>Ga0136644_10000614_pt1 | contig 28443 bp, 62 predicted proteins | sample C_130820_EF_Meta_FD_94780 | JGI IMG/M metagenome (GOLD analysis project Ga0136644, IMG submission 94780) | Freshwater microbial communities from Lake Croche, Canada to study carbon cycling - C_130820_EF_MetaG (v2) (version 2) | ecosystem: Environmental > Aquatic > Freshwater > Lake | place...
ATATAATAAAAAAAATAAATTACAACTTGAAATCTATTATCAGGACTGGTTTTCTGAAAATAAACAAGAAAGAAATGAATATAATAAACTTCATAGAAAAAAAAATTTACAAAAATATAAGAATTATAATAAACAATATAGATCTAAAGAGTCTTACAAAGAAAAGCGTAGACAATATGAAAGAAATTTGGCTAAAAACTCATTAATTTTTAGAGTAAAAAACAATTTACGAAAAAGAATTGGGTCATTTTTCAAAGGAAAAGGAAAGTCTAAATCAACCGAAAAAATATTAGGTTGTTCTTATCAAGAGTTTATATTTTATCTAGAAAATAAATTTACAGATGGTATGAGTTGGGGAAACTATGGATTGTATGGTTGGCATATTGACCATATTACCCCATTATCTTCTGCTACAGATGAATCATCTTTAGAAAGACTTTGCCATTATACTAACTTGCAACCACTTTGGGCTAAAGACAACTTATCAAAAGGAGATAAAATCATTTAAATTTGATTAATGGTTGATTTCCCACAACTAGTATATTCATTTGATTGAATTTGGGAGTCTGACCCACAAATATGTCTAATCAGTATATGAATATTTTTACTATCATTTGGTCTATTTTTGATAGAATCATTCAAAATTTGCTCCAATAAAATCAATTCTTTCTGTGATACCAATATGTTCTTATACATAATAAAATCTCATTTTTCTCGATAAAAATAACAAAACTCATACACAACCTAATAGCATACCATACAGAGAAATGGTTGTCAATACATTGGTGATTAGCCAGTTAATTTAAAGGATAAACTTTATGGCCAACTACATATTTGAATGACGGCATAGCATAATAAGTCAACATTAATAGTTTTAGCCGTTAATTAGATGCTATTAACTATTATTATGGCGTTTTAGACTGATTGTAGGATTTGAGAGATGTATATTCTTGGGGTTCTTGGGGATTAGAATATAGTTTTGGAACTAAAAGTCGAGCAGAAACCATAGAAACTATCGTGACAAATGCTACAAGATACAAACTTTTGATAAAAGGAATATGAAATTCTTCGTTTTTCATTTTTCGGCCTTTGAGATAAGAATGGTGAGAATAGTACAAAATATATAAAGGACTCCCATGAAAGTCCAGACTGTTAATTCCTGATTACTCACAAGGATACCCATAAGTTTGTTGCAGATAGTGAATAAATAATCCATAAGATATTAAACACATATAAAAAATGGGCAAACCATAATGTTGTAATAATCCTAATTCATTATCGGCCATAATATCTCATTGTTCTGTATAGGGCATATATGGAAAGTATTAGTAGTAGTGATGATAGTATTATTGCTGTGTTCTTATCTTGTATTAAGACGGGAAATAATGGTTTTCTAACTATGATATTGCTCAATAGATTCATAGAGCCCATTCAACTAATAGATTTTTGATTCTTGTTAGTAATGATGGAAATCGGAATTCTTGATTATTTATACTATGAATATTCTCAACCACTTTTGGCTTACTTTTCTTAGCAACTCTTACCGGTATTTTAGTCATAACATTTCCCCGTTTTGGCTGACTGTTTCCATAAATTCCAAATCCAGAAGTTTAGGTGGGACTATATGGAATATGATACAGATTATAATAAAATCAACTGACTAAAACACAAGGCTGACTACCATAATCTCGCTGACTGTTTCCATAAATTCCAAATAGGGAATATTAGGTGAGACTATCGGGATGATATTCTAGTTTGGGAATATGACTATCACCACCATCAATAGGGGAGATAATATTAATAACTAATAATGAACCTGATAGATCCTGATTATTCTGTTGGTGCTGAGATATTAGTTTCTGTATCTTCTGACAAATATATTCACATTGTATGTTCTGACTTAGACTAATACTTAATTTCATAAATTCTCGCTGACTGTTACCATAAAAACCAACCCGATAAGATAGGCTGAAACAAATCAACCTACCCTACCGGGCCGATTATTATATCTGACTATAATTGTACAAATAGTTCAGATTTTGGTTTTATCCAGGGTTTAACTTTAGATAGTTTAACCATCTTATTAATTCTGCCCCTTTTATCTTTATGACGTCCAATAATATGAATCTCTCCCTCAACATCTTTTTGTGTCCAAGCATAGTTGCTTATGATACTTTCGGCACTAGCCTCTGAGTCATCATAAATCTCACCCTGAACATGGAAACTCAAAACGTTATCAAAAATTTTAGGCATGATACACCTCTCTTAGTAAGTGATCGTATAATTGAAGTAATAGGTTATGCAATTGATCTAGTAGTCTGAGCATATTCAGCCCCCTTTCCTACAACAGATTCTATTAAATGGTCTTCTAGAATTTCTGGACAAAATTTATTAATTTCACTTTGCAGAGTATCAACAGGATAACCTATCTTCTCTCTGTAAAAGTAATCTTTAAATTCTTCTAGTAACTCCAGATTATCCATTCTACTAACAATATAATCTGTGTACCTTCTAACAATATAGGCTTTGTTAGTTTCACTAACTTTGATTAATTTTTTCATAATCATCGCCCTCCTTTAGTTAGAGTGGCTGGACCAGACATATCTTCCCAATTATCCACTAACACATCTGGTGCTTCGTGTCTAATCTCAGATTCTAATGCCCCATTGGAAGAATGATCCTTTTCGACTTCAAGATAATCTCTTAGTCTATCCTTTATTTCTATAAAGTCTAAAGACCCTAAGATATGGTCGATATACTTTCTCTGAATCTCAATCCTATTCTTCTCTGTCAAAACCTTATTTTTCATAAATCACCTCATAAACAAAAGTTATATAATACCACCTTTGTTTACGTTTCCGTGATCCACCATCCCATTACGAACGGCTGATCTTGGCACCATTAACTTCCCTATTATACCATGTGAGCAACTATGGTCAATAGTAATCTTAAATATCTTTTTAATAAGTCTTCTAATCTCGCTGACTATATCCAATTATTCCAAACCGCCAACATTAGGCGAGACTAAAAGAGCAGGAAATGGGATTCGAACCCACGACAGCCAGATTGGAAATCTAGTACTCTACCAACTGAGTTATTCCTGCGTATAAAAGCAAACACCCCCGAAGTGTGCATATTACTATTGGGATAATAATAGAGGCATCGGGGGGTTGTGCTTTTACTTGGTCAGATTCACTGACAACCACAACTCACATTAGTGGTGCGATTAATAAGGCGACGCCTTAGTGGTTGATACTTTACAACTGTCTTTGTTGAAGTTGAGCCACAGTTACAAGCATCAACAGATGCTACTGTTTCAGTACAACTCTTTGGGGCAGCAAGTGCTGCTACCGCACGAACAGGAGCAAGAACAATGTTCTTACTAATAGTTACAACCTTACGAACTGACTGAAGTGGGGCACGACAAACTCCACCAGCACAATCACCAGCATAAGATGAACCGACAAAACCGAAAACTAGCATAATTGCAATAATAGCATTCTTCATAAAATCTCCTTAGTTATTAAAGTTACAATCCATAGTAAAAGAAACGGGTCAAGTTAGCAACCTGACTACTTCTTGTCTTCTTCCTCCTGAAGAAGTTCTTTTGACATCTCATTATAGAGAATATCAGAGTTCTGTTGTTTTATATAAGAGTAAGGGTCCGGATTAATATCCTGCGTAGTACACTGATAATAATCTTGTATTAGAATAGTTTCAGTATGTTGCCAAGATTTCTCGTAGCGAGAAGGAACATCTAATACAATTTTATCAACTGATAGTGTTATAGCTAACGCTAAAGGCAGTATCATTATTATCCTGTTACTGATTCCATGCTCCAACAAAGCCAAAGCAGATACCAACAACAAGGCAAAGTTCTAGCATTTTACATACTCCAAGAGTTTGATACCAACCACACACACTATTGTAACGCACAGAGGCACTCGTCGCAAGTGCTTGTCTCTTAAGACTTTACGATCAGTGTCTAGTGTTACTAAATAAGAAAATGTCCTGTTGACGATATAGCAAAAACAGATTATATATTATGCAGCCGGGGTGGATATATAATATACCTACTTGACAAGTATAACCATACCCTGTATAATACCAATGACTACCACACAAGGAGCCAAACATGGACGATCTAGCATTATTAACTATCGGAAAATTATATCTGGAACTTACAAATTATCAGAGAGTTATTGAGGCCCAAAGGGTTAAAATAGCAGAATTAGAAAGTCAGGTAGCACAACCAGCCCCAGCAAAAGTATCTGAAAAAATAAAAATACCATGAACCAACCAACCGACACCAACGAGCCGTCTGCATCCGCTGGTTCTGTGTCCGCGCTCAGCGAAGAAGAGCGTCGCGGGCTGGAGTTGATGCGCGACTTGGCTTTCGCCCAAGGTCAAGGCGAGGATAGGTATCTCATGGTGCGGGCGGCGTGTTCAATTCTGGCGAGAAATGGGCAATAGTCAACTCTTGATGAATGAGGCGTGACGATGATTCACAACTGTCTTGATAGCGGATGCCATTGGACAGGCGTCTTGTTTTTTCTGATACTCGGAACAGTTTCGTTCTTGTGTCATATTGCCTTTGGCAGATACAGGGAACCGTAGCCGCCCGTTCACCAATATGTAAAAAATAAAATGGTTGATTATCATCACTAGAATAAATCTTAGCAATACTACCATTGCCAGTGAAAACGAAAGGACTGCGAAATGCTTGACTCTTACTCATATCCGAGATTGCAGGGGCTTATCAAGGCGGCAATTGACTGCCTCAAGGCGATTGAGCGGAAAACCAACGAGGAGGCGAGGCTCGCCAAAATCAAGGCCGACAAAGAGGCTGATAACACGGAACATCAACAGCCGCTAGACCTTTCATAATCTGATTAATATTCTTCATACTCTTCTTCCCCCGTAGTTATACAGAATATATGCTGCAAAAATATAGCTAATATAAAAAACTACCAACAAGAATGTAATCATTATTCCTCCAGAACATCAGGGCAATAATCAAAGATTTGATCTGTTAACTGGTCATTACTCAAACCACTTTTACCATCCTTCAATATATCATAAGCAAAAATATAAAGAGTATCATATTCCATATCATCCAAGATTCTGGAAACATAACTGTCCATAATAACATCTCGATTTTCATCAGTAACTTTTATCATTTTCTTCTCCATAATAAGCCCCTATTTTTCGCTGACTATCACTAAGACCGCCAAATCCGTAGGATTAGATGAGACTAGATTTATTATTCCGTCGTGAGAATAATCATAGTTTATTATTCAAATGATTTTAATATGGGTAAGATAGATAACCTTCTCACCAATAGTATTCATCATTTTTGACCTAAACCCTTACAGGATCAGCACTTACATCCATTGTATCGTCATCCTGAGCATTCGTCTATAGGGCCGGTTTGAGATACTTTCGCTAAGTCTAGTAGCCACAAGAGTTTACGACAAAGTTTCGCGGCCCCGTTTTTCGCAAAGTCTTGTCGTATAAGGACTTAGGAAAAGAGAAGAACCGCCGCAGGATTGCTCCCACGGCGGTTCCCCTCAGATCACCCTGCCACGAAGATCAAACGGCGTTCGCAAACTCCATCGCCTTTTCCAAGGCCTTGATATTGTCGTTAGCATTAGCACCGAACCAGAGAGAGTCGAGGCGATTATCCTCAGTTCGACCCTTATTATAGTTCAGATATTCATTGTAACCATTATAAGCAGCCCACCAAGTACCACGCACATTCGTGGCCGATTGCTTCGGGCCTTCAACGAGGGCCAGAATCTCGTCCATGATATTACGGGTACGAGTCTTGATATCACCATCAACAGTACCTTCGATACCAAGCATCGTCTTTACATAGCGACGAATATCACCCTGATTAAAGTTCTTCGATGCCAGAAATCGGAACTGCTCCGCAGTAGCCTCAAACTGTGCATTGATATTATCCATGATATCACGAACCTGTTCCAGATTATTCTTGCTGGAACGAGTATGACGAATCCTAATAAGTTGGCTACTCTTATTATTATGAGCCATAGCCAGAGTATTCACGCATACGACGCGGATCGGCGTATAGCCAACACGAATCGCGGTTGTACCATCGTGCGAGTTACTCAGCAGAATAAACTTACTAACATCATCGCCTGGAACAATCTCGCTGCTATCTCGGTTGAGTTGTGCGAGAACCCAAACCTTTTGACCACTGTGGAGCGAACCAGCGGTATGGATGCCACACTCACCAGCATCAATAAATGGCTGGAACCAATCAAAAGAATCCTTATTCTGGAGCGGCGTATAACGCGGCCCCACAACACCAAGGATGCTACCGTCAGTCTTACGGTATGTAGCACGATGCGAAACCGGAACACCGTCAACGGTTTGCAGATCCTTCAGTCCAACTTCCCAATCCAGACCAGCAGCGACAATAGCATCTTCGACGCCAATATCGGCATCGACCTTATTGCCAAGACCGTGCCAAGGGGTAGCACCAACAAACATCATCTGTTCAACAGCAGCAGGCATATCTAACTCCTTCGTGTAGGTTTCTCGTTCTCTGATACGCTGATTATACAGTATGTTATCGGCTTGTCAATAGGCAAACTTGCGAAAAAATCTATTCGTCGTAAGTCGTTTGCTGCCAAGAGTTTACATCGCGGCCGGGCCAGCAGGCTCGTCGTAAAGTCTTATGGGCTATAGATTTAGGAGAGGCAGTCCCAAGTCACGCTCACAAAGTTTAGAACCTTCATGGTCAGCAGGATATCCACACTCTTCGGGCAGATAGCAATATACGCCCAATGCTCTTGCTCTTGGATATTCTTCTTTAATAGTATCAGTAATATGCTTTATCGTTTTTCCAGAGCAAATAAGATCATCAATAACCACATACCTAAAAGGAGCAACCCCCTCAGTTGTAAAATCGCTATATCTTCTTTCATCTTTGCGTACCACCAAAATGTTTTTATTAAGAATCTCAGCAATCTGTGGAACAACCATCAGACCACTTACTCCGCAACAAGCGATACTGTCGAAGTCTTTACTAATCTTTCGCAGATCACACACAGCCTTAATGATAATCTTATTTCTGATCTTATGATTCAATACATGGCAAGTGTGGCTAGCACCTTGAATGATTCCGCCATCGGTATTACGAACTTCTTCGATTTGCATTTCGTTTAATGATTTCATAAATACGGATGGTACGATTCGAACGTACTAGAAGAGAGAAAGGATAATCCTTATAATAGATACTTGTCCCACCAAGTCGCATCCGTAACGAGAGAGTTTATTCATCATCCAGTTCGTTAGCAATAGAGTGATAATCAAACTCCCAAGAGTTTTTCATATCTTCAATATCGTTATCATCCTCAAAAATGAGATCGTCATCGTACAACTCGTCGATGTTACTAGAGTCATAATAGTCACGATCATCATAATATATCATAAACCCTTCTCCTTTAACTACTATTCTACACCAACGATTAACGACTGTCAAGTGGGCCCCTTCGGACTTGAACCTACTGGTTGGCCTTATTCTATCTTATCGACTAAAGGTTGTCAATAGCTTGAGAAAAATCTTGCAATCTCTTCGATTATGTGTATTATAAAGTATAGCAATTAACTTATTCTTAACAAATTTAAATAAGATTCATACAATGCCAAGATCTACCCACACCAGATACAATTGGACAGAAATACAACAATATCATGATGAGGGCCATACATGGAGAGAAATACAGTCTAAATTTGGTGTTGTTCAAGCTAGCATAACAAAAGCACAAAAGCGTGGAGATTTTATATCTAAAAACCATTCGGAAGCTAATAAAAATTCTTACGCCAAAGGAAAATATCATAAACATACCCAAGCAACTAAAGATAAAATTTCCAAAGCTAGAATAAAATACCTTACTGATAATCCAGATAAAGTCCCATATCTTATTAATCATTCTTCCAAAAAAAGCTATCCCGAAACTATATTTGAACAAGCACTAATATCATCCGGTATTACCGGTTGGGTTTATGCTTATCAAAATGGTATGTATGAGTATGATTTTGCTTGGCCTGAGCAAAAAATAGATGTTGAAATAGATGGCAGTACGCACCTATCTGAAAAAGTTAAAAAGATCGATGAAAGAAGAGATGCATTTAGTGCTTCTAAAGGCTGGACTGTCTTAAGATTTAGTGCTGATCGTGTAAAGTCTGATGTTGTCTCCTGTATTAATGAACTTCTACAATATTTATAAATGGGGCCTGTGGGACTCGAACCCACGACCAAAGGTTTAACGAGATTATTTTAACTTTCGTTATACTGAATACTCAGTTATAATCTTGGACTTTGCCTTCACCATATCTTTCGATTTAGGTGCTGCCCGTCAAGTCTCTACACCTTCCCTTTCGGGCTTGGCTCGGCGTTGGGTCGCTCTTACGAACAGGCCGTTCACCGACTTTGAGCAGTTCTACATTGTTAGTTTCCCAACAAGCACTCCTATTTAAAGACCCTTGCTCTACCAACTGAGCTAAAGCCCCAACTCGTTCATTATATCATACTGTATCGTCCTGTCAACCCCATAGACTTGAGTTTTTCGCTGACTACTGCCATCCTCGCCAAATCCGTAGGATTAGGTAATCCACGGGTGTTTTTGTTTGGGCAGAACACCATAAACTGCCAAGCGTCAGCCTCCGTTTTGGTATTGTACTCTAGTTATCGGCGCTTGTCAATAGGATTCTTTAACTTGCTCTAAGTGCTTATAGATAAAGAGTTTACGTCAAGCCTCCATGCCCAGCCTAGTCGTAAAGTCTTAGTAGACAAGGCTTTATGGTGGATGCTGGATTCGAACCAGCGAAGGCATTGCCAGCAGATTTACAGTCTGCCCCCGTTGGCCACTTGGGTAATCCACCTAAACGGAAGAAGTAGGATTCGAACCCACGGAAGTTTTTACGCTTCTTCTGATTAGTAATCAGATGCATTAGACCACTCTGCCATTCTTCCTTAAACTGCCCCGGTAGGATTCGAACCTACAACCACTTCTTTAACAGAGAAACGCACCACCATTGTGCTACAGGGCATCAAGTTCCGGGACTACGACTTGAACGTAGAAACGCAGATCCAAAGTCTGCTGTGATACCATTTCACCATCCCGGAATAAGCCGACAGAGGGATTTGAACCCCCGACAGGTTGTTTACAAAACAACTACTCTACCCCTGAGTTATGTCGGCATTACAAGGTTCGCCATTTCTGACGAACCAAGATCGCTCTATCCACATGGGTAGACACGACAAGTTATTATACTCAATAATCATGATCCTCGCAAGCCCTACGCTTTTGGGCCGAACGAGTACGCTGACGCTTGGGACGATTATCGAACACGGTAAACTTGTGTTCCTGATGCCCCTGACGCATCTCCCAAGGCATAACTTTCTTGACCTTGACCACGTTGCGGCGGGGACGATAATCTTCTTCGTTAAGGTGAATCATGGTTTTATCTTATCAGTTAGAATCTACTTTGTCAATGATTTATCTGAGACGAGAGAAATGGGCCGAGTGTAAATCCTGCGTCTGCAAGTTTAAGGTTTGTACGAAGTCTCTCAATCTCGTCTGCTGCCTCGTTAATAAGTTCACTAGGCCAAACTTGATCGTTGGCCTTAGCCCAATCACGAAGTCTATCCGTGATATTCTGCTTATTTGTATTTTCGTTGTTGGGGAGCATATTCATACCACTTTCCATCTTCGTGTTGATAAAAAACTTTGTTTACGTTAGGATCATACGCCATTAAACAGTATTGTACCGGATAAACTACCTTTGTCAACTCTGGGATTTTTATATTCCCAGTTTGATAATCTTTTACACCATTATAGGCCAACCCTAACAGAGCAATAAGCACACCAACCCATTGTATCATTGTTCCGTTCCTTGTCAAGACCCTCTTCTCATTCATAGAGTATTTATCGGTCAAAAGGCCCAACCAACTTTAGAAAATCCTAAACCCTTATCCCTCAACACTTTACAACAAATACCCGCGGCCCGCCTTGATGCAAAGTCTTATGCACCAAGGACTTACGGCTATTCGTCATCCGCCCTAGAAAGTTCCCATCCTGCGGCTCTTACAATACTTTTGGTGGCAATCACATTAGTTTTAGGAGTAGCACTAATATAATCTCTATATCCCTGTTCATCCACATAAAAGTGCTCGTCGATAGTATCAAACTTATTTGTTAGTAACAAACCACAAATAGCCGCCTCTAGAGCATTAGGTTGAGACAGTATAACTTCTAGTGTGCCGCTCTTTACATAATACTTAGCCATTTCAATACTCCTGAAAAGTTTCAACGCCAGTATCTAACACCACTAACCTACCATCCATCAGACCAAAGTTGCCAATATGACGATCACCAATACGAATACCAGTATCACCCTCGGCGTGGGCACATTGATTCTCAATCTGCTCCTCATAGTCATATCTGGCACATTCACATCGTTCACAATCACAACCACCAGCACTATCACTACAACCCAGAGTTCTTACTTTCTGTACCACATATCCCCATTGACTAAGCATAGGCTTGTTAGTCTTAGGATGGATTCCGATTGTAATACGACCAACTTCGCTATGAACTTTAGGAGCATATCCGGCAGCATACAGAATCATTTGATAGCACCGTGCCAGTTCAGCGTGTTCCTTTGACAGGAATGTTTTGAAACCCTTACGTCGGTTTACAACAAAGAAACTAGTACGACTACCATCAGCCTTGTGATATTTTGCACTAATCTTACCCATACTCAACTCCCTAGACTAATACGAACATTGTGAACATTATAGCCGCCATCGTCCAGTTTTTCTGTGTCAACACCGTTATCATCCAGAATATTCCACAAGTCTGGCAGAGCCACCAGAGTATCATAGTTGTTACCAAAACTAACATCACTATTACAAACCATATCCATAACATCAGCATAGTCTAGATGGTTATGGTCACAATAATCTTTCAATCGGATATATTCGTGAGTAAAACTTTCCATAATATCCTCAGTGTGACGGAAACAACACGTTCGCTAAACCCTTGACGCAAAGATTACAGTCTACACTACCCTCAGTAGGTGTGCAAGTCACAACGCCACGACCACGACGGATTTCGGGACAAGTGATAAACTTTGTATCATTCAATACAACCAGTTTAGGCAGACTCTTACGCCACACTTCCGCTGCTGCCTTACGCTTGGGACGTTTCTTAGCAATCTTTTCGTCACTATCGCACCACGCGAACAGTTTGAAACCTTGTGCCAATGCCGCACCCATATCCTCATTATTATGAACACTGGCATATACATTCATATACTTTTCCAGACTCACAAGCCTATCATCATAAATATGAGTATAAAACCACATATCGGGCAGACTAGTACCATCGGCCAGAATACTCTCACAAGCCCACGTTACATTAGCAAGATAGTCAAGGTCAAGTTCACCGTTGAGAAACCAGTCGCCACGTTCGTGCCAGCGAATACTCTTTTCTTTACGGATGGCTTCCAGAATCATCGCTCTAATACGATTCTTCTCGGTGATAAGATTCATCATACCAGCGGGGCGAACATTAGGATACATTTTCTCGCTTTGCTCAGCATAGCAACCGTCGCCCAAATAAACACAAGTAGGGGGACAAGTATCACCCACGGGCCGACTCACGACCAGACACCCTTTACCCAACTTATCGTTACCGTTTGCAACTTTCATTATGTTTCTCCTATGCTAACGATTCTATACTACAGTATCGGCACTGTCAAGCGAAAACTTTATAGGTTGTTGCAGAAAACGAAACAACTCGTAAGTGCTTGTGGGATAAGAGTTTACGTCAATCCGCCGCCCGCACTTTCGTCGTAAAGTCTTACAGAATAAGGACTTAGCGAGAATGACGGGACTCGAACCCGCAACCTCTAGCGTGACAGGCTAGCGATCTAACCGATTGATCTACATTCCCAAATAGCCCCAAGAGGAATCGAACCTCTAACTAGACTTTAGAAGAGTCCTGTTATCTCCATTTAACTATGGGGCCATGTTTCTATTATAGCATACTCATTCAACGCCGCAAGCCCACATGGCGTCCCATGTAGGCTATACGGTTTGATGGTTGGTTCGTTTTCTACCATCGTTAAGTTATATGCTATAGTAGCCGAACCTATTCCCGGAAGCCACTCCGGTTATCTAGTCTGGCTTGACCACTACTATGTTGCACCCAAGGTCTGCAACGAACCTATTACGCGGGTCGAAACCCGCCGCACTATGCCTAAAATCTATTTATACTGGCATAGTCCAGTTAGTCAAGGTCAAGCCTCGACCGTTTCCTTGATCTTCTTAGGATTCGCAGAATCACCAGCAGCGTCCGCAGTCACACCCGTAACACGGGCACGCCACACCTTATAACCCTGCTCAGAAAAACTCTTGACTTCGCCAGCCTTGACATTCGCATGAACATCACCGGGCAGAGTATCATTCAGGGCAGCGGTCAGACTCTCCACAACCGAATCACGATCCAGTTCCGTAGCAACAATATCAACACTGAAAGCAAACTTTTGCATAGTAATCATCTCCAAAAAGTGTAATCGAACCAAGTAAAGTAATCATACCAACCGTATCATCACTTGTCAAGGGCTAGGTCGAACTTTTTTGGTTGCGATCAACCAGCGTCTTGTCGTGTGATGCTATCAGTATACCCTAGTTATCGGCACTGTCAACCCCTTGTCATTAGTCTTTTTCACGATTGTTCCTAAGTCGTTATACGATAAGAGTTTACGTCGAATCGCCGCGGCCGTCCTCGCCGCAAAGTCTTATGCGGCAAGGCTTTAGGCTCAGGACAGAAAACCCTCACAACCCTTGTCCACAAGGTCACGCAGCAGATTTTCAGCCGCTTCGGGAGTCTTGAGAGTGATGCTGTTCCTAACATTAGCAGCGGCAGGAACGAAAGTGTCGTACTTCCAGCCACCAACCAGAGTGTCGCTCCAATCCTTGGCTTCCTTCAAGCCCCACCCAGTGTGATTTCTGATAGCCTTGATGCAGTGGATACGATTATCCAGAGCCATGCCACCAGTGATGGTAACAGTGCGGTTTTGGTTCACTCCCAGAGCCACCTCAAAAGCGGTTACAATCTTATCGTACATATCTCCGCTCAGGCTGCTATGGGTGGCAAGCGTCAGAGCCTCACGAACAGTCAGTTGCAGATTAATCATAATCAAACCCTTTCTTCCAAAATGTATACTTGTTTGCCGTTAGTATACTCTATAATCGGTCAATGTCAAGGCTATCTTCAGTTTTTGTCTCCAGTGCAGATTTTGGTGTATTCTATACTGGAGTCACCTAAAGGAGAAATTATGAATACTAAAATTTGTACCAAATGTAAGATAGATAAAGCACTAGATATGTTTAGTTATAATAGAGGTAAGCCAAGGCCACAATGCAAAGAATGCAGAGTAAAAGAGGCTAGCAACTACTATAGAAATAATTTAGAAGATAGAAAAAAATATCATAAAAAAAGACTTAAAAAACTATACCAGAACGATGATACTAGAATTCGATTAAATGAAATATCATCCAATTCACGAAAGAAAAAAATAGCCAGATATAGAGAATTTATGAAAACTAAAATATGTTCTAAGTGTGGATTTAGTGATTATAGAGCATTACAATGGCATCACATAAATCCATCAGAAAAATCTTTTACAGTAGCATCACAAGTTTCGCATACTAATTGGGATAGATTAATATCTGAAATAAATAAGTGTGATTGTCTTTGTGCGAACTGTCACTCTATTCTGCATCACCCCGATGATCTTTCCTCTAAAACATAGACCTGTTTACCATCAGTGAGAAGAGTATCAAACTCATAGTTATCCCAGATAAACTCTCCACAATCAGATTCCCTACGCCAATAGGGATTTCTTATTGGATTATAGTATAACTTCTCAAGATTGTCAATAGGCAGAGAGGGACGAAAATCCTTTCTCAACATAACTTCTTCACATCTTACCCACCCACTAACATCATGCACACCAGCCTCAAATACCTGTTTAGCCTTATTCGGCCTATTCCACAATATACAACCCCTCATTTCCAACTGGTATTCTTTGGGATCATAATAATACACATCAACAGTCTTTCCACCCTGCTTAATCTTAACTTGCCAAAACATATAGTAAGGCCCGTTACTCAGGTGGAATCGTACTTCGCCATGTAGTGGTTTCTGTTTCATGCTCATAGTATACCTTATCGACCAAACCTTGTCAAGACCTTTAAACTTTCGCTGACTACAGCCACCCCAGCCAAATCCGTAGGATTAGGAAAGACAAGCGTTGGGTTGAGCCATACTCGGCCGCCATTTAACCGTGGCTTCTTTGATATCATTCTGCCAACGGCCCACCCACTTGTCTGCCTAAGTATACCTCTATTATCGGGCATTGTCAAGAGTTTTCTTTAAAAAATCCTAAGTGGTTGAACCATAAGACTTTACGTCAAACGCGGGCGGCCCCATTCGTCCTAAACTCTTATGAGCAAAGGACTTAGGAGTTCTCATAAACTAGATCAACATACTTATCGACCAGTTCGCTAGTACTAATCTCATGCAGAGAGATCAGCTCTTTTGCCTTATCTACGTGTTTTTTGCTCGTTGTCATCATACGAGAGCTAAAAAAGTTGATAATATAAATCATAGCCTGTTCCCTAGTCATAGTCTTAGGGTCAGCACTAATCAAATCTTTAAAGTTTTTAGCCATGTGGATAATCCTTTGGATATGGTTTATCGGGTGGTAATGGTTTAGGTTGCCCTTCATACGGTTGCCAGTACGGAGCATCCATACGATCTACTATACCGGGACTTTCTTCACAAATCAAGATATGTTCACTGACCGGATCATCCTTATGAATCTCATACCTTCCCTGCCACACCCCAATATACTCTCCAAAGTAATAAACCTTTTGACCATTGATAGGGCGACGAGGACCAAAAAAACTAATCCATTCCATTAGGCTTTCGCCTTATGATCGTAGGACATACTATATGCTTCATCAATCTTTTCAAAAACCCTATTTTGCATCTTTACAAACTGAGCATGATCGCCCCATGAAACACCAGAGTCAATATGATCATGCACAACGCTCAGAAGATAATAAAGTTCAGTCTTAGTCAGTTCAAGAGTTTCAGTTTTCATTTTCCCCTCGTAATAATCAAACACATTGTACCAGTATCATTATCGGTATATCTCACAGTCTCATGAGGCCCATAATACCAAGCACCTTCGGCTCTAGGAACATTAAATACAACCTCATCGGTCTTGAGTTGAGTATCATTATACCCACCCTCATACCCAAGAGTCAATACCCTCATATCGCCAGGATAACCCTTCAACTGCTCAATAAGTTCATTAACGGTCATATGTTTTACTTTTCCTTAAAGTTACGTCATTTCCAAAATCGGTATATGCTAATACTTTGGCCTGATATAAAGACGGAGCATGAACATAACCTAAAAGTTCTTTATCTCTAAAAACATACCACATACGCATTTCATTCTTCCTCTTCGACCACTGTGCTGATTGATTCCGGTGGAAACATATCGGCCCAAGACTCATCATCGTTACCACTCAACAAAATCTCACGCTGTTCTGACGTAAGGTGAGGAAAACACTGTTGAATATAACCACCATTGATCCACTCGTTAGCAGCACTCAGTTTAACAGTGATACTAAACGGCTTAGCACTCATGGTGTAACCCGAAAAAGTAAGATTGTCACCATCAACCGTTCGGGTCACCTTATCACTCAGACAATACCGCTCAAAGCCAATCATAGTTTTTCTCCTTGTGCTACCATTCTACACTAGTATTATCGGCTTGTCAATAGGCTTTTCTTTAGCAATCCTAAGTTGTTGGTGGGTAAGACTTTACGACGAATGTGGCCGCGGCAGTTTGCCCTAAACTCTTACAGGATAAGCATTTAGAGCGAACCAGCCTTTTAGGATTCTACAATGTCAATATCTTTAACAGGAAACCAGCCACTCCACCCATCAGTTGTATTCTTAATCAGAATAGCCGCTTCTCCCGGCCAACATGGTACGAACTTCGTTTCCTGCTCAACTTCCCATTCGCCGGGATGACGTTTCAAACGTTCCTTAGTCCACTTACGACTATTTTGTTTAGCGGTAACTTTCATACTATTATTATACCATTAGTTATCGTCAAGTCAATAGGAAAAAACCAGCGAATCTTTTACGCCCCGATTCTATAATCCATCAATACTCCGATATTTTGAACCCTTGGAGCAAGGTAAAAACTGATGGAAACCGTCCACGGAAATCCTCCCTGCAAAGCGGGTATTGCTAGCACATAAGACCCGCTCTGGTCTGGCTCTCTGTAACGGTTACTGGTTGTATTAGAGCGTGGCAGAGGAATCGCACCCCCGTAGATTGGTATACTATCCTAACGTATAACCCCGTTAGGCAACCCACGCTGCATAACAGCCGTAGGTTTATCGTACAGGTTATCCCAATCTAGTCGCTAGACGCACGCATGTTTGTGTCTCTTACGAGACTTGTATGGTGCCGATTTTTGTTATTACTTACTGTGGCTAACAGCATTCCCACAGATCAGCCAGTAGCGAACTGGCAAACTCTCATTATATACTTTGTTTTCGTAATGTCAAGAGGCAAAGGGCCGAGTCGAACGGCTGGTATATGATCGTTATACAATAGAGTTTACCCTATTCGAAGTCCCACTTCGCGTACTCTAGCCATGTGTCACCAATATAGCATACGTTCTCGATTTGTCAAGCGTATAACACCGAATGAATCGGACTTTCGTTGGTGACAAGGGGCGGAGGATGGACTCGAACCACCTCATGGGCATTTGCTTGCCTACTCTGCTGTCGCAGTTCGGAACTTCCCACACGCTACCATTACGCTACATCCGCCATGTCTTACTCTCTCATTCTATCATCTATTATCGGCTTGTCAAGACCCTGTTCTTTAGATTTTTTGTCGCCGTCGGATTTCGTCAGAGCAATAGCAGATTTCATCAGCATAGTAGCCATAGTTTGGCTGGTCAGGCCACGCTTTCAAAACTTCCCTACAATCTTTAATCGTAAAAAGAAGTTCAGAATAAGTCATCTTCTTAACCTTTTTAGCGTAAGCCGCATGATCCATAAACTTAGTGGCAAACATTTTTTGTCTCCTGTGCTATGATTCTACACTCCTATTATCGGTCTGTCAAGAGCATATTCTGTAGAAAAAACCTTTTGATGCAAGTCTATAGGTGGTAAGAGTTTGCGTCAAAACCGGGCGGGCAGCTTTGTTGTAAAGTCTTACGCCGCAACAGTTTGCATTCGCTCATATACAGTATGAATAATATCCTGATTATCCCTATAGAATGCTCGTGTTTTAATACAAGACTTAATCTGATCTTTTGGATACTTCTGGATATACTCCCAAGCATCTTTCACATGCTCATTTGACCACAATCGCCCAATCAAATCCTCAGCCTTAACGGTAAAGGCAACGTCAACATATCCCTGCTTATTGATCACAATGAATAAGAACCGAATTTGCTTCTCCCTCTCGCTCAATCCGTAATACTTGCTAGGATCAAGCCACTGTAAATCGGCCTGCTTCTTACATTCTACAAGACAATCTAACATATCATTTTTATAATCATACAATGTGTGACTAGTCCGTTCCCAACCATTATCCCTAGAAAGAATACGAGACAAGACGTTTTCCTTGCCCCCGTATCCTTTAAGATTAACAATAGAGAGCAATTGCTTTTGTGTGGTGGTAAGCATAGTAGCCGTATCTTACTGCTTAATCTTGTTTTGTCAAGAGTTTTCGCTGACTATACCCACTCAGCCCAAATCCGCAGGATTACCTGATACAACTATGGCCTAAACTTAGATTATTAGGACATTGGTGTATTATAACATAGGAGAAATATATGTCAAATAAAAAATGTATTATGTGTGGAGAAGATAAATCTATTTCAGAGTTTAACAAAGAAAAAACTACAAAAGATGGATTAAGTTGCTATTGTAAATCTTGTCGTAAGATTAAACGTAATAAGTCTTACCTAAAGAATAAAGAAAATATTCTACAAAAACAACTAGATAAAAGAAGACAGTCTCAGGATTGGGTTAGACAGTTTAAGACGAAATGTGCCCATTGTGGAGAAGATCATCCAGCCACTCTAGATTTCCATCATCTGGAAGGCAAAGAGCATGGAATAGCAAACCTGACTAATAGAAATAATCTCACAAAAACAATAAAATCTCTTATTATTAAAGAGATTAAAAAATGTATTGTGATATGTTCAAACTGTCATCGTAAACTACATTGGAATGAAAATAGAGTAGCCCATGCCGGTAACGCTCCGGCGTCTCGGCCTTGAAAGGGCCGCGTCATAACTTCTAGACTAATGGGCCAATATATTTAGCAAACTACCTTCTCAATCCTCAGATCACTACCATACTTATCCTTAGCCTTTCTCCAAGCATCATACTGGCTAAATGATACCACATAGCCAACGAATCGGCCATGTTGGAACACTCTCCACGACATTCCGGCAAGACATTGAGCATTAGTCATAAACTTTCTCCTTAGTCGCATTATACACATTATCGGTCCTTTGTCAATATGCTCTAGAGTTTTTCTCTAAAACCATACAGCATAAGACTTTACGTCAAGTCCGGGCGGAGTGCCTCGCCCTAAACTCTTGGCTTGCAAGAACTTAGAGCGAGGTCACTTCACCACCACGAGAAAATCAGAAGAGAAGGCTTGCCAAACCAGCCTTGAATACTGCACCAGCCAACAGCGGCCTACGGCAGTTCACGGTACGTTCAGCGTAGAAGTTGCGAATCTTACCATCAGCAGTCTGGCACGTTACCAGATGATTGCTACGCTGAAAGTTGCTATCATTTCGACGATATGCACTGCGAGCATTCAGCCTGCGAATAGCATTATCGTCCAACACATGCACACTCAGCACCTTTGCCAGATAACGCTCAGGGTCACCAGCATTAGGCTGGAGATATTCAAAGTTATAGAACTCTCCGGCCTTTGCCGTTGACAGCGACCCATGAACACCACCATAGATGCCATACGCAGCAAACATAGCAAGGCAGCAAACAACAGCCGTAGCAATCGAACCAAAAAGAAGAACATCGTTCATAAAAATCCCTTTCGTGTAGTGAAGACCAACCAAACCAGATAGCCCCAGTATACATCTATTATCGGCATTGTCAAGGGGCAACCTTGAAGAAATCTTTTTTGCCACAAGTCCTTATGCCACAACAGTTTGCGAAAAACGCGGGCGGCCACCCATGCTGCAAAGTCTTATGCAGCAAGGGTTTATGGCTCATTCAAAATCAACGAAGATAATCTGGTTATATCCTCGCGGCTTCACGGTATATCCATCACCATAGTCGTAAGTATCAGCCTTTACCGCAGTCATATTCGCCAGAGACTTGGCCTGTCTAATAACACTACGCTGAGACTCAGCATTACGGGGCTGGAACTCATACCGTTTCACCCAACCGTAGTTAGCCTCACCACCGAACGTATCAGTAACCGTCACAACACACTTCGTCATTTTCACTTTCTCCTTTGGTTTTATCTTATCACACAATCAAACATTGTCAAGCATACGGATTCAAGATATCAGCAGCCCAATCCTCAATACGGTTACCAGCAGCACCACGGCTACTGTCCTTCTTGATAGATATCTTGCGAACATCATCAGCAAAAAACGTACCACATTCTCCCATGCTACAGTTGTCTAGGGTAACAATAAGAAACTCGTTACCATTGTCGATAACAGCATGAGATATGGTTCCCAGAGCATCAGCAGCAGCAAGTCTCATTTCCTGAAGACTAATCATGTTATTTCCAGTTGTTACGGCGACATTCTTCAGCCCATTCAGCATCTTCACGACGAGTACGATCATTGTACCCATAACCACCATTAGTCAGGTAGTTGTCTTTCACAGCATCATAGCCATCGTCAGAATCTTCGTAATCGCACAGCGAATCAGGGTGGCTCATCTCTTTTCTCCTTCTCTTTCTTCTTATATCGGTATTCTACCAGCCTAAACTTGAGAAGTCAAGCATATTTTTTTTGAAAATCGTAAGTTGTTGTGGCCCAACACTTTGCGTCAAATCCGGCCGCTGGGCCTTGGCGTAAACTCTTACGCATCAAGGCTTTAGATCACTTGGCCTTAGAGTCGTTCATTTTCTTTAAGGCTTCAACGACCATAGGAATACCGTCAAACATGATTCACCCCATAAAAAAGGTTAGAACACATCCACAGACGAAAGCAGCCCCTAGAATAATCTTATCCTTAATAGTCATCTTACTTCCTTAATGGAAAAACAAGATCACAAACAAACCAAGCACAACCAAGGCCAACAACAAATCCCACACTGAAACTATTCCAGTCTAGATATATATCGGCCATCCGTAGCCCTTTCCTTTAGTTATACTTCATCCGAATCATCATCTGAATAATCTCAGGACGAGTCATGATGCACTCCCACATATACCAATCACAGAAGTTGAGCCAACCCTGCTCAGTAATCTGCCCACGCTGAAACATAGTCCACATGGTTTGATACATTTTATCACCTAATCCTTAATATATCCACACAAAAACTTCTCGTTCTTATCATTAAAATCCACAAAGGTATCATCATTGTCGAAGAAAATGTAGTTGTACTAATCCTTGAGAAAACTCATATGTTATTCCTTTTCTGGTGGAGTGCAACATCCACAACAGCCGTGAATGTTTAGATAGCCCTTACCATTACGATCATTGTAATCAGCATCGTCAGGGTCGGGGTGTCCAACGCCGTGAGGACAAATACGCTCCATCACACCTTTATCACTTCGCCAGTTCATAGTCCATGAAATCATATGATGATCTGACGGATTATGAATACAACAGTTTTGCCCCTTACAACGGTCTGGTGAATGGGTTACTAGATTTTGCATTTGTTTTCCTTTAATGGTATTCTACAGGGTTTTCCTTATTAGCATTCTACACTACTATTATCGACTTGTCAAGCCCCTAATCTTGAATATTTCTAAGTCCTTACCTCGCAATAGTTTGCGTCAAATGCGGGCGGCGGGCCTTGGCGTAAAGTGTTACGCTTCAAGGCTTTAGGTTCAGACGGGGGCAACCACCCAATCAGGGGTCACGATCATCTTATCCTCAAACGGAGTACCATCACCAAGAAACCATTCGTAGTTCTTCTGGTACACTCGCACCGGGCTATACTTGTTGATTCGATCCTTTGTGGTGCTGGTATGCCAACCGCCGCTATTCAGCATCACGCTATCGTCCGGGTAAATCACCACCACGTTAGTACCATGCAGTTCGATTGCAACGCTACCATCGGCCTGAATGTAGGCGTAGGTGTTGTTGCCAATCTTACGTTGGCCCCGATTCCGCTTGCCCAAAACCATCTTAGTCGCTTCAGTATGAGTCATGTTTTTCTCCTTAGTGGTATATCGGTATTCTACAGGACAAACTTTAGTTGTCAACCTTTACAGTTACAACATCAAAACCGACAGGGTTACAATCGTTCAACTTTTTCGCGTCATTCTGGGCAGACTCCCTATTAGCATAGACTCTACCCGGTTGAACTCCCGCACATTCACAAGAGGGACCGTCGTAAGCATCAATAACCCTAGCGTTTTCATATGAACGAGAACTTTTCATGATGATGAACATTTTTTTCCTCTCTCTCTTTCTTATATCGACATTATACAGCCTGCTCTTTAGGCTGTCAACAACAAAATAAAAGATTCTACGGTTTCCTCTAAGTCATTGAGTCTAAAGAGTTTACGTCAAACCCGTGCGGCCCGCCTCGCCGCAAAGTGTTATGCGGCAAGGCTTTAGGTCAACTCTTGCGAATCAGATACTGAATCGATATTTCCTTACTTACTAGTAATGCTGGCTTTAAAAAGAAGTGAACAAAGAATAGTAATACCCCAAGCCTGCAACCAACCCACAGTATGAATACCATCAACTGCGGGAACTAGACAGTTATTCCAAAGTAGCATAACAAAGTAACTACATAGGAATCCTAGAAAAATACTACCAACAATCGCACCAACAAACAACCCAACAAAGATACCCATTTCTTTCATATTCATTCCTCATAATAGTTAGTAGAACAACCATAACCCTCATCAACGTCCCAACCGATAGAGTTCATAGCACTATCGTGGTCGCCATCCATGCTGTCATCATAATGGTCAGCATCATCCCACTGGTCGATCAGTTCATCACCGTCCAGATCATCACCGTAGAAATCGTCATGGTCATCATAGTTAGGATTCATCTCATCATCCTCATAAGAGTTATCGGGATCGAAACAAGGATCAGGGTGACTCATACAGCATACTCCTCTGGAACCATATTGTCAACAATGCCCAGCACTTCTGCCCAATCCCAGTAGTTCACTTCCAAACTAGGATCGTCAATCGGCTCGACCATAGGCTCGATGATACCCTGTTCGGCAAGGTCGGCCAGAACACCATTCTCTTCGTCGAAGTTGTTCAGCATCTTATGCTCTCCGTTGGTGGTGGCGATCATCATGCCACGATTATACAGACAATATCGGCTAATGCAAGGGGGTATCGTGAATATTTTTCCTTACAATACCGCAAGGTTCGCAACTCGTTGACGGATAAGAGTTTACGTCAAACGGTGGCGGCCGCGTTCGTCGTAAAGTCTTACGCCGTAACGCTTTGCGATTAGTGTACGGATGTCACCCCTCCGCGAAGGGGGAGACTTCCTCTCCACAGGCCAGAATGGCCGCATACTGTTGTGCCAGTGCTTCCTTACGTTCGGCCGAGCCGGGCTTGCCCACCTTTAGAATCATAAGATCCTCACCCCCATTGTAGCGGGGGTCGGCCTTTTCAGCCTTGCTCTTGCTTCCCTTGCGGAGAGCCTTGCGATTGAACTTGTGAACCTTTTCACTGTGGATCGGGCCGTACAATCCATCGGCAAGTGATGGCTGATGCCGCGTTGCCATGCCGAGAAAGCACAACCGAACCTGAATCTTGGCATCTTCGATAATCTTGAACTTGGTAGCCATTTTCTTTTTCCTCTTGGTGATGAACGTATTTTACAGAAAGTTTTTTATCTTGTCAACCCCTCTAGTAGGGGGTCATGAGACGCCCATCCAAGATGCCTTTTCCATACAGAAGTTATAGAACATATCGTTCAGCATTTCTTCGTAGTTGCTTTCCGTGATCCGTCGCCGGTCATTCGTCGCCTCACACTCAGCAAACAGTTTACCGTCTGCCGTATACAGTAGCACCACGTTATACGTTTCGCTACCCCAAATCTGACGTAAAGCATTTTTGATTTCGTTGGAGATCATTTTGTTTCCTCTTTCTCTTATATCGTCATTATACAGGGTATTGTTTAGAGATCAAGCAAAAAGTTTCCTTAAAAGATCGTAAGGTTCGTAAGTCGTTATGGCACAAGAGTTTAGATCGTCCCTCTATGCCCCCACTCGACGTAAAGTCTTGTGGTTATTGGGCTTACGTTGCGTGGATAAAAACCTTACTTGTTTTGATTCCCTCAGTCACAGTAATGATCCAGTTACGACCACTACCATCCTCACGCATGATACCGTTAATGATTCCGATATATCCCTTACCCTTAGTATCTCGGAATCCAGCATACTTACCAGAAGCCATCGCAAGAAAAAGACTCTTCAGATCGTTCATTTGATTTCCCTTGGTGATGATGAATGTATTCTACAGAAACTTTTTTCTTTGTCAAGCAAAAAGATTTTCAGAAGTTTGGCTCATCATATCAACATACAGGTTACGATAGCCAATACCATCATTTCGCGTATCATCCTTGATCATGATCGTGATCATTTCACGATTCTTTATCGTCTTGCTTTCCACGATAAATCCCGTATACCGCTTGCCGTTATAGGTTGTAGTGATTTCGGTGTTGATCGTCATATTCTTTCTCTCTTTCTTGTGTTGCTATTCTATCATCATTCGCGAACGTTGTCAATCGCAAACTCTTCCACAACGTAACCCATTTCGTCGATTCGGATGAATCCGCCATCCTCACCGATTTCGATTTCGTTTTCGTTGCTACGAGCAAGATCCAGAAGATCCATTCCAAACGCTGCAACGTTAACCAAAGTAGCAGAATCGGCACTGCTCAGGAAACCAACCAACTCGTTCATCGTGTTGAAGATCATCATGTTTCTCATATCGACATTATACCAAACCTATCTTGAGCGTCAAGCAAAAAGTTTCCTTAAAATATCGTAAGGTGCTCTAAGTCCTTATCTCACAAGAGTTTGGCACAACCCTTGCATCTGCCACTCGTCGTAAAGTCTTATCCCACAACACTTTAGAGCAAGAGGGGGTTTTTTCGTTTTATATCAAGGGGTTTAGAAAATCGCCGTACCTCGCGGGTGGTGCAAAAACAATAAGGACCATCATACGTAATTGGCCAGTTTATTAGCCATTTTCCCCTATAATAATCTTTTATAAATCATTTTTGTACTGATACAAGTATCAATAACCAGCCCAGAATCACCTATTCTAAAAAAATGGCCGGGTCATCATATCAATTGGCCAGTTTCCACCAATTAACAATCAACCCTGCACCATCTTTTATTTATCTACAGATTACTTACTATATATTAGCCGAATTCCCCCTAGTATCTATAAACATTATATCCATAGAAATAAGGAGCAGTCGGAACAGGACTATAAACTGGATAAACCGGATAAATTACTGTTGGAACAGGTACTATTTGAGTATTTACTACAGGCTGATAAACCACTGTTGGAACATAGCTAATAGAATTTTGTTGAACATAAGACCATGATATTGCTGGTTGAAACTGCTGAACAGGAACATAAACTGGCTGAACATTTCTTGCTCTTATCCATTCACATCCATAAATGTTATTTCCAGCACAACAAAACAATCCACAAACTAACAACATAAAAATTTTCATGACTAATCTCCTAAAGGTATTTTTGACTTCATGTCACCTTATTATAACGGCCAACCCCCCATAAAACAACAACGGCCACGACTAAAAGTTATTAATCGTGACCGCTGTTCCGCCCTTCAATTATTTATCTGCTAAATTTCAACTAATAGCAGTAGCTGTAGTATCTTTTGAGCTATTAATTTCCTTAATCTTCTTTGGACGGCCCCTGCTCTTCTTCAATGCCAACTTTCTTCGTTGGCGTCTTACCATTGCTGTACTAATAGTTTCGCCCGTCATCTTGCTCAATGATGATGCTAGTCCTTCATCACATAATAGAGTATGATTATTGTTAATATAGTCTAGTTCCGCATTTGTCCACTTTTTATAGTTGGCCATAAATCGCTCCTATCTTTTAATTTGTTGACAATCTCGCTCCAAAACATACTATAATAAGGTTTGATCAGTTTAGAGCAAGGAAAAAAATATGATAGATCACAATTTTGAACCAGACACTGTTGCTGATAGCGTATTATTCGTTAGAGCCTCTGGATCTATTAATGACGATATTATTAATGATTTATTATTAGACAACGGAAAGAGCATAGCAGAACTATTACATGACCAAGAAAAAGACAACAAATCCGACTGAATTACCAAATGGCGTTAGCACAGAAGAATTTCTATTAGTATTAGAAAATATTAGCAAAAGATTAGCCCATAAATTCAGATTCGCCTACCATAGCGTAGATGATATGAAGCAACAAGCTGCTATTTTTGCATTGGAAGGTCTTAAAAATTATGACAAAAAAAGACCATTAGAAAACTTCCTGTGGACCCACGTTCGTAATAGACTATTCAATTACAAAAGGAATAACTATCAAAGGCCCGACAAACCCTGTCACTCTTGTCCTTTCTTCGACAAAGGTTGCAAGGTTAGTATTAATCAATGTGAAAAATTTACCAATAAAGATGACTGTGAATTATATGCAGCATGGGCAAAAAGAAATGAGGCCAAGAAGAATATTATTCAGCCAGGATACATTGAAAGTAACACATCATTTTCGCCGTCAACAACTATTGAGCCCCTATTAGAAAATAAGGAACTAATTAAATTCTTAGACTCTAATATTCAGACCGAATATAGAGAAATTTATTTAAAACTCAAACACGGTCTCAAAATAAATAAGAGTGATCTTAAAAAACTTCAAAACCACATAGCCAAACTAATGGAGGACAACAATTGGAAAACAATGCTCCCAGAAAAAGAGGACAACTAAGCCTTGATGAAGAAAAATACATAAGAGATAATTACACATCATCCTCCCTGCAACAAATTGCTGACTATCTTAATAGAACAGTTGGTCCAGTACAACGATATGTTAATGAAAATCAATTGTCTGTTATGAATAGCAGTAATGATAATCAGATACTTAGCCAGAAACTTCATACTAAAACGTTTTGGCCAGAAATTACTCGTCAGTTTGATAGTGATAGCGGCGAATTAGAATACTTTGAAAGCACATGGATTAATCTGGTCAAGCAGTTTAGAGAAGACGTTCTTCCGGCCGAAGAACTTCAGATCAAACAGTTTATAACTATTGATATTCTTATTAACCGAAGCATGAAAGAGCGAAAACGTCACATTAGCGAAACTGAAAAGCTTCAACGAATGGTGGATGAAATTTATGCTAAACCAGAAGTTGAAAGAGACATACCCAAATTGGCCAACTTGGAAACTCAACTCAGCTTTGCAAGAAATAGTATCGCAAATTATACTAATGAATATACCAAATTGCTTAACGAACAGCAAAAAATAAGCAAAGATCTTAAGGCCACCAGAGAGCAACGAATCAAAAGAATTGAAGACGGAAAAAGCAGTTGGACAGGATTAATACGAATGCTAGAGGATGAAGAAATAAGAGAAAAAGAAGGAAGAGAAATGGAGATTCTCAGCATGGCAGCAGGGAAGGTTAAGCAGAAACTTTATGATTATCATAATTATCAGGACGGCACAGTAGACAAACCATTCTTAAACTCAGAGAGTGTTAATAACAATGAGTAAAACAGCAATTATTACGGGCATAACTGGCCAAGACGGAAGTTATCTGGCAGAAAGTCTTTTACAAAAAGGATACGGAGTTGTTGGATTATACCGACGAACCAGTTCAGTGAATTTTGAACGTATTAAAAACATAGTTAATCATCCACGATTGATACTGGAAGAATTTGATCTTACTGATCCTAGTGACTGTACAGATATGATAACCAAGCATCGCCCCAAAGAATTTTATAATCTGGCGGCCCAGAGTCATGTGGCCACAAGTTTTAAACAGCCAACCACCACATTCGAAATTGATGCTGTGGGAGTAATTAACATCTTAGAAAATATTAGAAAATTTAGCAGCACAACACGATTTTATCAAGCAAGTACCAGCGAAATGTTTGGGCGAAATTATTCAATTGACTCTGATGGTAATAAATATCAAAACGAAGAAACATCCCTTTTACCACAAAGTCCATACGCTGTAGCCAAACTTGCTAGTCACCGAATGGTTCAAATATATAGGGAAGCTTATAATTTATATGCTTGTAGCGGCATACTATTTAATCATGAAAGTCCTCGTCGTGGCGAAAACTTTGTTACGCGAAAAATAACCAAATATATTGGGCGACTAGTTAATAACAAACTAGAACCTAACGAAAAACTAAAACTTGGAAATATTAATGCAGTAAGAGACTGGGGACATGCTAAAGATTATGTTGAAGCTATGAGATTAATGTTATCTCAAGATAAAGCTGATGATTTTGTTATAAGTACCGGACAAGCCCAAACCGTTGAAAACTTCTTAATAGAATCATTTTCCTTTGTTAATAAAGATTATAGGGATTATGTGACAATTGATCCGTCTCTTTATAGACCGGCTGAAGTTGGATATCTTAAAGGGGATTGTAGTAAAGCTAAAAAGGTTCTAAATTGGATTCCTAAAATTACATTTCAACAACTAGTTCATGATATGGTTAGTTCTGATATTGAACTATGTGGTCATGGTTAGGAATTTTAATGATCCAGAATATAAAAAATGGAGAAACAAAATTTATGCAAGAGACCACCATACTTGTCAGTGGCCAGGATGTTCTAGTAAGAAAAAATTGAATGCTCATCATATTCGTCGCTGGGCAGATTGTCCGGGACTACGATTTGAAGTAGACAACGGAATCACTCTTTGTAAAGATCATCATAAAATGATTACTGGTGTAGAAACTTATTATGAGGCCGTTTTTTACAATATTATAAAACAGAATAAAAAATATGATAAATAATACTTATAATAATTTTACCATCATAGTAGATACACGAGAACAACAACCGTGGATCTTTGATAATTACGCTAAGGCTCATAAGAAGCTAGATACTG
>Ga0136644_10000615_pt1 | contig 28415 bp, 41 predicted proteins | sample C_130820_EF_Meta_FD_94780 | JGI IMG/M metagenome (GOLD analysis project Ga0136644, IMG submission 94780) | Freshwater microbial communities from Lake Croche, Canada to study carbon cycling - C_130820_EF_MetaG (v2) (version 2) | ecosystem: Environmental > Aquatic > Freshwater > Lake | place...
ATTTGGCATCTGAATTATGTCCATTGACGGCGCAAAGAAAGCCGAATCACCACCATGACGAATGATTGCTCCGGTTTTGGCGATACGTTCATCCGCTTCAATGATTGAGTTAAACGGCTTGTCTACTGTACTTGGTGCAGCAATAGTTACGCCGTCAACCTGACTGGCATTAAATACGTAATAACTCTTTAGCAGATTGTAAGATTCTAAATTGCCGGTCACTTTGCATTCTTTAGTGACTGGACTAAAGAAAACAATCTTAGTGCCCTTTTCGCCTTTTTTGACATTGCAGCCTAAAGATTGCCATTGCTTGAATGATGCCCAAATCGGCGTATCGAATCCGCTAACCATTGACGATAAACCTAGAATAAGTCGGTTGATGCCCTGATACGGCTTTTGACTAATGAAATTCTTATCGGCGGTCGAATCGGCTTTCCATGGTTTTATCCATGGTGTTGCGCCGGATTCCAATTGTTTGATGATTGAATCTGTTACCTCTTGATAGATTGCTTTTGACATAGTTTTCACCTTTAGGAAATAGGTTAATTATTGTGTTGCTGATTGCTATTATATAGATTAGATAGGTTAATGCAACTGCAGTTATATTTATATTTAAAATATACGCTTTGTATTTATAAAAGATATTATAAAGATATCATACTAACTATATATATATATAGTAGTGATATATCTATACATAATCTACTTATACTGTAAATGATATATATTAAGCATCAATACACTCTAAGCGGATAGCAGGAGAGACTGTTAACTCTCTGCTATCGAACATTTAACAATTGGCTAGGGTCATTGGGTACTGATGCATCACGCAATAGCACGCATACAATGGCATCAGACAGCCTGTAGCAGCACAATCAGGGCATGGGCATGGGCAGGGTAAAGTAAACGCTTACTAACGTTAGTGAGTGCCCACCAACTTGGTCTCGAAGCCCTTGGAGTCGGTGCCCCTTTCGTTTCTCCCCCCAAAAAAAATATGTGTTTTTCCTAGATTCTGGTAATCTTCTTTTAGATTTTCCTTCTGTGTGTTCGACCGCCCTCCTCCGGGGCTTTAGACCATCCTTGCGGTGGTCTTTTTTTTCGTCTATAGTGTGTATATTGGTTAGAAGGGATAGATATGATTAACTTAGAAGTAGATAAGACGGTGCCGTTGCCGGAGGGGAAGAAGAGGTATCCGTATGCCAGCATGGAAGTCGGCGATAGTTTTTTCGTCGACTCTGGAAAGTTGCAGGTGGTGTGTAATGCGAACTATCGGGCATCTAAGCGGTTAGGGATGCAATTCATAGCTAGGAAGGAACCAGAGGGAGTAAGGGTATGGAGAACGACGTAAGGGATGAGGATTCAGGTGTCTTGAAGTTTGATGTAGACATGACCGTAGATACGTTTTTAGACCAGTACATGATTTGGCGTATGAAAGATGTATTGCGGTATGAGGAGGACCCTAGAGTTCGTAGGGCTTGCCATGAGTTGTTGGCTTACATGAGTGTTCAAGGGGAAAGCAATGACGGAAGCGATGAATAACTTAATGCCTCTAGCGATGGAGGATGTTAAGAAGGCGTACATGGAGAAGGTCTACACGATGAGCCATGCTGAACTCTTTCATGAGTTAATGCGTGTTCATACAGCGTCGGCTAAGTTACTTCGTGATGCTCATGATGAGAATGAGCGTTTGAAAGACAGTCTTGAACGGCTTAAAACATTTAACTGATACATACGCTGAAGAACTCTTACTGTCTCGCACTCTTTTGAAGAACGAGATGTTAAGGGCTACGTTAGCTATTACTCCAACGGACAAGAGGAAACTCTTAAAGACTTGGGGTGAGATGTATAAGCCTGAGATAGTTGATGAGCTGCTTCGTGTTGCAAAGGACAAGGATGCGCGGCACAAGATAGCAAACTGGAACCTTGGGCAATTCAACAGCGAACGACGAAAGTCTAAATGAAGTTTAATCTGAAACAGTTTTACCAGTTCTGCTCTGAGTTAAAGATTGAAACCAAAGAGCAGGGCTTACGCAAGATGGATAACCTTCTCGGCACTCAGACATACGTTATGGATGAGATTGCTACTGGACTAGATAACGGTATCCATTTCTTTGTCATTCTTAAAGGCCGTCAGCTTGGCATCACTACAATCAGTCTAGCCCTAGACTTATACTGGCACTACATCAATGCGGGGTTAAATGGAACGCTTGTTACAGACACAGAAGAAAACAGAGATATGTTCCGAGGAACGCTTGGAGCCTATATGGATGGTTTACCTAAAGAGTACAAAATACCCATACTTGCACACAATAGAAACTCGCTTTCCCTCAAAAACCGCAGCCGTATCTTTTATCAAGTCGCTGGGCTTAGGGCGAAAGGAAGCCTTGGTCGTGGCAAGGGTATCACCTTTCTTCATGGAACAGAGACGTCATCGTGGGGAGACGAAGAAGGACTAGCATCCTTGCTTGCCTCTCTTGCAGAGACAAACCCTAAACGTCTTTACATCTTCGAGTCTACTGCTCGCGGCTTTAATATGTTTCACGATATGTACGTGACAGCTAAGAGAGCGAGAACGCAGAAAGCAATCTTCTGTGGCTGGTGGCGCAACGAGTTTTATTCTGCTGCGCCTGATACAGATGTCTACAAAGTCTATTGGGACGGCAAACTTACACCTGAAGAAAAAGAATGGACGCGAGATATTAAGAAGCTCTACAACTACGAAATCAATTCCAGACAAATGGCGTGGTGGCGTTGGAAGATGCTTGAAGGCATTAAAGACGATGCCCTAATGTATCAGGAGTTCCCGCCAACGGAAGACTATGCGTTCGTCATGACCGGCACATCTTTCTTTTCAAACTCACGGTGTACTGACGCCATGAAGATTGCTAAGAAGATTGATTGCGACAACTATCGCTATGCAATGGGTGTCAACTTCCAAGATATGCAAGTCTTAAAGTCTACTGACCGCCTGTCTACCTTAAAGGTATGGGAAGAACCATTAGACACAGCCTACTACGTTATTGGGGCAGACCCTGCTTACGGTTCATCTGATTGGGCAGATAGATTCTGTATTCAAGTCTTCCGTTGCTATTCTGATGGCATGGAACAAGTCGCAGAGTTTGCAACTTCAGAGATGAACACGTATCAGTTTGCTTGGGTCATTGCTCACTTGGCTGGTGCTTACAAGAACTCTACGCTTAATCTTGAGGTCAATGGTCCGGGTCAGGCGGTGCTAAACGAGATTAAGAACTTGCGTCGTCAAGCTGCAAGCATGGGCAACAAAATGGGCAAGGACTTGATGGACGTCTTTGGTTCCATGTCGAACTATATCTGGCGGCGTAACGACACTATGGGCGGTATCTCTAACTCGCTTGGCTGGCTAACAACAGCAGCAACCAAAGAGCGAATGATGAGTTACACCAAAGATTTGTTTGAGCGCGGTATGTTAGATGTCTATTCCGTAGACACCATTGAGGAGATGAAGACCATCATCCGTGATGGCGCATCTATTGAGGCTTCGGGTAGAAACAAGGACGACCGGGTAATGGCGATGGCCTTAGCTTGTGCTGCGTATTCAGAGCAGGTTCAGCCTCAGTTAATTCAACGCAAACTAAGCCGAAAAGTATCCAGAGAATTAGAAAGCAAGACGCCTGAACAATTGTCTGTAGGCAAAGGTGTATCCAACTATTTGAAAGCGATTGGTGTCTATGGCGCATAATCAATTAACCATCGTATCTGTTCACGGACATACAGATGGGTCATCCACCTTGCCGTCCATTATCCGCAGTATGCGGGAACTACCGGGGTCCAAAGGGCTGTTAATTTCTCCAGCCAAGCCAGCCAACATTCCAGACCATATTGAATGGAAGCATTGCTTTCCTTTCGACTACCGGGGTTACAGCACATTTATCATGCATTGTCTGCATGAGTTCATTACTACAGACTTTTGCCTGATTGTGCAAGATGATGGGTGGGTTTTGGACGGCACCAACTGGAGAGATGATTATTACACCTACGATTACATTGGCGGCATTACTCATGCTGGTCTGGTGGGCAACACACTACATCTAGGCTTTGAGTGGACTAAGTTTGAAGACCCGGTTCTTGTCTTAAACGGCGGCTTTTCCTTGCGTAGCAAAAGGTTCCTAGAGGCTCCAAGTAAGCTAGGCATTGTTCAAAACTATTCTCATGACATTCATCTATGGAATGAAGACATACAACTGTCTTGCCTAAAGCGTGGACTCTTTGAGTCCTTGGGATTCAAGTATTCACCTAACGAGGTGGCTAAATACTTCTCGCTAGAACACATAGCTCCCAAGTTTCATGACGATATGGACTTTTCTAAACTCCTTGGTCATCATTCAACCACCCGTAAGCTAATCCGAGACAATGAAATACTTCTCCCGATAAGCATACAAAGCGCATACCGAGAAACAGAGTTCTTGAACTTCCTTCAATCTAAAGGATACATCCTTAACTATGTCGCAGCAGGTTCTGACCAAACGTGAACTAATGACGCAAATGCGTCGTTTCATTAGAGACAAGGAGCGCGGCATCTCTATGAAGCTCTTTGCTGACTTGTGTGGCGTCAACAAAGCCCACCTGCTTGACGTCTTCTGGTATCGAGTCGAACCCTTGACCGAATATATCCAGCGCAGAGTCGATAAAGGCTACAAGGCGTGGAAGAACGGCGAGGTAGCTATTATGCAAAATCGCAACCGTAGCAAATACGTTGAGTACCGCAGAGAAGCTAAACCACGAATTATGCCCACTACTGGCCTACAAATGATTAATGGCAAGATAGGGATTAGATTGGGTATGAGGAATATAGACGATTATTCACAACCACCATTATTTGAAGGGGATAACAATGGCAGTTCTACATGATTACAAATGTCCAAGGCACGGCTATTTTGAGAGCCGCAAAGCGCAATGCCCTATGAAAGACTGCGTTGACGAGGTAGCTATTGTCTATTTGCAGCCTGTTGGCATGATGTCTGACGGAACAAAGAAGAACGATAAGACCATTAAGCAGCTTGCAATGGATTTTGACATGACTAACGTCAAATCGACCCGTGCTGGCGAAAATCAGGCTGGATACTTCACCAGAAAGAACAAAACCTCTAAGAAACAGCTTAAAGAGGAGGCAGCAGAAGCAGAACGCCGTGCTAACGAGCCTAAACCAAGAGACGCCGCTATTTGGGGCGGCGATGGACGATATAGCATGGGCAGCCTGTTAAAAGGTGGGGCTGTGCGCTCAGTTATGGGAGAATCGGTCGGAATAAACCCCAAAGACGTTGGGAACTTGACAGGACCTATGGCGGCGAGTTATGTTGCCGACCATGAGAATCTACAGGTAAAGCCTTAAATGCGGATACCAACCAACGACGATGAACGCGAGTATTTTTATCGTGACTTAATACAAAAGTGCATGGTGTCTCTAGCAGAGCGCAAAGGGGATTATGCCTCTCTGCGCTCTTGGTTTTTGTTCGGTGGTGGTCCTGATGAGAACCCTGCTCTGTTCAACAAAATATATCCGCACGTTGACCAGCTAACATCGTTTCTCTATTCAGCAGAAACAACTCGCTTCTCAATCAATGTTGGTGCCGCTGTTTCAGACATGGAACACATCAAGATTCCAAAGCTGACATCTGCGCTAAATGATGAGTGGCTAAACTCAAACGCTGACCAAGTATTTTCTTCTGCTCTAACGTGGGCGTTAGTCTACAACACAACATTCGTTAAGCTAGTCGTCAACAACGGTATTCACCCATACATGGTAGACCCTAGTTCAATGGGTGTTCTGCGTGAAGACGTAACCTATACCGACAGACAAGAAGCAATAGTACAAAGCTATTACATTACAAAATCCGATTTGTATAATCGATTGTATAGTCACCCTAAGCGCGAAGAAATTGTTAAACGTGTTCAAACATCAATGAACACTAAGACAGATGATTTGCCTGAAGGTCTTGACCGTCTAATTATCTCTACGTCTAATCCAACCATCTACGGTAACGTCAACTTAGACTTGTACGGGTCTAACCGATACAAAGCCCGTGTTGCTGAAGACACGGTGAAGATGTATGAGTTGTGGGTGTGGAACGATGAGACTAAAGATTACCAAGTAGTCACGATGGCTGAGCCCGACATATTTATTTATGACCGTCCGGGCGCATCAGTCTTCTTGCGCGGTGAATGTCCATTTATTCAAATATGTCCTAACCCACAATACGATTACTATTGGGGTCAAAGTGAAGTAGCTAGACTGAACTTGTTGCAAGCTGTACGAAACAATCGCATGTCAGAAATATTGGATATATTGTCCAAGCAAGCCTCTCCTCCAAAAGTGTTCTCTGGCTTTATGGGTATCACGGATGAGAAAGCATTTGCGTTTGACCGACCCGGCGCGTTCGTCTCTAGCGATATGCCTAACGCAAAGGTTGATTCAGTTGCGCCAGAGATGCCGTCGTCTTTATTTGAGGTCATCCATGAAATTGATGCAATGTTTGCAGAGGCAAGTGGAATATCAAGTGTTCTGTCTGGTCGTGGTGAGCAGGGTGTACGCTCCGCTGGTCATGCTTCTCAGTTGGCCCGCCTTGGAAGTTCTCGCGCAAAGAAACGCGCCTTAATCGTAGAAGACAGCTTAGAAAAGGTAGCAACGCTGTATCTAAAGCTAATGCAAGCCTACGACAATACGCATTTCACAGACGAAAACGGAAACAAGTTTATTGCAGAGCAATTTACCAAAGATTATGTAGTGAAAGTGGACGCTCACTCCAATAGCCCAATATTTACCGAAGACATGAAAGATTTGGCGTTTAATCTGTACAAAACCCAAGCTATTGATAAAGAATCTTTGCTTGACTTGTTAGAGCCGCCAATGAAACAATTGTTAATAGATAAATTGAAAAAGCGTGAGAAAGACAAAGCAAATCAACCGCAACCTCAAGAAAAGCCAAAGGGTGAATAATGGCTACTAAACCAGACTATGCACCAAAATCTGACCAGCCAAGAACATCGGCTGGAGATGTAAAGAGGACTGAAGCTGCGCCATCTTTTCAATACAGGGTGACGGGCATAAAGTCTTATAACCCCCGTCAGGCAAGAAATACGGGACGTATGGGCGATAGATAAAAATTTAATAGGTGAATAATGGCTAGTGAGAAAAATATGGCTAACGCCATCAGAAGTGCAGGTAATGCAGCAATTAGTGGAAGAGATGTAGTAAAAGCTGCTATATCTGCCGCAGCAAGAGATGCTGGGCAAGACCGAGAGCCTTCAGAAGCATGGATGCGAGGAATGCACAGTCCCGAACCCCGTAAGTTAGATAGACGGGGAAGAGCACTTAAACGATAGGAGTACACCATGTACAAAAAGCACAAGCGCGGTCGTAAGACACGCCGTTAATTCCCCGCAAGGGATGAGGTATGGCTGACTTCCTCTTCTAAGTTGGCCGCTGCTTATTGGAGAAAACCATGGCACGCATGAAACGTAAAGGCCGTAAAGGTCGTAAGTAATTAGTCCCTTGTGGATTAAGCCCAAGGGGGAGGGGACATACTCCCCCACTTGACATTTGCTGATAGTCTGGTCTAATCGCGTCTAGTTAGACGATAGAGGTTATTTATGAGCGTACCACCCGATAAGTTAATGGAAATGATTGGCAAGCAACAAGGGAACCCTTCCGAGAACCCTGCTGCTGATAACACCGCGATGTCTGATTCGACAACGGCTCCTATGTCTGCGCCGATGTCTACACCAGAGCCTAAGATGGGAAATCGTGAAGGTGCGCTAGTCAATATTTCAATGGCAATGGATTTGATTGAACAAGCCTTGCCAAGTCTAGGTAGTGAATCACCAGAGGGTCAAAAAGCATTGAACGCTATTCGTGCGTTGAGCGGTTTGATTGGTCCTCGCAAGCAAAAGACAGGTGAATTACAGCAATCTGAAATTATTCAAATGTTGCAAAACTTACCTCAAGCTGGCGGTGCAACGCCTGAAGGTAAAGCAATGTCACAAGCACCAATGATTCCCGGTATGTCACCTAGCGGTATGCCTCCTCCTCCAATGCCTAGTGGCGGCGGTGCTGGCGGTCCTCCTCCTAGCGCACCTCCCGGCGCACCACCCGGCGGTATGCCTCAACCACCTATGTAAAGGAAATATTATGGACCTGTTTAAACCAAGAGGTGCTAATAGCCCTCGTCGCCCTACAGACAACAACCAGCAAAACGGTGTTGTTACTAACCCACCACGTTTTGAGCAGTTTGGCGGTTTGTCTGGCGGCAATGCAATTGGCACGAAGAACAAAATGGGCGTTCAAAAGCCCGGCGATGGAAAAAAAGTAATCTAATTTTATTAGGGGATAAGAATGAGTCTCGAAGATATGTCTTTTGAACAGCGCGACCAAATGGCGTTGTTGATGGAAGAACTTTCACACAATCCAAGTACAAGAAAAGATATTTTGCGTTTGACGAAGCAAATCAAACCAGACCTTCTTATTCCTGAGTTGGAAATTGAAAATACAACCAAATCGTATGTCGATAAGCTAGAGCAGCAGCTTATGGCGCGTGATGCAAAAGACAGAGAACAAGACGCTTTGCGTGACCTTGAGTCTCGCCGTAATAAGTTAATGAAAAAAGGTTTAGTAGAACGTGAAGAAGATGTCTATGAAGTGGAAAAAATTATGCTTGAAAAAGGCATAACTAACCATGAATCGGCAGCGGAATACTGGCAATGGATGAAGCAATCAGCTACTCCAACGCCAACCGGTTACAACCCTTCAGCGGTTAGCAAGTTCGACTTAGGTAAATACTATAAGAACCCGCAAGCCGCAGCAAGAGATGAAGCATCAAAAGCACTCCAAGAGTTACGTCAAAACAAACGTCCTATTGGATTTTAATTAATTAGGGGATAAAGTTTTTAGGAGATAACCATGCCTATTGGTGGCGGTATCGTTCCAGCAACGGGTAGTACGCAATTTACCGAGTTGACATACGTCACGCGGCGTGCGTTTATTCCGAAGCTAGTTGTTCAATTATATAACTCAACACCGTTAATGGCGGCTCTGATTGCTAACTCGCAACAGGCTTCCGGTGGTGTTTCTTCAATAACCGTTCCCGTTCAAGGCGCACAGTTTGTGAACGCACAATGGTCTGACTACTCTGGTTCATTTAACCAGCCAGCAGTTCAGCAAGGTGCTTTCAACGCTGAGTTTGACCTGAAGCTGATGATTGCTCCAGTACCGTTCCTCGGTATGGAAGGTGCAGTTCAGCAAGACGCTGCAATCATTCCTTTGATTGAAGCTCGTATGAACGATGCAACAAACGTGATGATGGATGCAATGGCAACAGCCTTGTATAACAACAGCACGAACACGCAACAGTTCACAGGTTTGCCAGCAGCAGTTTCTGCTTCCGGCACCTACGGTAACATCAGCCGTTCTGCTTACACTTGGTGGCAGTCAAAAGCCTACACAGCAGGTAACGTGAACCCAACCCGTCAAAACATTCTTCAGTACATCTCTGGTACCGTTAAAAACGGTGCTGAAGTGCCTACGTTTGGTGTTTGCGGTTTTGGTACATGGACTCTGTTGGCACAAGACTTTGTCGGTCAAGAGCAATACGTTATCACTCCCGGTCACGGTTTTGATGGCGATGCTAATGGTCCTCAAGCTGGTTTCCGTGCTTTGATGGTTGCCGGTGTTCCTATTTATCCTGACCCATACTGTCCAGAAGGTACGGTTTACTTCCTGAACACTAACTACCTCTCGCTCTACATCCATGAGCAAGGTTCGTTCGTGTTTACAGGTTTTGAATCGACCCTGCCTAACTGGCAGATTGGTTATGTTGGTGCTGTCTTGATGATTGCTGAGTTGGTTTCAACTAAGCCAAAGTCAATGTCAGTTGTGTCGGGTTACAACTCTCTAAGCATCTAAGGAGCTAACCATGTCATTAAGTACCAATAAAATCACGCTTGCTGGCGCACAGACCAACACCGCTGGTGCCTATTTTTTAACTACTACTTTGTCTGCTGTTAATACAGGCAATGGTACGGTTATTCCTGCTGGTGTTTATCTGATGTTTCCACAAGTAAATGTTAGCGTTATTGCTTCTACAAGTAATACTGCCAACTCTACTTTGATGGCAGCCAATACTGGTGGCGTTATCATTTCTGATGGTGTCAACGTATTTGCTAAGTCAAGCTACGCAAGCGGCGACACAGTAACTCTGTTGGCTACCAACGGTGGTCAAAACGTAAGCAGTACCTACGTATCGTAAGGGGGCATCATGTCTAATTCTGATGCCGTATCGCAGCTATACCTTGACAGTTTTAGTTTTGGTCGTCTTGGTGTTCTTCGCGGTACAACGCTAAACACCGCTGGTAACGCAGTTATCACCATTCCAATTTTGGGTGGTGGCTTAACTAACGGCGGTGGTATAGCTAACTCTGGTGGCATTATTGTTCGTAGAGTTACGATTCAAAATGGTTCCGGTAACGTGTCTAATGCAAACGTGAGCATTTCTACAACTGCAGACGGAGCAAATTTAATTACGGCTAATACCGTATTAACTGCCATGTCTACTGTTGGTCGTTATGTTGATATTAATGCAGCGTCACCATTCACCAGCAATGTTGTAGCCGGTAACGTAACCCAATGTTTGTATGTGAATATTAATGCTATCGCTAACAATGCGAATACCGTTGATATTTGTGTATATGGCGATGTTGTGAGCTTCTAATTATGCAAACCGTCTATGTGACAAACAAATGGGAAAAACCCATAACTTTTAACTACAATTTTGTGCCATACACATTCCCTGTTGGTGAAAGTGTAGAAGCTCCGTTAGAGGCTGTTTGTCACATATTCGGGCATAATGACCCTGATAAAGAACCGTATATGGCGCGGTTGGCTATGATTCATACGAAAGCAGATATTCCCAAGGGTTTAAAAATTCTTGAGAAAATTTTGATTACGGACCAGCCGCCAAAGAAAGGCCACTCGTTATCCCCGGTGGTTGAAAGAGTACCCCTGCCGCCTAGTGCGGTTGGGGGAAAAGTCAATGATGAAGTTTAATGTGGAACATAAATGGCGCAAACGCTAGACAGTTACATTACTTCAGTACGATACCTGCTTCACGATGCAAACGCCAATTTCTACACCAATAATCAATTAACTGATTACATCAATGGTGCAAGAGCGCGTGTTGCTCGTGACACAGGATGTCTACGCACGGTTCAAACACTTCAAATACCTGCCGCTCCCGTTGCTCAAGATAGTTATTACGTAACGCCTATTCTTTGGCAAGAAGGACTTACTGTTAATAACAATGATTACGTATTTTCAAATATTTTTGTTTATAAAGTAGTAAATGGTGGAGTATTAGGAACTGCACCAAATTATCCTAATGCAACTAATGTTTATCCACCTTCAGGACCTATATTTAGTGGCGAGGATGTAGAACTTTATTATGCTGGACCTTCTGAAGTAATTAATTATTTAACTTTACCGTCTGGCGTATTAACTCTGGACGTAGTTAATATTAATCTTTATTGGGGAAATTCAAGAATACCTTTGCGGTACATGGCTTGGACTGACTTTAACGCACAACTGCGTTACTGGCAAAACCGCATAGGAACACCGGTTGCTTACAGCATTTATGGGCAATCTCAAATATACATTGGACCCGTTCCTGACATATCTTACACGGTTGATTTAGATACGGTCTTGTTGCCGACAGATTTAGTGGCTCTTACCGACGTAGATACAATTAATGACCCGTATTCTAGTCCCGTTAAGTTTTATGCTGCTTACCTCGCTAAATATTACGAACAATCGTTTGGTGAAGCTGAAATTTATTTAAATCAGTACAAACAACAGATTCAAGCGGTTCAGGCGTCCGTCTACACTAGAAGGTTGCCAGACCCATACTCTAGAGCGTACTAAGCTATGGCAGCGGCAGAACAAAAAAAATCATACGAAGTATTTAAAAACTTTCGTGGCGTAAACACGAAAGCTAATCGCACGGCTATTGGTGACGATGAGTTTTACTGGCTTGAAAATGTCATGCCTATTGGTTATGGCAATTTAAAGATTACGCCTACGTATGACAATGTTGGAAGCATTACGTTTGCATCAACAGTTGTAAATTTTGCTTCAGCTAACATTGGTCTAACAGATTACTTAGTAGCTTTTCAAAGTGATGGTAGCTGCGAATACGTAAACTTGACAACTAATGTCAAAGGCACGTTAGCTGCTGCTGGTACGTTTACAACTACTGGCGGCATTAATGTTAGCCAATGGAAAAACGATAGGCTGTTAATTATCGACCCTGTAAAGGGTTACTTTACGTGGGATGCAGTTAATTTAGTTTCTATTGGTGGTGTTGGAGCAATTGGCATAGTAAAAGGTGGAACAGGATATACGTCTGTTCCTTCTGTAGTAATTTCTGCTCCAAATCAAACAAATGGAATACAAGCAACAGCCAACGCCACAATATCAGCTAATGCCGTTTCTTTTATAACTTTAAGTGATGCTGGTTCTGGATATACATCTCCCCCAACCATAACAATAGTTGGTGGTGGAGGAACAAATGCTAATGTTATTGCTAGTGTCTATACATTTGCACAAGGAACAGTATCTGTTTTAATGACAAACAACGGTACGGGTTATACCAATTCATCAAATATTTCTTTAACAATTACTGGTGGTGGTGGAGCAAACGCAACAGGAATACCTATTATTTCTGGAAACATTGTTACTCAAGTCATAATGACTAACAATGGAACGGGTTATACAAATCAAGCAAATATATCCGTATCTATTACTGGTGGTGGCGGCTCTAACGCTACTGCTAAAGCAATTATTAATACAGGCACCAATTCAGGAATTCAGTCGTTTTCTGGACGAGTATGGATTTCTAGCGGAAGAACTATTTATTATTCTGCTGCTGGCTCATACAGCGATTTTGTAACGGTGTCATCAAGTTCATTAGTTCTTACCGATGCTACGTTGCACGGCAACATTATTCAATTATTGTCAGCCAATAACTTTTTATACATTTTTGGCGACGACAGCATCAACGTAATTTCAGATGTTAGAGCTACTACTGCTGGAACCACATTATTTACAAACACAAACGTAAGCGCATCAGTAGGTACTAAATTAAAGTATGCAATTTTTCCATACTTCCGTTCTGTGTTGTTTATGAACGATTATGGTGTTTATGCGCTTGTCGGCTCTACAACGTCAAAGATTTCTGACCCGTTAGACGGAATATTTCCAAATATTGATTTTACTAATGGCTCAGTTAATGGTGGTCAAGTTCTTCTAAACAATATTTTGTGTTCTGCGTTTAATTTTAAATACACAGGTGGTTTAGGAACATCAACTGATGACAGATATATTCAAGCTGTATTCTTTGAAAAGAAGTGGTTCTTTACAAGCGCAGGAAACAATTTACAATTTGTAACGTCAGTACCTGTTGGAGGAAGAATTACTCTGTTTGGTACTGATGGAACGTCGTGCGTAAAGATGTATGCAAACACAACCGCATCAATAAACAGTTATGTTCAGACATCTTTAAACCCAATGAAAGACCCAATACGCACTAAACAAGCGTTAAAGGTTGGTGTTGAAGCTACGTTGTCTGCTGGCTCTAATATTAATTTAACTGTTGATTCTGAATCTGGTTCATCTCCTGTTATTTATTTGCCCTCAACTATTAATTGGATTAATAATTTTGGTGGAATTATTCCTTGGGTAAATAATGTTGGAACAGAAATAGGGTGGACTACTGGTGGTACTGGATACACATTATATAAAACTGATGCAAAGCAATACGGAAAATATTTAGGAATGACCGTTAAATCAGTTACACAAGGAATTGTATATAACGGATTTGAATACGAACACGAATTAAGAACGAGGTTTTAATATGACAGTACCTTATACATTTGCTGGCGCAACGTCATCAATTCCATTATCTCAATTGGATGCAAACTTCTTAACGTATGTGACTTTAGGAACTACTCAATTTCAGTTGGGAGATACTGTTACTACAGTGAATGGTTTAAGTTTTTCTAATATAACTGTTAATGCTACAACGTCTTATGACGCTATAAGAATTAACCAAACAGGAACAGGTAATTCGTTTGTTGTTGAAGATGCTGTAAATCCAGATTCAACTCCGTTTGTTATTAATACTGACGGCAATGTTTCTATTGGAACGACAAGCACATTATTAAAACTTAGTGTAACTGGCTCTGTTGGATTCAATGCTCCAGTAACTGTAACGGCATCTCCTTATACAGTTTTATCAACGGACAATTGGATTATTGTTAATAGAGCTGGAACTGTAACTGTTACTTTACCTGCGGCTGCTTCTTGGACTGGTCGAATAATAACAATCAAAACCATTCAATCTGCGGTTTTTTCTGCCACATCTAACGTAGTTCCTATTGGTTCTGCTACTGCTGGAACGACAATATTGGCACCTACCGCTGGAAAATTTGCTACGTTAGTTAGTGATGGAACTAACTGGGTAATTATGCAAGCTAACTAAGGAATAAAAATGGGACTTAATGCGTTTACAAAAACTGGAAACACAATTACTTTTTTGGCTGCAACTACTGCGCCAACGCCAGTTCAATGTTTGTCTACTACGTTAGGCGGCAACCAATACCGTGTTATTAACACCGGAACAGTAACTGTATTTCTTGGTTATGGACAAGATTCGGCTAATGCAACAACAAACGCGAATGTTGTTACTACAACAGGACAAGCATTTCCTTTGTTACCAAGCACGGATGAAATTTTGACGTTTGTGCCTAATGCTTACTTTACGGCAAAGACAGCAAGTGGAACCGCAACAATTTACATTACGCCGGGCGATGGCCTGTAAGGAGTAGTTATGTTAAAAACAGCGGGTAGCTCTGGTGGAGGTGGCTCTGGAACAGTAACCTCAATTGATACTGGCACGAATTTGACTGGTGGACCAATTACGTCTAGCGGAATAATTAATTTAGCTTCTAGTATTTCTAATATTACTTTTGCCAATTCAACTGTTAATAGTTCCAGAATTAATCCTAGATTTTTAAGCGCAGCAAACGCAACAACATTAGCACCAGACATTTCGGCGTATGACCAATATAACTTAACGGCTCAAGACAAAGCGTTGACTGTTTCTGCTCCTATTGGAACACCATTAGACGGCAATAAATTAATGGTAAGGATTACTGGAAACTCAAGTGCTTATGCAATAACGTGGAACGCAACATATACCGTTATTGGCGTTACTTTGCCGACGACTACTGTAGCAACTAAAACAATATACGTTGGCAGTATATATAACGCGACTAACACCCGTTGGGATGTTGTTGCTGTAACGACACAGGCTTAAATCATGGCAACAATTACAAGGGTAATTACAACTTCTGGTCCTTTTGTAATACCTGCGGATTTTGCTTCTGGTGGAACTTTGCAAGTTGAATGTTTTGGACCGGGAAATGGTAATGGAACTGGCGGTAGTTCTGGAACCGGTGGCGGCGGTGGAGCATACGCTAAAACAAATGCAATTACAGGATTAGCGGCCGGCAATACTGTTTATATACGAACTGGTAATGTTTCCGATTCATGGTTTAACAAAACGGCTAACTCTGCTCCTGTGCTTACAACAAATGGTTGTTTGGCAAAAGGTGCTTCTGGAACATCAGGAGGTTCGGCTGTTCTAAGTGTTGGCGATTTAAAATATGCTGGTGGTGATGGTGGCGGCATTTCAGCAGGTGACCCTTACGATTTTTATGGTGGAATAGGTGGTTGCGCCGGACCTAATGGAGCGGGAGCAAGTGGTGGCCCAACAGGAACGGGTGGAGGAGGAGGAGCTAACGGAGGAAGCGCAAGCACTTCTAGCACAGGCGGTAATAATAGATTGGGAGCCGGTGGAGGAACATCAGGAAATAACGGCAGTAATGGCGGTGGTGGCGGCAAAGGAGCTGGCGGTGCTCCAGAATTAATTTATACGGATTCTCTTTCTTCTGTTCAGTATGGTCCTTGCGGTGGTAGCGGTGGCGGTGACGGTAGCGGCGGGAATCCTACGGGTTCTGGTGGCGGTGGGGCGTGTAGAGCGGCTGACATTAATACAGCAGCTAGTCAATATGGCATAGTTGTTCTTACTTACACATCATCATCAGCAGCTAGTACAAGTAACTTTTTTATGTTTTTTTAATTTGATATATGACGTTAAAAAAAACTTCTTTAGAAGATGACACTCGCATTGTAAATATACAAAAAATGGAAGTTAAAAATGGAAACTGAATTGACTTTTAAGATTGCTATAACGTGCGTTGGAGCCTTGGGTGGCTGGATGCTTAAAGTTATTTGGGAATCCATTAAAGACGTAAAGCATGAATTAAAAGAGTTAAGCAAAGAGATGAATCAAGACTTTGTTCGCAGAGATGATTTTACAGAAACTATTTTGCGTATTGAGAATATGTTTAACCGTATTTTTGACAAGCTAGATAACAAGGCTGACAAATAATGAATATGAGTACGCTCTCCTCTGTTGAATACGGGAATGATGAGTCCCTTGGAGAGTTTTTGTTTGAAAATGGATTACAGCACAAGTTATTTCAAGAAACCTTTATGGATGCTGGCATTTCGGTGCCTATTTACCCCATTATTGACGCTCAAACAAGCAACCTAGATGACTGGTTATTGGCTCATCAAGTCGAGCATCAAGCGTTTGCGGGGCTGTTAGGATTGAACAATCCGTTCAATATGTTGGACGTTGACTTTGATAATGAGTCAGATTTTTACGATTGGATAGCGAGTCATTTGTACATTCACGAACAAATTGCTGCCGCGCTGAATCTTTCTTAGGAATTAAAAATGTTCTCCCCGCCCCAAAAAAAATCAGTTTTTAGGAAATAGCAAAAATGGCAACAAAATCCAATCCCGCATATAAAACCAGCAATGGTCAAATAGATTATTCCAAGTACATTTCTGGACTTGAGCAACGAATTAAGAATATTAATGCAGAAAAAAGTATGGTATTAAGCGGCGGCGGCGGCGGGATGAATCAGTTAGGTGCTATTCAAAATCAAATAAATAAAGTTATAGAATATGTAAACAATCCTACTTCTGAAGCTGGTTTATCTTATGAAAAACTATTTTTTCAAGAAACGGCACAAATGTATGGATATGAAGCAACTTTTGGTCATCCTGAAGCTGACGGATACAAAAATACTCTTATAAAACAAGTAAATTTTTTTAAAAACGTCAGAAATACATCTTTAATAGACATACAAAAAGATGCAAACACGTATGTAAATATGGGAGTTGAAGGAGCAAAAAAAGATGCAGAAGAAATAAAAAACAAAATGGAAGGAAATTGGTTTGACAAACTTGTAAATGTTGCTTTAGCAGTTGGAATAGGCGCAGCAACTGGTGGTATAGGCTCAGCTTTGGCTGCTGAAATAGGGGTTAGCGTGGCTGTAGGCGAAGCTATAGTTTCTGCTTCACTTGGCCTAATTCAAGGGCAATCTCCACAAGATATTGTTAAAGGAATTATTGGTTCTGTTGCGGCTAATGAAGTTGCCGGAGCATTAAAAAGTGTAAACGCAGAAATTGTTAAAGCTGGACCTAATGTTATTTCTCCTGAAGTAGCTTCTGCTTTAGTTAATGCTGAACGTCAAGTTGTTAATGCCGCAATAACTGGTCAAGATATTGGTAGGGCTGCGTTAGCTGGTGCTGCCGGTGGTGCTGTTGCTTCAGCATCGTCATTGCTTACAGACAGCAAGGCTTTACAAAAAGCCTCTGGTGAGTTTGTACAAAACCTAGCTGCTGGAAAAACTACAGAACAAGCATTAACGGGTGCATTAACTGGATACCTTGTATCTTCAGCAAAAGAAAAAGATGACGCTGAAAAAGCAATTAAACAGCAAGTAAGTAAAAGTATAGAAAAAGTTAATTGGGCAGAACTAAGTGATGCTGAAGCAAGATTTTTACAAAATACTTATGCTCAGCTAAAAATAGCTGGACAAGATGTATATGATATTTCTACATCACCGAGTAAAGATGGATGGCCTAAAGTTTTTCCGGGAACAAATGCTCCAGAAGTATATGACCCATCCAAAACTCATGGAGATGTATTTACTTTAAATGATAGTGGAAAATCATATTTAGTTAGACATATCACTATGGAGGATGGTGAAGAATATTATGTTTATTACGACAAATCTACAAATAAAATTGGTGCTAGACCAATTAATTTTGAAATGTCTGATGCGGCAGGGGGAACAGGTTCTTCAAAAACTATAGATATAGATTTATCTGACGTAAAAATTCAACCAGACCAAAAAATAGATAAAAATGGTCAATTAATAAATAATAAAAATGAAGCTACTGGTTTTTATGTAGATGACAAGGGAACATTAATAGATTCTAAAGATACGTCTTTTAAAATTCAAGGTTATGTTGACCCGTCTACATTTACTTCAAAAGTTGATGCTGTTGGTTCTGTTTCTAAAACTTTGCCAGCAGATTTTAAGCCAATACAAACAAGAGATGAGCAATTATTAGCTTTAGTAAATACTGGTGCTGGAACTAGCGGCGGTAAAGGTGGGGGTACAAGTGGAAGCGCAGGAAATGTATCCATTAGTACCGGAGGCACAGGTACAGGTAATACAGGAAACGTAACAATAGGAAATGCTACTACCGGCAACGCTACCACAGGAAACGCTACCACAGGAAACGCTACCACAGGAAACGCTACTACCGGCAACGCTACCACAGGAAACGCTACCACAGGAACAGGTAATGTTGTTGTTGCTGGAGGTGGTAAAGGCGGTGGCACAGAAAACGTAACACTTATTACTAATCCAATTTTAAGTGGTAAAACTACTGGAAAAACAGGTCTTGACAACGATAGAGTTGATACAGATACAAAAACTTTGCCGGAGGTTGTTGTTACTGGCAATCTTGATGAAGAAGAACCATTAGATGATACAAAAACTACAGAAGACGACTCAACAAAATCAAAAACAAACGACACTATTTTATTAAGTTTGTTAAATAAGCCATTACAAAAAAGTTTTCCTTTTGGTTCTAGCCCAACACAAACTAATGCTTCACCGGGTAGTCAAGCGTTAGCTCAGGCGTTACGTGTTGGTGATGCTGGTGCGCCGGTGTTTGGCGGTGACAAAGATAAGAGTAAGCGTTCAGGATGGAATAGAGAATCATTACGTTATATGGGTAATTCAGGAGACTCAAATGGGTAAACAACTAGCAAAGCTGTTAAAGGCTGACATTCAAGATTCTAGCGATTTAAAGTCGATTGCTAAGATGCTTGCCGGTAAAGGTCGGGGCAAAGACACCATTCTTGCTCATATAACGCCTAGAGAAGCCGAGGTTCTTAAAGAGGCTGGTGGCTCTGGAACAACAAATCCTGAAACTGGATTGCTAGAGTTTGAGGGTGGTTTTGAGGGAGGAGTAGAACCAGATACAGCATTTGAAGGCAGCATAACTCAACCTTCTTATGATTATCAAGCTCCTTTAAACGCAGCGGAAAGTTCATTTGCGGTTAATTATGACACTCCAGCACAAGAATTAACTCCTTCTGGTATTGACCCTGTTTATTATCAAATGCAACAGCAATATGGAGGAATGGCTGATATACCTCAATCAGCACAATCAGCGGCTATAAGAGGACCGGGTGATTCGTACATGGCTAATCAGGCTTTATATGGAACTCGCCCCGGTGAATCCGCTCTTATGCAACAAACTGGAGAATCTCCTAAAGCAAAAACTGCTGGTGAAGACAAGCCGTTTTTAAGCAATGAGCAAATGGTTCGTCTTGGTTTATCTGGTGGCTTGGGTGTGTACGGAGCAATTCAAAACAGAAAAGCAGCAGAGCAGAATAGAAAAGCTGCTGGTGAGCAAAAAGCTATTGCTAAACCGTATCAAGACCAAGGCAAACAATTAATAGAAGCAGCACAGCACGGTGAATTGACAGCGGCTGGTCAGCAACAGCTACAGGGTCTACAGGCTCAATTAGCGCAGGGTGTTGAGTCTAGGGGTGGTGTTGGTGCGGCTCAAGCTGCAGCTCAAGCACAGGCTTTCCGTAACCAATTGCTGCAAAACCAGTATGACTATGGATTGAAAGTTTCTCAGATTGGCGACAACATTGCTTTGGGTGCTATTAGAACGGGTATGCAGCTTGACCAACAATTGAATCAGGCTAACATGGCGTTCTACACTCAGCTTGGTAGCTTGGCTGTTGGTGTTCCAACTTATAGAAGGGAAGCATAATGGCTGACCCAATGTCTCCTGAAGCAAAGGCTTTAACAAAGCAGCCTAAAGCCTTTACGTTGCCGCCAGTTCCTGAGTTATCTGCCCTTAATGCAAATTTAGGCAGCACTCCGGGCGTGTCTGATTTTCCATCTAAACGTAAAGAGTTTAAAACTTCTACTGATGTTTCAGCGGAACAGGAAAAACAATTTGGAAAATTAGGCCAAGTTGAAGCTCCAATTATGGCGGCTCAACAAGCCCAAGAACAATACAAAGCAACTGCTGAAGCAGATATTGCTCGTCAAAGCAGGGAACAATCTCAAGATATTGAGGCTGGTTTAGACCTTGTTCGTGAAAAGTTTCCCCATGAACAATTTAAGCCAACACAAGAAAATATGCAGAGTCTAGCTACTTTGTTTAGCTTGGTTGGCATGATTGGTGTTTCTATGGGCGGTGGTGGAAAAAGCTCATCAATGGGCGCATTGAACGCTATGACCGGAATGATGGCTGGCTGGCAAAAAGGACGTAAAGATTTGTGGGAAAAAGAAAAAGCAGAGTTTGATAAGAACATGGCTAAGACTAAAGCCATTCTTGATGATGCTTACAAAGATGCTGACCGTGCTTACAAAACATTGGCTTACAACCGTGAGGAAGCAATGGCATTAGCTAATGAATCTGTTGCTAAACTTGGCGGTCAAGTTGGAAAGCAAATTTTAGAAAAGCAAGGTATTGAGCGTTATATTAATTACCTTGACGGCGTTCGTAAAGATTTAAAACACGCTGAAGATTTAGCTTCTAAAGAAAGAATAGATGCTGAACGTGAAGACAGGAGAGATGCTAGATTGCTTTCTAGTCAAGCTCATTCTGAACAAATGCAACAAAATTCGTTTAAGCAAGCGTTTGATTTGTTAGCTGCAAAATTAGAGCAAAAAGAAAATAAACCTGTAAAAGAAAAAGAAGCTCAACAAATTGAGGGATTAACTTCTTTGTCTCAAGAATTAAGACAGCTTGAAAAAGAATTTAAACCAGAATATGCGAGTCTTGGTGTATTTGGTTTTGGTGCTGACGCATCAATGGAATACAAACGACGAACAGGAAAAGATGCTGACGCAGCAGCAGTTTCATGGTGGTCTAAATATGACCGTTTGCAAGCACCTAATAGACACGCCTTGTTTGGTGCAACATTGACAGGAAACGAATTAAAAAATTATCAAGACTTTACTGCTAAAAAGTCTGATAAACCAAATATTGTAAGAAATATGTTGCTTGACCAAGCAGATAATGCTGAAGCGGTAGCCTTGGGCAGAACAAAGGCTTTGAGAGATTCCGGTTACAAGGTTCCTGAAATAAGACCAAGAAGTTTCTTAGGTACTTATCAGAGCGGTGAAAATGTTTCTGAATCTCAAAAACCAGTTCCAACACAATCAGATATAGATTACGCAAGAAATAATCCTAATGTTCGTCAAAAGTTTATTGATAAATTTGGAAGGGAACCGTAATGGCTGACCCTAAACAAATTCCGGATTGGGCAAAAGACACAACGTCTTCTGTGCCGGACTGGGCTAAAGATTCTTCACCTAAGACTAAAACAGAGCCGTCCCAATTTGAGCAGGTTGGGGATTTTTTTAAAGGCATGACATTGCCTATAGCTGGAGCAGCTCAATCTATTCCTTATGAGCCTATACAAAGGAAAGCTGCTGAATATGTAAAAGATGTTGAATCCAAGCCTGAGTACGTTGCGCCGGGTGGTTCTATAGGTGGTCGAACATTAGGAAAAGGAATAACAACGGCAGCCGCTGGACTTATTCCTATTGGAAAAGGATTAGACCTAACCGCTGGATTGTCAACTATTCCTAAATTTTTATCTAGAACTTTAGGTGGTGCTGCTGTTGGTGGAGGGTCTGAAGCATTGTTAGCTGAATCCCCTGATTACAGCGACATTGGAAAGAAAAAAGCGGAAGCTGGATTGCAAGGTGCGGTTGTTGGTGGCGTCTTGTCTGGTACTGTTCCTTTGCTTGGTCAGATAGCTTCTAAAGGATATACATACGTATCTAAATTAATGGACCAAGCGTTTGGTGGCGATGTTAAACGTATGGCTGCTGCTTTACGTGATTACGCTAAAAAAACTACAGGGGCAGAAGCTGAGGCAGCCAAAAAACTTGCTGATGAAGCAGAGCAAAAAGTTAGCATAGCTGAAAAATCTTCCGCTAGACAAGCGCGTCGAGGTGAAGAAGCGTACAAAGAATTACCGGGTACAACTACGCAAAAAGAAGCTGGTCGTTTTAGACCTGTTCCAGCTTCTGAGCAATCTGTTGGTGATGAAATTAGAGCATACGTTAATAATAAACTTAAATCGTTAAAAGATGCGCGTAACGCAAGAGCAGAAAAAAACAAAGGTAAAGCATTTGATTTTGCTGCTGAAAAAGAAATGAACAAACAAAAAGTAGCTGATACTTTGGCATTTAAAGAGATGGAAGCGGCATTGCAAAAAGCCAGACAATCAGAAGCTGGTTTGTCTAACGCTCCCGGCAGTATTGGAAATCAAATACGTGAGATTGAGCGTTTAATTACAGGGAGACAAGTTGACCCTTCTTCCGGTGTTGTTGTTGGAAAAGACGTTAGTTTTGAAGGATTAGAAAAAGTTAGGCGTTTATTGAAAGACCGTCAGTACGGAGTTCCCGAAACTGGATTTGACGCTATTGGTCAAGCAGAAGCAGGTAAATATGCCGATATGCTGACAAAAGCGATGAAAGAATTTACTACAAAGCCCGGCGAAAAAGTTTCTTTGCTAGAAAAGTTTTTAACTCAATACAAACAAGATTCTGAACCTTTACGTGTATTTGGAACTAAAGTTGGAAAGATTTTTGAAGAACAATTGCCGGGAGTTAAAGGTTATTCAAAAGTAGCTTCTGAAAACATACCTTCTAAATTATTTGCTAACCGAGAATCTTATCAAGGTTTGGTTGAGGCTTCAGGAGGGAATAAACAATTTGCTGAAGCTCAAGCTAAAAAATACTTTACGTCCAAGATGGAACAATTAGCTAGTGACCCTGCAAAGTTAGAAAAGTTTATTAGAGACAATAGAACTATGTTGAATTTAACTGGAGCAAGAGACATGGCTGAAAAGTATTATGCTCAAACAGCTAAAGCGGCTAAACGCTCAGAAGCCGGTACATCTATTGCTAAAGAAGCCGGTGACGTAACTAAAAAACAAAGAGTGTTACAAGAAGATTTTGATAAATTAAATTCTGATTTAAATACAGCAAAAAAACCAGAAGAAATTGTTGGTCTTTACAAAAACCTTGCTAAAAAATTATATGGCGAAGGAAAGATTAATAAGCGTCAATACGAAACTATGAATTTGGAATCTGACCGATTGACAAAACAAGTAACTGATACAGAACAAGCTAAAAAACAACTTGCCTCTTTATCAGGAAGAATTCTTGGTTATGGCGTTGCTGGTGGTGCTGCTTACGGCGCAATTCGTTACGGGGAATAGTAATGGCTAAGAAACAAAAGGGGATAAATCCAGAACTTGAGACAGCAATTGCTCAAATGTTAATTACTGTAATGAATGACCCTATGGCGTCCATTACAGACAAGACAAAGGTTTTGGATAGGGCGTTGAAGCTGGAGGCAATTAAGTTGAAGTTGTCGGACGATGAGTGGGGTTCTGGCTTTGGTGTAGACGATGAGGATGATAAGGATTAGACTGTGAATCTCTTACATTTAGGGGATATTCATGGACGGAGTTACTTTAGTCACTATTGCTTTGCGCGTCATCTCAAACCGGCTCATCACGATTTTGGCACTACTGACGTCGTTTGGTTTAGGATGTTGGACAATGTGGGACCCAAAATGGGAACGGGTAACAACCCTAGCGATATTTGTACTATTCAGTTACCTTCTAGTTAAGGTTGAAGAAAGGAAAGATGATGGAAGACAAATTACACAAGAGGCATAGCGATTTAAATCAGCAGACTTCTACGGCTGTTCGTGTTCCGTTGCCAAGAGACGCCAGCAAAGACGGTCAGAACAATGTTAAAAAGATGCCGGCGGGTTTTATTGGCGTTTGGGATTTTGGCAATGGTGAGCAGACTAAACGCAGCCCGACTACAGGTGGCGGCAAAAAGGTGTACTAATGGCTAATAACATTGCGTTTCAACCGATGGGTAAAACCACTCGGATAAATGTAACAACAACGGCAAACACAGTTGCTATTTTGTCTGACAGTCCCTCTAATCAAGTGAGGGTTCATAACGGAACTGCGGCTGAAATATTTATTCGTTTAGGTACGGCTAGTACGGATGATGCTGTCATTCCTACGGCGGGAACTCCTGCCTATGGTGTGCTTTTGCATAACAATACAACGGCTATTCTTACTGCGCCTAAACAAGCAACAAATACAGCGGTGTTGTATGTATCAGCAATTATTGCTAGTGGTACAGGAACTATTTATGTGACTCCGGGAGAAGGATTATGATGAATTATTTTTTAGCTAGAGCAAAAGAAGCGTCTTCATGGCGCGGTGCTATTCTGTTTCTAACAGCCGTTGGTGTTCCAGTTGCTCCAGAATTACAGACGGCTATTGTTTCCGCTGGCCTTGGCCTTGCTGGTTTGATTGGTGTAATTACCGCTGACAAATGATAAACAGCCGGAGTTTAGATGACTTGCTGCCGCTGGTTAGAAAGCGTGTAGAAGCGTTTATTAAGGCTGCTAAAGACTCCGGTATTGATTTGCTAGTAACCAGTACATATAGAGACAATGAAAGCCAAAACGCCCTCTATGCTCAGGGCAGAACGACTGCTGGGAAGATTGTCACGAACGCAAAGGCTGGTGAATCTTTTCATAATTATCGGTGCGCTGTTGACGTTGTGCCTATTGTTTCTGGCAAACCCCGATGGGATGCGAAAGACGAGGTTTGGCAAACGATTGGCAGACTCGGCAAAGAAGCAGGATTAGAGTGGGCAGGTGATTGGAAACGCTTTAAAGAGTATCCGCACTTTCAATACACAAGCGGACTTACTCTTGCTGAATTAAAACAACAGAAAATTTCAGACGAATCAATCGTTTAACACAGAATTAACAATTGTATGTTAGGTTTCCGGTAATTCTTAACTTGGAAACTGCCATGAGTGCAAAAATTTCTGATGATGAGTTTTTGAGTTTATGGAAACAATACGGAAGCGTTAAAGAAATTGCTCAAGTTACCGGATTAACTCTTAGAGGAGTTAATTGGCGAAGACGAAGCCTTGAAGAAAAGTTAGGTGAGAAATTATTAGCCGTTAGTTCTCGAAGTCCAGACTTTCAAGTAACTTACCCTGATAATGGCGTAAGAACAAAAGTAAAAATTAAAGACGGCGTCATCATGGTGGCATCAGACTGTCACTATTGGCCGGGAGTTATATCATCTGCTCATAGAGCATTTGTCCATCTAATCAAAGAAATCAAACCTAACATTATTTGCCTTAACGGTGATGTGTTCGACGGTTCCTCTATTAGTCGTTACCCTGCTGCCGACTGGCAAGCCTTGCCAACGGTTAAGCAAGAGTTGGAAGCGTGTCAAGAGCGCGTAAATGAAATTGAGGCTGTTGCAAGCGGTGCTAAATTAATGTGGACATGGGGAAACCATGACCTAAGATTTAATGCGAGGCTATGTCAGCAAGTAGGCGATACCTTCAAAGGTATGGAGGGTTTTAATCTTAAAGATTATTTCCCTTTTTGGAAATTCCAAACGTCAATTATGGTCAATGATAATTTGATGATTAAACATAGATGGCATAACGGAATTCACGCTGTCTATAACAATATTTTGAAATCAGGGGTGTCTTTCTGTACTGGGCACCTTCATAGTTTAAAGGTAACCCCATTCTCAGATTATGCGGGTGCCCGGTATGGCATCGATACAGGGACATTAGCTCCTATCTATGATGATGGCTTTGCGTACATGGAAGATTCCCCCCGCAACTGGCGTTCAGGAGGAGCGGTGCTAACAATTTATAAAGGCAAACTTATGCCGCCAGAGCTGTTTGAGGTGATGGACGAGGACGCTGGTTTGGTCTACTTCAGGGGTCAGGTTTTCAAAGTTTAATCTGTCATAATTGTTGTGTACGATAATTTTACCCACTTAGATTGGGTTGTCACTTTACTACGGAGATTATCATGCTTGCAACATTTACAGTTACTTTTGATTTTGAGCAGTTTTTAAATTTATTAAATTTTGATTTAATTGAAGAAGATTCAAATGAGTCTGATGAATCTGACGATGAATTTACGTATGATGAAGACGGCAACATCTGGTTTTATGACGAAGAATTAGATGTTTGGTTCTATTTTGATGAAGACTTGGATGACTGGGCTGAGTACGATGAAGATGGCACAGTTTGGTATTTAGACGAAGAATCAGATATTCTTTACTACTTTGATGATGAAGTTGAAGATTGGGTTGACTCTGAAGAGTTAGAAGAAGACGAAGAATAATAATTGTTTTACGGGTATATATCGGTATGTATTCCGGTATATACCCATTTATTAAATGGTCTTTATATGTCTAAAAGCACTAATCTATCGGTTGGTCGAGGTGAGAAGAAATCAGTTTCTCAAGGCGCAGGGCTGACCGCCAAAGGTCGAAAAAAATATAACCGAGCCACAGGAGCAAACCTAAAAGCACCACAGAAATCAGGACCAAGACATAAATCATTTTGCGCTCGCTCTAAGAACTGGAAGGGTGAACGTGGTAAAGCCGCTAGACGTCGTTGGGGGTGTAGATGAAACCGGGATTATACGCAAATATTCATGCCAAGCGCAGACGCATAGCCAAGGGTTCTGGCGAACGCATGAGAAAAGTTGGCAGCAAGGGTGCGCCGACAGCAGCAAACTTTAAAAGAGCAGCAAAGACGGCACGAAAAGGTCGTCGTTAATCAAATCATAGGGGATAACTATGTCGCATCCAGCACAACTGGCTTTTATAGCCAGCGTTAAGGAACGCTTTCCTGATATGTTTGTGCGTAAATCTGTCCTAGAAGTGGGCAGTTTGAACGTCAACGGCACAATAAGAGACTTTTTTGAGCAATGCACCTATATCGGCGTAGACCTAGCTAGAGGTGCCTGTGTGGACGTTGTAGCTAAAGGTGAAGACTTAACCTATAGCGATGGCTCTTTTGACGTTGTAGCCTCTTGTGAGTGTTTTGAGCATACTCCTAAGTGGGCTAGGATATTCAATAACATGGCTAGGATGTCATCCAAGCTAGTGTTCTTTACGTGCGCTACTACCGGCAGACCTGAACATGGCACGAACAAGACTAACCTTGGGGACTCCCCGTTCACGGCTCACGACTACTACCAGAACATAACGGAAGAAGATATTCGTAGAGATTGCGACTTGGGTCAGTTCTATTACTATGAGTTCAGCACGAATGAAGACGTTAAAGACTTGTACTTTTGGGGCTTTAAGTAATATCAGCGACTAAGTACCATTCGGTTATGTAGTCTTTAAACTCTATCAAGCCCTTGCCGGACTCAATACATTGACCATCCGGCAAAACCCGCCAAAAACTTCCTACCCGCATCCCGTTCTCAGTATCCCCAGAAACAACCAGAACGGTTGTTTTCGGCAGCCTTGAGAGGGCTTTTAAGAGGATTTCTTGGCCTTTGCTTATCTTCTCCCCGTCTCGCTTCCATTCACCGAACAAGAAGTGTCCCTTGCGCTCCAGAACCATGTCTAGATTAGACGGCACTACCTTGCCAAGTAAGCCTGACAGCTCCCCAAAATCAACATGGGGAGCATACTTGTCGCGCATCATGGCGTTTGTAGCAACTGGCCTTCAAACGCATACGTGCCAACGTGAGCAAGTTGAACCCAAGGAGCAGCCCATACCTTAAATCCATTGTTACGGGCTTTCTTGCAAAAGTCATAGTCCTCAGACAGCAGCAGTTTAGATTCCGGCTCAATCTGAGTAGCAAAGAACTCATGAATAGTTTCACCGTTTTGCTCGTTCTGCAAATCCAGTACGTTATTCAAATACATGGGAACCTTGCCGATTAAACCTTCAAACACTTCTCGCTTAATTAGCATGAATCCTGTGCCGCCGTTCCAAATCTCAACGGGTGCGTTAATTGGCACCGTTACCTC
>Ga0136644_10000617_pt1 | contig 28382 bp, 28 predicted proteins | sample C_130820_EF_Meta_FD_94780 | JGI IMG/M metagenome (GOLD analysis project Ga0136644, IMG submission 94780) | Freshwater microbial communities from Lake Croche, Canada to study carbon cycling - C_130820_EF_MetaG (v2) (version 2) | ecosystem: Environmental > Aquatic > Freshwater > Lake | place...
ATAATACACATAATACACATAATACACATAATACACATAATACACATAATACAAATAAATCATCATATAGTTCTTCAGATAATCAAGAAATAAAAGTAAAAACAATTCATAATAACATGAATAATCATATGACTTATCATACAACGAATAATGATAAAAATATAAATATAAACAAAACAATTAAAACACTGAATTATCCAAAAATATATGTAAGTAAGATTCATTATCAAAATCAAAATTATAAAATACCGACGATTAAACTTCACTATACACCTGATTTAAATTACAATACATTATTTCAGACCGTTGTGCATCCAATGAATTATATTAATAGTAATTTACTTGCCTTAGAGTTAGAAAATGAGAACCAAAGTTATTTGGTTTATTATTATGGTGTTAAATATCTTCTAATTAAGATTGATAGTGAAATATTATTGATACAAGTTAAAAATCATAAAACAGTTCCCATACAAAACAAAGAGATTCTAAAATGGAATACAACAACCTATCAAATATTAAACAATGGAACACTTATTCTTCCCATTTATCAAAAAAAGATATATGACAATATGTATGGGGTAGTTCATTATGTTCCTCAACCAAGTTTATTTATATAATAATCGTTGTTATCATATTAAAAATATATTGAAGAATGATAAAATGACACTTTGGAAACAGATGACATGGAAAATGTTTCATGAAATTTCATTTCATTATCATCCTGAATATAGAGACCGTTATATTGACTTTTTTGATACCATGCGTACGATTATTCCATGTAAAATATGTAGAGACCATTATCAATTTCAATTAGAATCCATGAGAATGGACGATAATATAAATCAAGAAAGAATATTTGATTGGACAATTGACCTTCATAATCATGTAAATGAAATGCATCATAAAAAAAAATGGAGTTATGAAGAATCACGTAATACATATCGTCATTCAATGAAAAAGAAATGGGTAAAATATTTTATATATGAATATATAAGAACAAATTTCAAAAAAGGACATCATAAAACAGAACAGTTATTAAGAATGCTTCGTTCTTTTTGTTATATATATAATCCAAAACGAAATGAACTGATTGATTTTGAAAGAAGATTCTATTTGGATGGTCGTAATATGAAAAGTTGGTTATATACTTTTATTCATATTATCAGTGCATAATATTGTCATAATTTATAAGTATGAAATTCCACGTTCTTTAATATATGTACGTATTTTTGAATATAGATACTCCATATAATACATCATAGGAGTTTCCTTTTTATTTTCGAATAATGAATGTATAACCTTCCATTCTTCTTTTATTACATTCGTATGATTTATGGAAACCCATATTATATAAAGTATGAGTAAAAATATAGTCATTCCAATATCTCTCCACTTGATATGTGTATTTCCCCTTCTATAAATAAGATAGATTGGTAATATCTTAATTACACATATATTGAATATAAATAAGAGAATGGATTCTATACTTGAATGATAATAAATCATTAAAAGTAAAAGTATTGTATTATGAATGATTCCGAGATATAATGCAAATAATGGATTAAAAGTAATTAGATTCCAATAATAGAATATGAACCATAATAGTATCCAATAAGAAAAAACAAAATCAATTCGTATCATCTTATATTTAATATTCAATATATTAAATATATTAAATATGAAAATCGCTTACTGTTTTTTAGTTTATCATGATATTGTTCCTTATTCAATATGGAACCAATATTTTGTAAATCAATCTCAAGAAAACTATTGTGTCTATATTCATTCGAAATATAAAACAAATTCATTATTATATACATTTCCATATCAAGAGGTTCCAAATCCAATACCCACAATAAGAAAATCTCATATTTCAATTGTGGAAGCGACTTTGTATTTATGGAAGAATGCACTCATAGATAAAGAGGTTACACATATTATGTTTTTGAGTCAGAATTGCATTCCATTATATCCTTTTGATAAATTGAATACATTTTTAGGGTCATTACCCTATTCAATGATATCCTGTATTCATGGAAATAAAAAAGAAAGACACAAACAAATGCATCCAACGCTTCAAAAAAAAATACCCTATACATCGTTTGTAAAACAACAACCGAATATGTTGATTACACGAGAAGATGCGGAACTATTTATTCAATATCCAATGATACATTTTTTTTCAAATATGGAATGCCCAGATGAACATTATTTTATAAATCTAATAATGTATTTTTTTAATAAAAAAATTTTTATGAAACAAACACATTATTGTAATCCAGACCCGAATAAAACACAGGCAGTTACATTTCATCATTTATCCCCGAAACAATTAAAAGATATTCAAAGCAAAGGATATTTATTTATGAGAAAAGTTATTTAACCATTTTTAACTGATTTTGATTTACATCATTTATATTAGACATATGTATATATTATTATAATATGGTCCAATCATTATTACATTTTAATTCGGAATAATATCACAATACCAAAAATATGTGTTTATTCATTAAAAGTAATTTAACTCTCTTGAATGCTTTAGATGAATAATATCTAAAATCATATACATGATGAACGATTCTTTAAGTAGTATTATTAAGTGTTCGTTTGAGGAGTTAGGTTGGGTTGTTGGTTGATTCGTTGGATGGGTTGTTGGTTGATTTGTTGGATGGGTTGTTGGTTGATTTGTTGGATGGGTTGTTGGTTGATTTGTTGTAAGTTTTTTGTTTTTTGTTGACGGACTAAATTATTTATTGACGCCATATTTTCTTGCATTCTATTCATATTTTCACTAGTAATTATTTGTAAAAGATATTTTGATACCATACCAGATGTATTTAAAATTGTATCATAATCATTATTTATTCCTTCAGAATAATTAAATATTTTATTAAATTTACTTTGAAGACTATCTAATGGTGATAGTATTGTATTATTTGTTTTATTTGTAATTATATCTCTTAAATTTTTAAATAATATATATGTTAATCTTTTATATATTTCACGAAAAACGGATATAACATTATTTTTATTAATAACATTATTTTTATTACTATTGCTACTTGATTTATTTACACTAGTATTATATAAACTACTAATATTTTTTTCAATATCATTTTTAGAAAGAATTATTGAACGTTTAAGACTACTTTCAAGTTGACTATTAAGATTTTTTCCCATCTTACTTAAATAAATTTCAATTAATCCTTTATAAATTGCATAATAAGTAAATAATACTGAAATTGTATTAGATTGATGTTTATTTGATGTTGCTACATATTCTAATTTTCTTACTGTATTTTCTAATTTTTTTTCATTACTATTACCGAACATACTTTGTAATTTACCTAAATTATTTACATAATTAGTATTTGTATATGGTTTATTTTCTGAAATATTACCACTTTCAACATTACTTCCAGGATTATTGGGTTTAATACTAGGAGGAGAAGAAGGATAAAGATTAGAAGCAGTGTAAAGATTACCACTAGAAGAAGGATAAGGATTAACACTAGAAGGAGTATTCATATATATTTTATACCAATATAATAAATTTATTTTAATTTATTTTTTTATTTTATTTCTATATGGTTGTATCTCATACAAAGAAATGTATATTTATTCATATACCTAAAACTGGGGGAACAAGTATTGAACAATTTATAAAAGATAATAATAGAAATGACATTCAATATTTAGGAGTTCGTAATAATCGTTCAATGCATCATATGACCGCATCTCAGTTAAATAAAGAACTTCTCCCATTTTATTATCAAACATATTATCGTTTTTCAGTTGTTCGTAATCCTTATGACCGTCTTTTATCTGAATATTATTGGTCTCCTGTCATTGGTTATAAAGCGGGTTTTACTAAATCAGAATTCTTAAAGAATGTTGTTCATATCATTAAAAATAAATTATATTATACAAATATTTATTATGACCATTATATACCTCAATATCAATTCTTATATGAAAATAATAAACTTCAAGTTCATCAACTATTTAAATTTGAAGATATGAAATGGATTGCATCTTATCTATCTAAAAAATTAAATATTCATTCTGAATTTCCTTGTTTTAATAAAACCGAAATTGAAAAAGAAAATTGGACAGAATCTGAAAAGAAAATAATTTATTATATGTATCAAGAAGATTTTAAAAGATTTTCTTATCCCCAATAAGTCATTCTCAATGTATTTTTTGGTATATTATATTTCTTTTCAAACAACTTTCCATTTATCTTTGGTAATTTTAATAATATTCGTTCCATAAGAAAATCATAAAATGCAGTTTCATTTTGAATGGTGCAATATTTTGTATTACGTTTCATCCAAACTCCAAACTCTTCTAAAGAACATAACAATATAGGTTTAAATATATAATATGAAAAAACATTGGTCTCTTGTGGAAAGTATTTTTTACAAGAAGAATCCTCATTTTTAATTAATTCTTCTATTGAATGAATATTATAATGATCAAAAATCTTTTGACGTATATATATAGAGTATCTCTTTTCTAATTCAAAGTATTGATGAATACTATAAGAACCCTTTTTATGAGCACTATGATGAGCACTATGATGAATACCATAAATATAAAACATATGAATCATTGTTGCCATAGTTTCCACATATATTTCGTGCATTAAAATTGGATAATGAGAACATACTTTCGTATTTAATATATTATCATCTACTACAATCTCATCTGTATAATTTGAATGTAATAATTCATGAATTAATACTTTATAAAACTCTTCTTGTCGAAATATATAAATATCTCCATTTTTATATTTTTCACCAGGATAAGAAAGGTAGGATAATCCACTATTACACTCATTCTCACCTAATATTTTATTTTTTTTACTAAATATCTTTTTATCTTTTAATGGATAATAATGTAATATCTGAATTGAATCCTTTCTATGAAGTAATATTTTCATCATCTGAATACATTCAAAAATAGATTGAATAGTTATTTCAGAAGGTTTCCCCTTCTTAAAATAATAAAAAATAGTATTGGAATTTTCGTCCGTATATTGATTGCAATTTGTATATTTCTCTATTTTTTAAATAATTGCTTTGATATAAAAGAGGATTTTATAAAATGATTCAAATCATTCCGATTCTCTTTCTGAAGTGTATATTCCACCTTTTCTTTTTTTAATTTCGATTGAATATCCTTTATAGTATTCAATAACTCTTTCCAGTAAGATGATTCCATATATTAAGTCATAGAAAATTAAAAATATTATTTATAACTTGTAATAACGTGTAATAACGTGTAATAATGTGTAATAACGTGTAATAACGTGTAATAACGTGTAATAACGTGTAATAACGTGTAATTACTTGTATATTATTCTTCATTTTAATTAGATAGTTATCAACATACATAATTATGTATATTTTCATTTAAGAATATTATTCTGAATTGTCAGCAGAATTCTTAAGTAATATTATGATTTATTATATAAGATTTACCTAATTATTTTTTAATTATAATTAGAATTCTATATATATAGTTTGTATTTATAATAATATTTAATAGTTTATGATGTTTTTTATTTTTTAGCATTATTAATATTATTAATAAGTCTTATATATTTATTCGATATTACAAAGTTTTTGTTTTCAGATGCCATTGGAGTAAGTGCATAATTTGTATTTATATCTAAAGAGATTAAATTAAAATTACCAATAGAATTTTTCTCAGTATTTAGACTGTCTTTATTTTGATAAATAAGTTGTTTTAATGAATAAATTGGTCCTGTAAAGTAAAGATTCTCTAATTTTTGCTCAATTATACTATTCTTTAATTTACTAAATATAAGTCCTGCAATATCAAAATATTCAGTATCTCTTTTTGGATCTAATAAGTTTACATTTTGTTCAGGGTCATTTGTATTATTAAATAATTTAAATGTAAATTCATTCGAAGTATATAACTCAGTAAAACTATTATACCCTAAAATAGGATTATAAAAATTACCGATTATTTTAGGAACTTTTTGAGGTTCTTCTACTATTTTCTGAGTTTTTTGAATACCAATATACTCTTGTCTAAAAAGAGAATTTAAAAAATTACTTATGTCGTTTGCTTCTATATTTGGTATTGTGAATCTTTTAAAAGTATTTTTATTTTCATATAATGATCTGATTAAATCTATTAATCGATTTTCTTCTTGAATAAGTAGTATCTCATTTCTTTCTGAATTACTTATAATATATGTAGTTGTGTCTGGTATTGCATTTATGATATCCACTGTTATTCTTTTTAACTTATTCGAATTACTTATTTCTATTTTAGATATAATAATAGAATTATCATGGTCCACTATTGAGTACCAAAATGGATAATCTTTCAAATCTCTTTTATTTATTTTGAAAGAGTTTTTAAAACTTGATTTCATTAGTGATAATAATGAAAGTTCAATAGAGAAAGAATATTCATCATTTTTATTATTGTACTCATATTTATTGACAGATGATATTTGATATATATTTGAGAAAATAGGATCAATATTTAAGTCCTGACTTGTTTGAATACTTGCAGTAGGTCCAAATGATGTATACAAACTTGAAAATCCAAGTGCAACAATGTTATAACTATTAAACATTAAATCTTTATTGAGAACTGGTTCTGCCATATTGTCTAGAATTAAATTATAAGGATGATTTGAATATTTTGGTATTAAATCTTTATTATTTGAAAAATATAATAAAGTAGGCATGATTTGTTTATGTACAGTGTAATTACTAGATACTGTATTCTTAAATTTCTCATCCATTAAAGGATAACTAAGAAATAAAGGTACATTCCATGATTTCTTATAAAAACTCATAGCTTTTCCAATTAATCCATAATCACCAATTGTATCACCATGGTCTGATGTAATGATAATAACCGCTCTTTCATGAAGTTTCTCTTCTATTATTTTATCCCATAATACTCCAAACTCTGCATCAACCTGTTTTATTAAATTGAAGTAAAGATTTCTATACTGTTTTATAAAATCTAAATATGTAGCACCATCACGTGAATCAATACCATATAGACTTGTTGATTGTGCATACATTGAGTTAATATCACATTCTGAATATCCAGAAGTATTTTCCACTGAGAAAATAGCATTGTTGTTTATAGCACTTTCCGGAACATTACTTGCATTATTCTGAGTTTGTAGAGTTTTAAAATTATTACCCGATGTTATATCAAAATTCATTAACTTTAAACTTTCTTTGTATTGAAATGAATTTATATCCAATCCTGTAATTGGGTATGTTTTACCTGCAGGAGTATTCTCTGCCTGAAAAGCATTGCTTAGGTTAGAATTCGGTGAAAATAAATAAGCAATATCGTGAGGGTTTGTATAATTAACACATAATGACCAACAATTTCCATTTGATTCAAGTTCTTTTGATTTTTTATCTAAAAATGGTATTGCTCCTTCTAATGGACTTTTCTCATCCATATTATCAGAATCTAAATGATTTATAGGTAATATTAACTCATTTGTATCTGAATCTGTATATAATCCACCTCTTTTATCATATGCATAATCTCCTGCATCATTAAATTTATCAAATCCAAATTTTTGTAAAAAAATTGCTTGAGCAGATTTAGGATATGAATTTGTATAGGTCGTTGGTGATAATTCTTTAGAAGACATGTGCCATTTTCCTACGTAACGATTATAATAATTTTTATCCGATTTTTTTAGTAAAGAACCAATCGTATCTAAACCTTCACTAGGGGTAACAATATCATATTGCCATGAAGATTCACTATTATCACTCATAGTACTTTTAACACTTGTTTGACCTGTATATATCTCGCTTCTAGCAGAAGAACATGGTTGACTAGTAGTGTAATGATTATTAAAGTATATCATTTGCTCTCTTGCTTTCTTTAGGTTTGGTAATTCATCAACAACTTCACTTGGTAAATTTTCTAGATTTGTCAATTGGTCAAATGTTATTAATATGACTGGAATTTTATCAAGTATGGTACTTTTATATAACTCAGCAAACGTAAACACAGGATCATTACTGAGATATTCTAGTTTTTTATCAAGTATATATAAATCCTTATTTATCTTTTTTTGGTATAACCCTCTGTAAATGGGTCAGATTCTAGTAATGTATCAATTTCATCTTCTGTATCAGTAATATACCATATATTTCTATCATACGGATTATATGGTTCTAATGCCCATGCATTAAGAATTTCCATTATATATATATATATATATATTATTATTAAAATATTGTAAATAATAAATTATTTTGATTATTTATTCAAAAAAATATAATTTAACAATTTATATAATTCGTTTATATTTATAAATAAAGAATTACATGCATAGTGATTTATTTTAAATATTATTCAAGTAAAGGTGTAAACATATTATTATTGTTGATTTTGAAATAACTCATGAAAATCACAATTATATGAAACATAAAACTCTTCATCCATTCTCTCACATGTTTTTTCAATCGGAATTGGACATAGTAATGGAAGTTGGATATGATAATGAATATATAAATCACCATAACATAATTCCATTTCTTCATTATAATAGGGGATCCCTTTGAATAATATTTTCTGGAAAGTATGGTCTCCTTCTAGAATTCCTTTTTTATCCATTTGAACTAAACATTTTGATTCATCTGGAAGTTGGATCTCAAAATAATCTTTTTGATAAAATTCTTCGAGTGTAATCTTTTTATTATGAAGTAAATCATACTCATTCATTCTTATAAATTTTTCTTTTGTATTTTCTTCTTCTTCCATAAATATTTGAATAACTATATCTCCTTTTTGTTTATAATTCTCTTTTTCATCCCCTTCATTCTCCAAAATAACTTCTCTTCCATATATTGGAATTCGAACAGTTTTCTTTTTTAACTGATATACATTCCCCTTTTTACGCATTCTTTCAATCTGTATCTCTTTCTTTTCCATTTTTAATATTTCTCTTAATGTAACTTTAATCTCATATGTAATATCTTCCGGTTTGTCATGCATAATCATACTTTTTTTATGATTTTTTTTATGGACTGATTTATGGGCGGATTTATGGGAGGAACTTCTCTCCATTTTTGTATTAAATAATTCCTTTAATTTATCAAAAGCGGATGTTCTTGAACTATCTTTATCTATGGATTCATTGAATACATTATATTGTGAATTGTTGTGTGAATTGTTGTACGAATTGTTGTACATATCATCACATACATATTCGTCATACATATGATTACTATTGGATGTAAATGTTTGAAAACGAATATTTACATTTGGAATATTACCAGATTGAAAGAATCCCGATAATCCCGATATCCCAGATAATGGAATCTCCTTCTCATAATTCATATTCATAAAATGATGTACATGTTTTTGAAAAATGTTATTGAACATTTCAAATGGATCAACCCCTCCATTATCATATTCTTTATAATCGTCTCCCATTAAATCATAATCTCTTCTTTTTTGTGGATCACTTAAAATAGTATACGCTTCTGAAATCATCTTAAACTTTTCTACACATTCTGGATCATTGTTATTTTTATCTGGATGATATAATAGTGCTTTTTTACGATACGCTTTCTTAATTTCTTCTTCTGTACTTTTATTTGAAACATCTAATATTTCGTAATAGTTCTTCATTATTATTAATTAATATGTTAATTTTAAATATTAGTCGCATTCAAATAATATATATAATTATATTATGAAGAAATATTCTATCTGTAATTTGAATTTTCAAAAGAAAGTTCAAAATAATCCAGATGAAACAAAGTTCGTTGAAAGTTTCGTATCTTTATTTCAAACAACAGATGTTGGGTTTGTAAAAATTGGTCGAACTGAATATCTTTTAAAAAAAGAATACTATGTTCAACAATATCCAATTATGAATAAAATTTATAAATTCATTAATTTAGATGTAAGTGAATATAAATTCTATAAAAAATATTCCAATAAAATACGAAAATCAAAATTTAAGAATCATATTCAACTTCCATATCAATATGAATTCTGTAATAAAATGACAGTCTACTTATATAAAAAAATAGATTATGATTTAACATCGTTCTTTATTAAGACTCTCTCGAAGTCCTCTTTTTATTCTATTTTAATACAGGCATGTAATACAGTATTTTATATCAATCATACATTAAAAATATTTCATAATGACTTAAGTATGAATAATAAATTAAGAAATTTTATGGTTAATAAAAAAAAAGATTCCTATCAAGTCATTATTATTGATTTTGGTTTGGCATCAAAGGAATTAAAATTAAAGAATAAACAATTTTATCAGTTTAAAGCGGTTAAATATTTTTATACCTTTCCTATTGAATCCGAATTATTACTTGTATTCTATTTATTCTTAATACAGTTCTATTCTAAAAAAGAACTTCATTTTTATAAATTATATCAATATTTTTATGAAAAAATAAAGAGTAAAACTCTATTACTATTTGATTCTGAAATCATAAAAGAGATACGTTCCTTTTCGAATTTTCAAAAGATAGTATCCTCTATTGTTGTTTGAGAAAAATCATTCTTCATAATCTATAGAAGAAGCTGTATAATATCTCCAATGAAATTCATTATTTTCATAATGAATAGTAAAGTCACTACTATAAGATTTAAAATATGTCTTGTGATGAGTATTGAACTCACTTATATATTCATTTCGAATTTTTCCTAATCCAAAAGTTTGTTTCAATCCGGAATTTATCCAAAGAACATTATATTCTTCAGAATTAAAAAATGAACCGATTGTATATTCACCACTATCTGAATTTACTATTTTTTTTTCCCCTGGTAGTATAATAGTTGATTCTTCTTTCTCAACACCATAACTATAATCTACAAATGTTTGTACAGAAATAGGTAAATCTATCTCATTATGGATAACTATATGAAAAGTATGCTCCATTTAAATGTTTTATTATTTAACTGTTCTATTATTTAACTGTTTGATTATTTATTAGGTTATATATAAGTATTTAATTTTTCATTTTTTTATTAACTCCTGAACAATATTCAGAATAAAATGAAATGTGGATTATCCTTAAACACAATTATGAACTAATTATGTAAAGGGTTCAATACATTATATACTCCAATTATAAAATATTCAAAATGAAAAAAATCTTTATTCCCTTTTTTTAAACCATTATTTGTTTGAATGACAATATCCATTATTTTTTGAAATATGAAATCATTCTTTTTATTAAAAGTATGTTCATTACATATCTTATTAAATAAATACATTATACATTCATGTACGGGTACAAGTAATATATATAATTCATAAATAATTTCTCTTATTTTATCAACATTTGAATTTGACATTTTTTGAAATTCAATAATATTATATATTTCATCCAGTTGTTCATAATAATAAAATATAAATCTTTCTTTTGAATTTATATAATAATAATAAGTTCCAAATATTTTTTTTAAATCTTGTGGATATGTGGTTATTATATAATTTATCTCTTTTGTATGATTATCCATATTATCCACATCCACATTATTTGATTTATTATGATTCATCAAATAATTTAAAATAGATTCTGTTGATGGTAATGGAACACGGAAAGTCAAACATCGACTTGTTAGACTTTCATAAATAGATGAATAACTTTGAATTTCAAATATAAAACGACATGTTAAGGAGTACATTTCAATCATTCTCCGAAAAGAAAGTTGGGATTGTTTTGAAAGTAAGTTCGCATTTTTAATATATACAATCTTTGGAATATCTAATCCTATATTTTTAGTTTGAATATATGATTTTAAAAAACATTGTATAAATGTCTTATCATGAGTTGCAATTTCATAACAATTAAACTCTATATGATATATACTACTACGATAATATATTATTTTTTTATCTTCTTCTATACTATTTGTTTTTATATCGTATACCCTTTTATCCATAAGTGATGCAATAAATGCATAGATGACAGTTGATTTCCCAGATGTTGGAGGTCCATAAAATAATAAATTTGGCATATCATAAATTGTTAAATTTTTTAAGTAATTAAATCTTTTATAATGAAAATCAAGTTCATCTAAATTCGGTCTATAATCAAATATAGGAAATTCCATATTCTATTATTAATTATAATATCATTTTTAAATTAAACTTAAAAAAATATATGAGAATAAGATATGGATAGTTTTCTAAAGAAAAATAAAAATAGTGTAAATCGTTCTAGTAATAGTCCAAGTAATAGTCCAAGTAATAGTCCAAGTAATCGTCCAAGTAATAGTCCAAGTAATCGTCCAAGTAATAGTCCAAGTAATCGTTCGAATAATAATTCAATGAAAAAGAACTCTGTTCTTACTAAAATGGGGTCCTTTATTTCATTTGATTCATCTAAAAAAATAATATTTGTATTATTGGGTATTATTCTATTATGTATTATTATTTATATTATATTATGCACGGTTCAGTATTCTCGTAAAGAATGTTATGAAAAAAAGACTTTTTTTGAGTATTTATTTGATTTTAGTTCTTCCAATGTTTGTATTATTGATGAGAAACCCATACAAAAAATGATTGAACCCATAAGAGAAAGTGTGCCCATAATACCTCTTTTAAGATCAGACAAAGAGGTTTTTCATATTTCAGATCAGGTATATACATATGACCAGGCAAAATGTAAATGTGAATCCTATGGTGCAAGACTTGCAACAAAAGATGAAATAACAGATGCTTATAATAATGGGGCAAGTTGGTGTACGTATGGATGGAGTGGTTCTCAAAATGCATTTTACCCTGTTCAAAAGTGTGAATGGGATAAGTTAAATGAAAATGTGGATAGAATTGTATCCGAAGATGAAATTGAACGATGGAATAAAACTCATTATTGTGGTACTCCAGGTATTAATGGTGGTCATTTTGCAAATCCTCAAATTAAATTTGGTGTCAATTGTTATGGAGAAAAACCCAAAGGACAATCTGTAAAACAGAAAAAAGCAGAATGTGATGAAAAGAGCTTTTGTAAATTATCTCAAAATTATAATGCATCACATAAGTTAGAATCAGATACCATTGTTGGTTTTAATGATAATCAATGGAATCAAAAGAATGATTAAAATTCATTTTGAATAAATATCTCATTCTATTGTAATGAAATATAATAAGAAATCAAATAAGAATATATATTCTATTATACTCATTATTATTTCTATTATTATGATTCTAATCATCGGTTATTTATTATGGTCATTTTTAAGTAAAACAAATGAGAATTATTCAAATGATAGAGGTCCTGTTCCATCTGATACTCGTTGGTCTCGTAAATCAGATGACAATGAACAATCTGATAATGATACCCCTTGTAAAAATTTAAATACGGTCGATTATATAAAATGTATAAAACAAAATCCAGATGCCGCTAGTTATTTCATGAAGAGTAGTGGTCCATGTATTACTCAATCAGATGGTATTATTAAATATGGTTCGTTTGTAGATGGTAATATATGTGTTCCATTAGATAAACTAAAAGATCTTGAAACAAGTGAAGAAGAACATAAACAAGAAGAAGAAGAAAAAAAAGAAAATCCAGATACAGTATCACCCAATTTAAAAATTCCAATTTATACAGAATGTCTCCAACCGAATACAAATTTTAATAATGTTTGTCATGAAAAATATGACCCGCAATTTTATCCCATTTTAATTGAAAATTGTGATACCCCTTTATCTTATAAAAGAGCGTTGTGTGGATTAAATACCTCATGTTATAATAAAAATACAAATTTTGAAAAAGTATGTAAAGAAAAATATGATGATACATATGGCGTGTATCAATTGAATCGCTGTCAACAAGAAGAAGAACAACGTGATGAATACCGTGCAACATGTTCAAAGAATTATATAAATGGTCGTATGGTAGATTTCGATAAAAAAACTCCATGTATTGATAAGAACTTAGATTTTAATGATATGTGTAAATATTATGTTCCAAATGATTCTATAGAAACATCTCATTGGGGTGCTCGTTCGATTCTGAATGGTCAGGATGGAGGATGTTATAAAAAAAATGGAAATAATCAGGATATTCCAGATGATACAAAATCAGCCGCAATATGTGGGTCGAATTATGAGAGTACAATTCCTGTTGTTGGTCCATTCTTTCAAAATCAAAATTATAATGTATTTACAGATTGCAAACCATTGAATTCGAATTTTAGAAGAGAATGTTCCAAGAAATTAAAATATGCAACCAATAATACCTATGCAATTGATATTATGGGTTATGACTGTAATCCACAATATGCAAGAGCGAAATGTATAGATCTAAATCACATTCCGAAACCAGACCCTTCTATAGCTAAACTCATTGATGATATCTATCCAGACCCAACAAATTAACTTTCATTTCCTTTATTCACATACTATTCATGATACCTTACTACAGATAATTAAATATAAATAAAAAGTGATTATTTATATTTAAAGAAATGTTATTACTATTATAATAGTATTTAAAGAAACAAGTGTAAAGAAATGATATACGACGAAGATGAATTTTCAAAAAAAGAGAATAATATTGAAGATATAATGAATAAAATAAAAACAATGATGAATGTGAAGAAACCCATTCCAAGTGAATGTATTATTTCGACACATTCAGGCATGTGCACTATTGGAATAAAAAAAGATAATCAAATAAAGAAATGCTCATTTAATTTATCATATACTATAAAATATATATCACTTCAAATTATACAAAATATATTATTAGGGAATAATCTAGATTATCCAATATTAGGAATAGTCGTGAATAATTTAATAATCCGATGTGATGATAGTTATTTAAAACGTCATAAATCTCCATTAATTGTATATTTAGGAGAGGAAATTGATATTGATAATAAGAAAAGATGTTCTTTATTATTGGAAGAGATCCAATTTTTAGAAAATAAATCTTTAAAAAATCAGGGTCGTTTAAATAAAAATAAGGATATGGAAAATTTTTACAACAGTTGTTCTATCATTGTAAAACCATCTCCTATAGGAAAAAGTCTAAATATAAAATTATTTAATAATGGAAATATTACGTTGACAGGTTCAAAAGATGAAATGGATGGATATAATGCAACTTTAAATCTATTAGTAGAATTAAAAAAGAAAAAAGAGATATTTTCAGATTTAACAGAGGAAGAGATTGACATTTTAGATATTTTAAATTACAAAATTACAATGATTAATAGTAATTTTGATACTTTCTTTGAAATAGATATCAATAAATTGTTTACTATTTTAACAACGAATATTTTATATAATGATTTATTTTTAAAATATAATCCTGAAAATTATAGGGGATTAATAATTGGATATTTTTTTAATGAAGAGTATTCAGGAGATGGTATATGCCATTGTTCTAAAAAATGTAATGGAAAGGGGAATGGGATAGGTAATGGGGAATGTAAAAAGGTTACCATCGCTATATTTCGAACTGGTCGCATTATTATTACGGGTGGAAGATTACGCAAACAAATTGATAAGGCATATGAATATATTAATTTATTCTTTGAAAAAAATTACAAAGATATATTAAAAGTTTGTTTTTAATTTTATTTTTATACGATTCAAAATTAATCACCAAGAAGGTGATTCTTTATAAAAAGATTCAAATATAAAAAATGAAACCTAATTTATTTATATATCTAAACATATTATAATTTATTCATACTAGTTATACAGTAAAATTTAAAAAGAAGATTAGACACGGATTAAATACGATAAGATACAATAAGATACTAAAAACGAAGAGATTTTTGATAAAATGTCCGAAGTTGAAGAGATGGTGCTACCAGTTGAAGAAACAATACTACCATTTGACTATACAAGATTTAAAGGTATTCGTCCGATTCCACTAAAACATTTCATACAAATGTCAGAAAGTAAGGAAATAACAGATGATAAATTACATTGCATTTCATTATATGTTCTTGAACAAATGTCAGATAATGAATACCAGATGAGTCTACATGATTTCTTTGTTAACTTATATGAACTAATGACTATTCATTATGTTGATAATGGATCATTTTTTTACTATTATCAAAGTTATGGTATCCAACACACTATGAAAGATGGTATCCTCCATTATTATAGTCTTTACCCAAATGATTTCATCATGGAATTTTCAAAACATGTAAAATTAATACAAACAAAACATTCTCATTTATGGAAATTATTTGATGATGAACTAAAAGCGAAAGCATTTAAGATATTTTATACGATAAACACAATCAAGAATGATATGTGCTTTATAGGTTATCTATGTGATGTTCGTAGAATATCTGAATTTATGCTTCATTTGGGTTCAGATGAATTAATTACAATTATCAACAAGATGAATGAAGAAAGTTTTTCACTTACATCTTATGAATGTGATAAGATAATGTATGAATGCATTTACTCTATTATGAGGAGATCCAAATCATATGATCTCATGCGGTTATATCCAATTCTAAAATCAGAGGTAGAACTTATAGCCTTATTGAAGTCTTTGATGAGTGAATTAAGCAGTCCTTTCAGTTTCAAGAAACTTACGGATTATATTGATTCCAATCAAGATAGTCAGCAACCCATTTCTCAAGATGATAAAGATATATGTATTTTATACAATATTATTATTTGTTTTGAAAAAATGATTCAGATTGATTGGAAAAATCTAGTAACAATGAATGGTATTTCGAATATTGTATTCTTGCATAATATTTTAAGACATTTTCCATCTGGTAGTGAAAATAGAAAAAAATTAACGGATAAATATTTAGAAATCGTAGACCTTTCCATAAACCATTCCGATAAAAACTCAGAACAGAATACTATGAAAAGACATAAATTGGACAGATCAATTCGATGGATTATTTCCTAAATATGATTTCATGAATAGAATAACCCTTTACACAAACATTATTCCGGTAAAAGGACATTAATGATTTATTATTAAAAGTGTTTTATGAATAGATTATAAAATATAATTCTTTTCTCATTATATTTAATCCTATACTTGAATAATATCTAAAATTGTGCACATGATGCATGGTTCTTTAACACATGATGCATGGTTCTTTAACACATGATGCATGGTTCTTTAACACATGATTCTTTAAGTAATATTATAAACTGTTTATGTAAAGGGTTAATTAATCAATTTCGAATGAGTAATTATGAATGATATAAAAAATAAAAATGAAACCTAATTTATTGATATGTTTAGACATTATAATATATTCATAATATTTATACTAGTAAAAATTTAAAACGTAGATTAGACGCTTATTAAATACAATAGATACAATAAATAATAAATATACAATAAATACACAATAAATATAGAATAAATACACAATAAATACACAATAAATATACAATAATATACTAAAAACGAAGAGATTATTGATAAAATGTTAGGAGGTAATGAAACAACGATACAAGTTGAAGAAATGTCAGAGTCAGAAATATTAAATGACAAATTATATCGTATTTCATTATCAGTTAAAGAACAAATGTCAGCCATCAAAATGAGCCTACATGACTTTTTTGTTAACTTATATGAGCTAATGAAAAATCCTTCTGTAGATGAAGACTATTCCTTATTTTTCTCCATTTATGATAAAGATGATTCTTTGAAAAAGATTATCACTAAATATTATCTTCGTTGCCCAGATGATTTTGTCACGGAATTAAGAAATCATATAGATTTACTACAAAGAAAAATTCCTCATTTATGGAAATTATTTGATAACAAAATAAAAGCGAAAACATTTCAAATATTTTATACATATCGGAGTATCCGCTTTCATAGTTATCTTTCTGTTATTAAAAGTAAGGAGGATATCCTTGAATTTATAGATCACTTGGATTTACATGTGGTAATCACATTGATAAACAAGATGAATGAAGAAAAAGGTATGCCATGTATGAAATGTTCGATCGATTATTGTAATAAAATCATTGATAAATGCATTCATGCTATGTTCAAGAAATCCAAATTGGGTGCTCTCATCGAATTATATGAAAATCGAGATTCAGCGGTAGAACTTATACGCTTATTGAAAAAGGAGATGAATAAATTAAGCAGTCCTTTGAATTTTCATTCAATCTCTGAAGATGAGAACACATGTATATGTATTCTAAAGATTATTATTTTTTTTGAAAGACTTGTTCGGATTCATTCGGGATATATGTTACAAATTGATGATATTTTGAATATTTCATTCTTGCATAATATTTTAGCACATTTTCCAACTGGTAGTGAAGAAAGAAATAAATTAACGAATAAATATTTAGAATCCATAGACCGTTCCACAAACCTTTCCACAGACCATTCCACAGACCTTTCCACAGACCTTTCCACAGACCTTTCCGAGGGGAAATCAAATTCTAGTGATAATACTGCTAGTGATAATATTGCTAGTAATAATATTGCTAGTAATGATACTCCAAGTAGTACTATAAAAAGACTACCCGATTATGGTTCCGAGGAAAACTCAGAAGACTATTTTGGAGAGGGAGATTTTAAAAAACCAAGATTCTTCGGGAGGGAATTGACCTGGAGAAAAAAAGAACCTTGTAGCAGGAGAGAGGAAGAACCTTGTGAGGAATGATTTCTAAATATGATTCTGTTCATATAATATTGATTCAATATCAAAAATGTTTATAAATAGATTAGATATAATTCTTTTCTCATTATATTTAACCATTTACTTGAATTATATCTAAAATTGTGTAAATGATGCATGATTCTTTAACCCTTTACACAAACATTTTATAATACAACTTAAAGAATCCATGCACCATGTGCACGATTTTAGATATGATTCAGGTAAAGGGTTAACACATGATTCTTTAAGTAATATTATAAACTGTTTATGTAAAGGGTTAATTAATCAATTTCGAATGAGTATTATGAATGATGTAAAAAATAAAAATGAAACCTAATTTATTGATATATTTAGAAATTATAATATATTCATAATATTTATACCAGTCAAAATTTAAAACGTAGATTAGACGCCGATTAAATACAATAAATACAATAAATATACAATAAGATACTAAAAGCGAAGAGATACTTGATAAAATGTCCGAAGGTAAAGAAATGATGATACCAGTTGAAGAAGAAATGCTACCATTTGACTATGGAAAATTTGAAGGTATTCGTCGTATTCCTCTAGAAGGATACAATAGAATGATGTGGTCAAAAATAACAGATTATGAATTACGTAATATTTCATCATTTGTTATTAAACAAATGTTAGACTACAAAATGAGTCTACATGATTTTTTTCTCAACTTATATCAACTATTGAGAATTCGTTTTGTCGATGAATTCTATAGCTTATTTTTTTCCATTTATGACGAAGGTGACTCTTTAAAAGAGATTATCTTCCGCTATTATCGTCTTTACCCAGATGTTTTTGTCACGGAATTACTAAGTCATAAACAATTAGTAGAAAGAAAACATTTTCATTTATGGAAATTATTTAAGGATGAACTAAAAGCGAAAGTGTTTCAACAATTTTATACAATGGGTAATACGAGCTATATAGGTTATCTAACCGAGGTTGGTGATATGCATGAATTTATAGCTCACTTGGATTTACATGTGGTAATCACATTGATAAACAAGATGAATGAAGAAAAAAAACGTATTCAAAATCAAAATATAGTCAATTATTGTAATAATATCATTGATGAATGCATTCATGCTATGATGAGGAGATCCAAATTGGGTGCTCTCATCGAATTATATGATAATCGAAATTCAGCGGTAGAACTTATACGCTTATTGAAAAAGGAGATGAACAAATTAAGCAGTCCTTTCAATTTTCATTCAATCTCTCAAAATGAGACTCAAAATGAGAAATGTATTCTATACATGATTATTATTTTTTTTGAAAGACTTGTTCGGATTGATTCGGGATATATGTTACAAATTCATGGTATTTCAAATGTTATGTTATTGCATAATATTTTAGCACATTTTCCACCTGGTAGTGAAGAAAGAAATAAATTAACGAATGAATATTTAGAAATCATAGACCTTTCCATAGACCTTTCCACAGACCGTTCCGAGGAAAACTCGAGTACTAAAAGACGAAGTTCAGAAGACAATTCCGAGGAAAATTTAAATTTTGGTGCTGGTGCTATAAAAAGACTAAAACCATACGATTCCGAGGAAAACTCACAAGACGACCTCGAGGAAAACTCGAGTACTAAAAGACGAAGAGTTGGAGAATAATCTTCTAAGGAATGATTTCTAAATATGATTCTGTTCATATAATATTGATTCAATATCAAAAATGTTTATAAATAGATTATAGATATAATTCTTTTTATCCTTATACATACCCTTTTACCGTGGTAATATTTTTAAGTAAATTGAACATTATAAAGCGGCGATTCAATAATTTCAATCAAGGTTATGTTTTTATGAACTCCGGATAATTATCACAAAATCGTAAACGATATATATCTTTATCGATAATCTCATCTTTCAATGTTTCAAATAACTTTGTATGAAATTGATTTATTTTATAATCCAAATATAATATAGGTTTATTTTTAGATAATATATAAAACTCTTTAATATCGCAATCATCCGGTAGAACAATATTAAAGATAACTCGGTTTACATAATAAATACTCATATGTAAATTTTGAACTCTTATAGATATTCCTGTTTTATCCATATCAAGTTGTTTTTGAATAGTTCCAACATGTATATTCCCATTAAATAAAATACTACATTTTCTATCATGATTTATTAAAAAAGTAAAAAAATAAGTATCAAATTCAATTTTCATTTCTAAAGGTTGATTTGTATTCACTTTAAATTTATTACCATTTAAGAACATATCTTTGTGAAGTTTGTAATATACATTCATTTTTACAGTTCGATATATGATAGAATTATTAAAATCATCATGGTGTATATCATCTGTCCATATATGAACATCTCCAATTTCATCATTTGTTTTTATATTTAAATACTGTTCTCTTAATTGTGCATCTTTTGATTGAAGTGAATTGATTATTTTAACTTTCTTTCTTTTTATAAATGTGGGATGTTCAAAAATAATATGCCATCCTCTCTCAAAATAATGTCCTTCTTCTGGATTACTACTGTATTCTACAAATTGAATCAGATATTCATAAAATGATTTCGGTTTTTTTAATATTAATTCTTTAGATACTGAAAAATTTGCTCCCCATACCATATTAAAATTCGAATTCATACTTAATTTTAATCCAATCATTAAGAACCATTGATATGGATTCATTGGCGATTTCTTCAAATTTCCACTTTTTAAATCTTGTAAAAATTTCCCATAATGTTTAATATTTTCATTTAATGTACGGACAGGAAGAGTTGATAAGTTCCCTATAAATTTCTTTTCTTGTAAATACTCATCTATTGAGAATGTATTATGGTCTTCCATATATCCTTGTCTAAAAAATGTATAATCCGCAAGTGTGTCATAATTATTTATAATATGATATAAATAGGTATGACTCTCTCTACCTATATTTGGTAATGTAATCGTCTCATATAAGGATGAAATATTTAATTCTCCCTTATTATAAACAATAATTATATCCTTATATTTTTCTAAATAATGAATATTCTCATTATATCTTGCAACGACTATCTGATATTTCATTCTTTATTTTATAAAATATAAAATAGTTTTATTTTTAACCTCTTTCAAATCCAATCTGATGATATAAACAGTTCTCACTTATTTTCCATGGATAGGGTGTCATTTCAAATGTTCGATTTCCACAATCTGCATCGTATTTTTTAGGTTCTGGTATATAATTATTTGTACATTGAGTAAAGGAACCATTAATAACGGGACATTCATAAAATCGAGACTGATAACATTGTTCTGTATTTAATGTGGGGACTTGACATTTCTCTAATAGGGGGTCATAATCTTTCGGTTCTTGATATGTGTTGTATGCTAAATCAAATGGAGGATTCGGATTCATCTCTCCATCCTTCTTATAGATATTCATACTTTTATTCATTTGAATGAATTCTGGATTATTTTTATTACAATTTATATTCTTTCTTTTATCTTCATTGAGTAGAATAGAGGGTTCCCTTTTCTGAATGGAATCTAACAGTAATGCATTTAGTCTTTCCTCTTTTCTATTATAAAAATAAATAATGAATAATACAATAATAAATAATAATAATATTAAAAGTATAACATTGAACATTATATTTATAGAATAGAAATTTATATATCTATTATGAAATATTTCACTTAGATATATATGGTCAAATAAAATTCATATCACAATATTCATATCACAATATTCATAATAAGTTTTATCTATAAAATGAATCCGATTCTTATTCGTAAACATATCACATCATATAAAAACTTAAATAATCCACCATCCATGACTATTTAATGTTCGAATTAGAATCTCATCATTATCTTTCATTACAAAAGGCACTTCAATAGGTACATGTAAAAAGGGTATATTATTTATTTTTAAATATATTTCCTTTTCTCTAAATTCAATTGTATATTGATTTGTAGATGCGGAATTCATTATTTTTTTATAAGATGATTGATGAATCATACTTTGATTTTGATAAATAGAGATTATATTATCACTAAAGTCAAATAAAAAGAGGGAGGACCCTTTAAAAATAATATCAAATTTTGAACCTTGAAAATGAAAAGAATATATATTTTCGGGGTTTGGGTATATTCGAGAGGGTAAATAAATGGGAGATTCGGATGTGTAAAATATACTTTTTTCAATATGTGTTTCCTCCTGTTTCCAGTGCTGTGACATTATATTTATTTTATCATAAATGACATCATATATTTCATTCATCTTAAATATCTTTTGTGCTTGTATAAATGCATTATTTGCAATCTTTTCTGGATCTATATGGAGTATCGATTCCTCTATTTTTTGATGAATATTATCTAAATCGCTTTCTGAATATTCAATTTCTATATAATGAACATTTGGTTTAAAATATTTATAAAAATATTCATCCCAAACTTTATGTTTATCCTTGTTTTTTAAAATAATTACACATGAACCGGTTAAAAATAAATAATTTAAACGGCCGCCATAACTATGTCCATTCATATTAATTAAGTATTTATACTCCATATTGTCTTCTATGGCATAATATTTATTCGTTGGATTTAATCTTTTATCAATTAAATGAATTAAGAAATGATTCTTGTTTTTTGTTTGTAAAAATAACTTTTCACGTATTATATTTGTATTCGCTCCTGCCCAGAAAAATACATCCTTCTTTTCATTCCACGTAATCTGATTATTTACAAATGATTCATACACTTTCTCATACTCTCCGATTCGAGCTTCATTCCAATGATTAAAATTAAAATTTGGGAAATGTTCTGTCTTGTATTGATTGTTTTTCGTAAATGTAAATAAATAAGGACATTTATAACTGTGAATGTCTTGAATAAAATCATTTGTAAAAAATATAGTTTGAATATTCGGTAAGGGTTTATATTTATTTGTTTTTATTAATAAATCAATAACAGATTGATTTCTTGTTTCATACCCTTTTTTTTCTATATATTTTATTTTTCCATCCCATATTTCAACAAGTAATGCAGCTTCTTTTAATGTATAAAATACCTTTTTTAAATCGGATAACTTATATTCAAATGAATGTTTATTATCATTGAATTTAAATTGAACCATTCTCTTTTTTCTTTCTTCAATCTGTGATTCAATTTTATCTATTTTTAAATCTTCAACTACTTTTAATTCTAATTCTTGTATCGTTTCTTGTGTAGGTTCATGTATAGGTTCATGTGTAGGTTCATATGTAGGTTCATATGTAGGTTCATGTATAGGTTCATGTGTAGGTTCATATGTAGGTTCATATGTAGGTTCATGTATAGGTTCATGTGTAGGTTCTGATATTTCATTTTCTGGAATATCATCTACTTCAACATTTTCTTGAACATCTGTATGTTGAACAATTCCTTCAATATTATCTACTTCAATATTTTCTTGAACATCCGTCTGTTGAACAATTCCTTCAATATCATCTACTTCAACAATTCCTTGAATATTATCTACTTGAACGTTTTCTTGAATTTCATTTTCTTGAATATCATCTACTTGAACATTTTCTTGAACATCTGTCTGTTCAACAGTTTGTTCAATATTATCTACTTCAATGGTTCCTTGAACATCCGTCTGTTGAACAATTCCTTGAATATTATCTACTTGAACGTTTTCTTGAATTTCATTTGTTTCTTTAGATTTGTCGATATTTTCCATCTCTTGAACGAATGATTCTTTTAATAATGAAATATTATATTTATTTTCATTATCTATTTCATTTATAATTTCATTTGGAATTTCATTTATAATTTCATTTGGAATTTCATTTGGAATTTCATTTATAATTTCATTTGGAATTTCATTTGGAATTTCATTTATAATTTCATTTGGAATTTCAGTTTTATTATCATTGTTTAATACTTCACGACTAAGATTCTTATCTTTTTTTTTTCGAGTGTATTTCTTTTTATCTTTTTCTATTTTTTCTATTTTTTCGACTTTTTCAATTGAAATCATATATTTTTATTTATAAAAAATAAAATATAAATAAACTAATATTTATTTATATACTATATTATAAATTGGATTTACATGGATTTACGAATACTCCCCAAATACTCCTCAAATACTCTCACAAGTATTTTAATACATATAAGTCATCCAATGTTTCAATCCCTCTAATTTTCCCATGTTGAATACATTTTCTTATGACATCCGGATACTTTTCATATTTTTCTTCATCATACATTTGAAACCATTTATAATACTGTCCATTTTCATGTTTCTCATATCTCTCAATAATTTCATCTAATGTCAATTGAGAATCTATATTATTACGATACCATAAAACAGTATGATGGTATTTATCTGCATACTCTTCGATAGTTAAAGAATCACAATGATCATGCCATGGTGTAAAAACCTCTCTTAGAAAACATCTTCTAAAGTTTTTTATCTTCGCATCTATTTTCATCGGATTCATTCTTTCTCCTGTATAATATATTTTATGATAAGGTTGATTTGGATCATAATGAGGAACATCTCCTATTTCTGGAAAATATATATCTTCTGTATTTTTAAAAAAGAATGGATGTTGAACCAACCATACTTGATTTTCATCGATTCGTGTATGTAAAAAATCTTTCTCTAATAATAAAATAGATGTAAGTCCAAAAGTTATTTCCTCCTGAATTAATTTATAAATGGTATCTTTTACATAAGGATAATATATCTCATCTCCATCTTGTATAAGATAATAATCCGCATATTCCTTACTTATTTCAATTGCATATTCTCTACATTTACGTAATTTAATATCCGTTTCTATAAAAATAATATTTAAGTTCCATAGTTTTTCTACATGTTGAATAACCTCTTTGGTTTTATCAAATCCACTTTTTAATAAAATAATATATTGATAAACAAAATCTTTTGTAGATGCAATAGAGATAGAAATCATATTCTGTTCTTCCCATACTGGCATAATACAAACAATTTTATATTTATCAAATGACATTTTGAATAATGGTTCTGATAAAGACTCTGATGAATCGATATTCATATCCATATATTATTTAAAATATAAATAAATAATACATTTTATCCTAGATAATATTATTTTACCCATACGTAAACTTATTCCAATTATTATATCTTCTATCTTTAATATGTTTTTTTATATTGCACTTACATCCCTTTTTCTATTTATGTATCCACATAATATAAAAAAAGATGTATCCTCTCATATATTAAAATGGTTGGATTATGATATTCACCCCAATAAAATATCTGATTCAGTAGTTATTATTTCAAGTCATACCAGTATATATGATTTTCTAATAGGGTTATGTTTATATTATGCATATTATAATGATTATATTCTATATATATCCATTTATAAAGATATCGAAGTATATCTTACACCCTTATTTTCTTTTATTGAACAGAATATAAAGTTTATTCCGATTGATGTAGATAGACGTCTTATGCAAACAGATAGGATTGAAAAAATAGTAGAGAATAATTCATCTCGTTATATTTTGTATATTTCACCCGAAGGAACTCATAAATGTACAGATAATATTCATAAAGGATATTGGTATATTTCTCAACGTTTACATATTCCTATTGTTTTTATGGGAATCGACTATTATTTAAAAAGAATCATTTTTGAAAGAGAGAGGGAACCCAAAGTATTATGGAATGAAGAAAAAGAGAAATTTATAGAATCATGTTCAAAATATATTCCATTATACCCGGAATTATGTCATTGGACAAAAGATTTTTATACAATGGAACCTCCAATTCAATAAAACATGGAACTAAATGAAGAAATAACTTTTGAATCTTTATCTTTCTTTTCACGAAAGGGGTCCACTAAATTCATAACAAAGTCATTTAATTTTTCGGGGTCTTTATATTCCATATATCTCCTTTTTCTCCAATAAAAGAACCATTGTTTTTTTTCAATTTCGGCATTTTCCATTTCCTGCTGAAATATTTGATCAATAATGGAGAATGCACTTTTTAATAATAGAATGGTATCAATTAATTCTCTTTTTTCTTTATACAATTGGATTAATCGATTTTTATACTCTTCATTGAGTGCTTCTTTATTTACTTTCATAATATTGATGTATCGAATTTCATTTTTAACATATTTTAGACTCGTAATTGTTTTCTTTTGAAACCCATCTATTTTTTTAATCAGTGAAAAGATATTCGTATTGTAAATAACGGGATATAAAAAACGAATTTCCCGAGGGATTATAAATTGATTTGTTTCTTTAATTTCCGCAATTTTCTTTTCAACATCTTCCAATTTTTTTTGTAATTCTTGTTTCATATTTGTTTTATCATTATTATAAAAAAGTAATATGGAACCGGATGTAAATTCAACCGTCGATTGAAGTTTATCATATTGATGGGATGATATTTTATGGGCTTCAGATGCTGCATCCAATTTGAAATAGTTCACTAATGCAAGTAAAAATGAGATAAGTCCATTGATAGATGCAATAAAAATAGTTCCCCAGTGGTAATTTGTAATAAAACTGGATATAACTGTTGCAACAGTAGAAAGAAGAATCGATGGCATCATTAAAAGATTTAATCGCTGTTCACAAAAATCTTTGGATTCCATACAAATTATTTTTTGCCCTTTTAAATAAGTGGCAAGAATATCAAAAGAGGAGGAACATTTGTAATTCTCATCTAAATAATATTTATCTATGTTTTTTTCAACATCTTTGTAATTTAATTTTTTATTATTTGGATGATTCATGTCAAAATCAAACCCTAAATGATAATAGGGGTCGCATGATTCATCTACTTTTACATTATTCAGGGTAATATTGGGTGGTTCTTCCTCATATTCATTTTCAGAACTTGCAATATCACTTGATATATCATTATGATTATTATTTATATGATTTATTTTTTGAATGTCTTCATCTTGTAGTATAATATTTCCAAAATCAATGACATGATCTTCTTTTTCCATATATATTTTAATTATATAATAATAATTATATAATGTATAATATATATAATGAGTAAGTCTATTATTACTATTGATAGTATTAAAAATTTAAAAAATAAAATTTCAGATATTGTTACTAGTAAAAAAAATTTATTTACTAAATTAATTTCTTCTAGTCCTACTATTTCTACTACTCTTCCGAATAATTATAATACATATAGTGATTATGTTAATCATTCTGATTTTTCTAATTTATTAGATAATAAATTAAGTGATCATAATGAAATGAATCAGTATTTGCATGATATTACTGAAATGTATAAAAAAGATAACCAAGAAAATTCAGAAGATTTAATTAAGATATTTAGTAGTATTAATAATAGTCTTATTCAATTACAAAAAAAATTTAGAGGAGTTATTCATTGTGATATTAAAGCAACTGGTTTTATTGGTATCGGTTCTGTGCATACTTTTTTTCAGGGTAATAGTAAAGATAAATATAAAATTCAATTAAGTGAATTTATAAAAAGGATAAATAATATAATTAATAAATATACAGATTTTAGTATTTGTAAAAATATTGATTTATTAAATATAATATATTATTATTTAATTATATCAAAACAAACTTTCTTATTAACAAATAATTTTGAATCATCTATTATTTATAAAGAAAAACACATAGAACTTATATCTAATATTTATGAAAGATTTTATTCTATTAGTTTTGATTATAATAATGATGTTTTTATA
>Ga0136644_10000618_pt1 | contig 28375 bp, 24 predicted proteins | sample C_130820_EF_Meta_FD_94780 | JGI IMG/M metagenome (GOLD analysis project Ga0136644, IMG submission 94780) | Freshwater microbial communities from Lake Croche, Canada to study carbon cycling - C_130820_EF_MetaG (v2) (version 2) | ecosystem: Environmental > Aquatic > Freshwater > Lake | place...
AGATGATGTTGTACTTAGCGTTATAGAATTTGTGGCAAACACGGAAAGCGTATTTAGGAAAGAAGAACTTAGACTTATACTCGCTGTAGAACCTGATTCGGTTGCCAAAGGAGAAGGACTCACAGAAACACTTCCAAAAACACTCGGGCTTTCTCTAACACTCGCACTTAGACCTAGAGAACTAGTTGCCGCAACACTCATTGAAACAAATGGAGAAGGACTGGCAATACTTGGAGTTGGTACCTGTGAAGAAGATGATGTTGTACTTGGCGTTATAGAATTTGTTGGAAGTACAGAAAGCGTATTTAGGAAAGAAGAACTTACACTTATACTGGCGGTAGAACCTGATTCAGTGGCCAAAGGAGAAGGACTTGCAGAAAAGCTTCCAAAAACACTTGGGCTTTCTGTAAGGCTGGCACTCAGACCTGGAGAACTAGTTAGCCCAACACTCATTGATACCAAAGGAGAAGCAGTAAAAATACTTGGAGTTGGTTGCTGAGATGCACTCTGTGAAGAAGATGATGTTGTACTTGGAGTTATAGAATTTGTGGTAAAGACAGAAGGCGTATTTAGGAAAGAAGAACTTAGACTTATACTGGCGGTAGAACCTGATTCGCTTGGAAAAGGAGAAGGACTAAATGAATACAAGGCAGTAACACTATTTGCAGAAACGCTTCCAAAAACACTCGGGCTTTCTGTAACGCTGGCACTCAGACCTGGAGAACTAGTTGACCCAAGACTTATTGACACCAGAGGAGAAGGACTGGCAATACTTGGAGTTTCTCTCTGTGATGGACTCTGTGAAGAAGATGATGTTGTACTTGGAGTTATAGAATTTGTGCCAACTACAGAAAGCGTATTGAGGAAAGAAGAACTTGGACTTATACTCGTAGTAGAACCTGATTCAGTCGCAAAAGGGGAAGGACTAAACGAATACAAGGCAGTAACACTATTTGCAGAAACGCATCCAAAAACACTCGGGCTTTCTGTAACACTCGCACTCATACTTGGAGAACTAGTTGGCCCAACACTCATTGACACCAAAGGAGAAGGACTGGCAATACTTGGAGTTGCTCGCTGAGATGGACTCTGTGAAGAAGATGATGTTTTGCTTATCAATGATGACAACGACGCTGAAGTCGTAGAGGAAGTAGTTTTGGAGACAGTTGATGAGAGCGATGCTGAAGTCGTAGAGGAACTACTTTTTGACACAGTTGATGACAATGATCCTGAAGCAGTAGAGGAACTACTTTTTGACACAGTTGTTGTAGTCGATGCTGAAGCAGTGGAGGAACTACTTTTTGACACAGTTGACGAGAGCGACGCTGAACTCGTAGGAGTTGATAAATAACTCGACGATGAAGAAATACTAGGTGTATCAGATCGTGATGATATTTCTGTACTTGTAAATGAAGAGGAAGGGCTTGTCGTTAGACTAGGCCAAGGTGTTCTAGATATAGAATGACTCGTTGTATCTGAGTAAGTCACTGTTAGTAAGGGTGAGACAGAAGAAGATTGTGTAAAAGAGTTCTTATTTGAATATGTATTTGTCACACTCACAGTTTGTGTAACGCCTGTTGGGAATGTTGTTATACTTGTTGTTGGTGTAAGAATCGGCGTTATACTAACAGAATATGAGATGGTTGGGCATGATGACGATGAGGATGAAAGTGTTGTAGATACAGAGGCAGTCTTTGTTTGCAGAGCTGATAGTGTTGATGTAGAACTACCTTTTACACAAGCAGTTGGACGTAAGGAACTTGTAATAGTAGTAGAAGAAGATGTTGTTTTAGACATACTTGTTGAAGCTGTATATGTTGCTGAGCTTGTAGAAGTTTTTGAAGGGTTCGAAGAACTTGTCATAGTTGGGCTGTGTGTATTTGTTTTTGATGGATTTGAACTTCGTGTAACAATTGTTGAATCTGTGTAAGATGGTGTATGGGAAGGCGTAAATGTGTTTTTAGAAGAAGATGTTATTGTTTGCGTTACACTATTTGCCACGGTTTCTGAACGTTTTGATTTTCCAGTGAGTGTTATTGTTTTACTGGAAAGAAATGTGGGGGAATTTATATTTGTTAGACTTCCTGATGAAGTTGCTGATGAAGTGCGTGTAATTATAATAGACCCTGTAATTGTTTGTGAAATACGAGATGTTAGTGTAATACGTAGAGAACCTGAGCTGCACACAGATGCCGAGGATGTTTTAGAGATAGCTGAACTTTTCGTATTAGTAATTGTTATACGAGGCGATGATGTGGCGCCTATTGTTAGTGTAGGCGTTTTCGTAGATTTTATGGAATTTGTAAGAGTTGATGATGCTGAAGAAGTTTTTGAAGGACCGATTGTTTTTGTTTGACTTGAAGAACCCGTGCTTGTTTTAGATGTTGTTATAGAAGAGGTTGATGTTTTTGTATTTGGAAATGTACCAGACGATTTCATTGATCTTGAAAAAGAAGGCGATGCTGAGGAAGTTTTTGTAGGGCCGATTGATTTTGTAGGGGAAGGAGATGCTGTGGAAGATCTTGTTGTTGCTGAACTTCTTGATACTGTTGTTGATGAAGATGGCGTTTTTGATTGAGAACTTGATGCTGTATTTGTTTTTGTAGTGATTGTTGACGCTGTTCTCAAAGGTGTTGGGGTGGATGTTTTCGATGTCATTTGTGATAAGGTTGAATGCGATGATGATGAAGATGTTTTTGAGATCGCTGAACTTCTGGTTGAAGTCATTGTTGATGTGGATGTTTTTGTTGAAGTTGTTGATATTGAAAAGGGGTATGATGGCTCAGGGGAACGAGAAATTGTTGTTGTTTTTGTTGATGTTTTTGACAATGTTGATGTGCGAGAAGGTAAGATATCATTTACTGAAAGATATCTTATTTCTGAAGGATCCATTCCATTGATTAAAAAAAGAGAAGAAAACAAGAGTAATATCCGCATGTCTAATATATTACTGCGATTTTTCCCTAAGCCACTTTTCTGGTTTTCTGGTTGTCTGATTCTTACTTCCACCCACCAAGTTCCATTAATATTTTGCCGACTTTGTTATCACCGTCAATATATCCTTCACTTGTTCTCTTTGCTCCAAGTTCACTACCTGAACCAGGGCCGGTATAATATAATAGAATGAGTCCTTTTGCTTTTACACCCGTTAATATACGACGCAACTTCTCGTCCTTTTCCCAACGCTGTGTTAAAGCATCTCTCAATACTTTATCTTTTACACTATTCCATTTGCCCTCATCAAATTTAATTAATCTGTATTTCTTCATACCACTCATTCCTGTTGGATTACTTTCCTCTAACACTTTCATACGCTCTGCTTTCAATAAATCATGGTCTCTTTGTGCACTTAGAGTTCGTGCACCTTGTGCCGATTCAATGGCTCTTGTGCGAAGGAATGATTGATGTATTTCACCTTCTCTTGAGAACACTTTGGCAATTTTAGCACCTTCTTGTGGATTTGTTGTACCCTTTTTATATTTCATAGCCGCAATATAATGTTCCACGGTTGGATAAATAGTATCGTCTTCTAAATCTGTAATTGGAAATGGTGCTGAAGGTGATAACCAACGAGCAGCATCTGGTTCACCTAATCCTAGCTTATCAGATAAACTGGCGTCATTATAGAATTGAAATATTTCTTTGAGAGAATATTTGTGTCTTGCTTGTCCTTCTTGTTGAACTGGCATCGTTCGCAAAGCTTCTTTTGCGCCTGCACCGCCTGCACCTGCAGCTGGGCCTGGGCCGCCACCGCCCCCACCACCCCCACCACCACCACCACCCCCGCCTTCAGGAATTTGAATTGTTACTTGTTTTACAGAAGAATCCTCAGCCTTTGCTTCTGCTTCTGCTTCTGCAGCAGGAGTCTTTACTGCTGCTAGAGCAGGAGCAGCAGGGACAGCAGCAGAAGCACCTGCTGCAAGACCTTCTGCCCCAGCAAGTTTTGATTTCTGAGCAGCTAAATTCGCTTCTGATACTTCTGGCGGAGCCTTTGTAACAATAGAAGGTGTTACAGAAGGCATAGTCTTAGGTAATTCTAAAATAGATTCTTCTCCTTGAGGAAGAGAACCACCTCTTCTTCGTTTGAAAATGAACCATCGATTAAAGAATGAATATTGGCGAATTGTCGGTGACATAGTAAATCGGACCCCTTTCTTTGCCGCCATATCATACGTTTCTTCAAAGAGTGCCGTGCTGTTGAATAAATCCAATGACTTACATTCATCCTGTGTTAATAAGTCACATCCAATCTCAGACATTTTGGCTTTCAATAGTTCAAAATTCACTAGATATTCCCTCTGAGTCGTACCAATACTTATAAAATCTACATCAATTGCCATTCCAAGACTTTCAATCCCATTTGTCAAATCAGTCCCAGAATATCTCTTTGTTATTTTCCAAATCTCGGACTCTTTCTCTTTCCCCATTAAAGAACCGCCTTCAGGAATAGGCCGCAGAGCATCAAAGACACGCTGACCGTCAAAACAACATCCAATAAATAGCCCACCCATTGCCAAGACATCGCTCACATTGCGAATAAAACCAGACAACGTCACTTCATTCTCAAAGAAATAGTGAATGGCAAACATAATTGCCACACAATCGGCCCCATTTCTCAAACGCCCTCTTCCATATTTTTCAACAAAGGGCGGAATTGGTCCATCAGGTGCCACTTTTCCTAAAATGCTTCGCATTATATTTGACTCTTCTGGAGTTGAACCAGCATCCCCAGATGCCAAATTCTTAGAAGACGAACCAATTGTAAATATCATTTTAGGAACTTTATCATATCCTCCATTTTTCATAACAGCATTGATATATCTTCTATATGCCCCATTCTCAGGGTCGCGAATACCATTTCCAGCAATATCTGTCCCATATACAAAGTCGGTATCATATCTCATCCAACTCCATAAATCTCCACCTTGACCGCACGCTAAATCAACAAATGTTTTCTTACCACCACGAAGACCACGTCCAAGAAGTAATTCCTCCTTAATATAACGTCTGTGAAAATCACGAAGGCCTCGCACCATCATAATATCTTCCTTTGGTCCTTTCCTATCATAATACACCTTTGACACAGTCCCATTGGCAACACCAGCAATTGCTCCAGACATTTCGGCAAGTTCTTTCGCCGATGGTTGGTCGGAACCTGTTGTTATCATATGACGAGTAATAGGATCGTGTATACTATTCCACACACCCTCTGCAGCCTCGTCTTTATTCAAAGTCCTTCCAATAATACCTTTACTGAAACGCTCTGTTTTATCATAGCGTATTCTCATAGGTATCCAACGCCACCCAGGCTCATTTCCAGCTTCATATCTCATTTCTACAATACTCCTGTTCTCAATGGCATCTCCATTTTCACACGTTACATAATCTTCACCTGTTGCTGATGTCTTAATTTCAAGATAAGAGACTGCCGCCATTGTATCAGGAAGTTCTTTTGGATTGAACAGAACCGGTTTATATTCGTGCCTAGGTTTTTTTCCTCTTCCTTGTTGTAATTGTGCTCCAGGAAGTGGTTGTTCAAAGAGAACAGTGCCTCTCGGATCTTCATATGCTGGGTCAAGCTCTGACCCAACATATAAACGCATAGATTTATGTTGAACTGTTTCTCCAGTTCCAGGTTTGACACCCGTGGTGACAATATCTAAATTTGTTGTCAAGTCTTTGTCAAAATCTATCAAGAAATCTACACTATTATCTTCAGATGGCTTCCATTTTAATTGCTCAGCAAATTTCACACCAGGTTTTTCAGGCAATGGAATAAGATTTGGTGTAAGAATCAGTCCATCTGTATTATAACGAGAGGTTGCGGCAGTTAATAATGTTTTCTCGCATAATTTAAAGATACTTAAATCACCAGGATTTGCAAATTTAAATTCTTTAATGGAAACTAAAATCTTAGCAGCCTTTCCTGTCGCTAAGTTTGTCGTCGGCCCATCACCATCATTCCACTTTTCTCCCCATGTCATTAATTCACCATATCTCCCACCTTCGCGATAATCAGACCCACCTCCCATAAATGGCAGCTTGGATACGTCCCTCTTTTCAGAAGCATAGTATATATCAAATATCATAAATTGCTGAATTGCCTCTCCATCCTTGTCTTTTGTCACATATTCGCCATCCACTAAAGACCAAGCACACGATTCCCTTTTTAACCCAGTTTTATAGACGTACATCGACATATCTATCATGAAAAGTTCGCCATTTCCATCAACAAGTCCCATCATACGAAGACCATCGGCCTTGTCTGTGACGTTGTATCCATCGCGAATATTTGTTTCACCGACGGTTCGTTCTTTTTTCACATTTTGAATGACCATTGTAATTGGAGCAACTCCGCGAAATCTATCTGTCCCTGTTAGAGTTTTATAATGCTCGAGGACTTTTTCGCTTTTTGATTTACGAATCAATAGATGATGTTTTTGAATACCGCGAAGAACTTCGCCGATTCCTCCAATAAGATTTTTCAAACATTCTTTTGTTAGCTCTTCCGTGCTAGCATGTTTTTCCATGGAACTTGCATCAGGTCTTAGAAGTTCAACTTCTATTTCATAAAATGCAGGTCTCTTTGTAATATCTCCTTGTTGAAAGCGACTTTGCCAAAGAAAATCTCCTCGTGGGCCTTTTGCTGAAGAACGAACCATACTTAAATCAAACCGTACTCCCTTCTCATTATTCATAAAAGTCCAGCGACGAAGAATGCGAAAGGCTTTTCGTTGTGTTGCCCATCCTTTCAATAAATCGCGAACAATTACGTCATCATTCTTTACAGATTCCTCACGTCTTGCTTTTACACGAACTCCGTAATCCTTAATATCCACATTAGATTCCTCTCCAGCACGTTGTTTCATAATGACTTCAAACGGCTTTCCTTCCAAAGTATCGTCGCGGCAATAATCTTCAATTGCTGCCATACCTGTGAGGGTAAAACGATATTGTTGAGGTGTAATAATATTTAGTTTATCCTCTTGAGGAAGTGCTTCAAAACCTTTTGCAGATAAACGCTGAGCTACAGATAAGAACGTAGTAGTATCAGAAGCATTATCAAATGTTGCTTCTAATTCTCTATCATCGTTCGCAATCCACTCTTCCACCATTCTTTTTAAAGAATCTATGGTAGCCGGATAGAGTTCCATGCTTTCTAATTGGGACTTGAACTAAAAGCTTAAGTTGCTAATCAATTTTAGGTTTTTATGTTTTTAGGCTTTTATTCGGCTTTATTCTTTCTTGTATTTGTTGCTTTTCTGGATTTTCTTACTTTTCTGGATTTTCTTACTTTTCGTTTTCTTGTTCCAGATGTTCCAGAAGAGCCACTTGTTTTTGCATCATTTAATGCTAATACTCTAGCTAAGAGTTTTTCATGTTGGTTTGGACCTGTTATTTCTTTTCTTGTACAAGGATCATATAATTTCTGACATTGGGCGGCAGGTGCTGTAGCAGTCTTTACTGCGGTAGCAGCAGCTGCCACTCTTGACTTTGCTTCTGAACTTCTAAAATATTTATAATGTGCTGAGCCAATTCTTCTATATAACCATAGTGCTGGCATTCCACTTAAAAACATACACTTCTTTGAAGTCTTATGTGATACAATTTCCAGTAAAATCTTATTCTTCTCTAACACATATCTAATAACCCCAATATCTATTTCGCTTGAATATACACTATATCTTCTAATAATCTCGGCCATGTCAGTATAGAATTTTTGACTGTCTGATACATTATTATATTTACTTAAAAAAATGCTTATTAACTCTTCAGTATTTATAGATTTTTTAATATTAAAGAAAGCTTTTATTTCATCAGCTGATTCGCTTATCCATGATTCCAATTGTGCTCCATGACCTTCTAACGCTGATTTTAAAAGAGTTTCAAAAAATGTTCTTGTTTCTTCGGACTGTTGTTTTCTACCAGCGTTTGTAAGAATATCAGGGCGTATCTGTATATTGCGTAAATATTTCTGTTTTTTCTCTGTATCTATTCCTCCTACTAATAAGTCTCCTACACCATTACGAAGTTGTGTAATAAATGCTTTTTCATCTGTGGGCTCGCCAGACCCTCCAAACATATTAAAAATATTAGATACTAATCTTGGTTGACTATGATGAAGTGCTGCGTGATATAATGCACTATAAAAGCAATTTCCATCCGACAGTTCATCGTCGCCAAGTTTAAACATTTCATTACTATCGGCAGGACATTTATGATCTATTTCCACATATTCTGTTTGCGAAATTGGTCGTGCTGTAGCAACTGGAGCTGAAGCTGAAAGAATTCCAGTTCCTGGAGCAGATACTTGAACTCTTCCAGAAAGTAAAGGAATACTAGCTGTAGCTTTAAGAGTTGCTGTAGGATTTAAAAGAGTAGCTGGAGCTGGGGCTGGAGCTGGGGCTGCATCTTCAAAAGGATCTTTATTTACAGCAGTTGGTTTTATTTTATTATTTTTATTTATTTTTGTTTGAAGTTTTTTCGCAGCTTCAGCTATTTTTTCCCTTAGTTCATCCATTCCCTTCTATTCTATAGCAAGTAAATGTTCTATAGCATAGATACGTCCAAGAACACGGGCATAATCTTCCTTTTTCGCCTTTGTTCCTTCCAACGGACGCACTTGAATGCCTTTTTCTACGCTTATTCGTTTCATATCATCAAAACTTTCCTCTGACACAGGCCATTCAATCTTCCAATCTTCCTCTCTATCGGAAAGCCATTCTCCTAAATTCAAAGGGCAAGATTCACTAAAATCTAAAACATTTTCACATCGTGAATCTACCCAAATAGTTCGCAGAGATTTTGACCATGCTCGTAAATCTTCAGGCATCGTCCAAACCGTTTTCTTGTCTTCATCATAACAAACAGTTTGAACGTGTTTCAATGCTAATAAAATACGTGCAATTGCTTTTGTTTGTTCTTCATTTGGTTTCATGGAAGAGAGGGCATCACCTATTTTTGCTTTCGTAAGTTTTCTATTTCCTTTTAACACAGATAGAGCTTCTTGTTGAAGAGCAAACGATTTATCACGAACTTCCGTTGCTCTATAATTTGTTCCAGCAATTGTCATTAATGGATCTTCCAATAATAACCAGGCTGTTAATAATCTTGGTGGGTCAAGAGGACGTTTATTCACTCCCCATTGATTCTCACTCTTTGTTAAAGTAATCATATCACGTTTTGTTTTTGTGAATGGCTGTGGGCAAGAATTCTTGAAAGGATTCTTGTCTATTGCTTTAAAAAAGTCTGCTAGACTCATTACATATATTATGTAAATCCACCTTAGACCTCCGTATAATTTACAAGATCGGTAAGTTCTTTTTCTCGGACTTCAAAATTTGCTCTGTTTTCTTTACAAAAATTAATAAGACTTTTTATTTTATTTAAAGTATCTGATTTGATTGAAAGTAAATCAAAAAACATTCCATTGCGATTCTCACTTATTTCTTCAGAATTTCTACGAAGAAGTTTATATAATTCTTCTAATTCGGTCCGGTTAAATGTTTTTATTTCTTCATACATTTTTTTTCGTAAATCATACTCTGTGTCTTGCACGCTATTCATTCTAATCATTCATTCTTCTTCTAAAGCATTTTATACCGCACTTATCTTGCCCCCCCGCCAACAAATTCTTGCTTCTCTCCCTCCTCTTCTGCCTCTTCTGCCTCTTCTGCTTCTACTTCTGCCTCTTCTGCCTCTTCTGCTTCTGCCTCCTCTTCTGCTTCCTCCTCTTCTGCTTCTGCTTCCTCCTCTTCTGCTTCTGCTTCCTCCTCTTCTGCTTCTGCCTCCTCTTCTACTTCTGCCGCTTTCGCAAAGTTATTCAATGTTTGGATATATTCGGCAATACTTAGAATATGTGTATCATTCACTTGAAATCTAGACTTCTTAATCTCTACACGAATCTTATCTCCAATTTGAATCGCTTCAAATTTCTCATTCCCAATATGAAGATCGCGAGGAATCATAATGCGAATTGCATCATTTATAATTACGTATAAACCCATTTTGTTTTTCTTAATGACTTCACCATCCACTTGTAAGCCTTCAGGAGGATTTAGAACTTTCCCTTGTGCTTTTAAATAATAAATAAAATCGGATGTAAACCTGCCCTTTTCTACAGAACCCATTGACCTGCTTAATAATTCTAAGCTACCAGGAATTACATATCCATGGCTAGAACATTTTCCTTCAATATTCTTCTTTAGCTTTTCTAGAAGGAGTTCATCAAAACTTGTAATTTCTCTTGATAAATCTCCAGGGGTTAATGTTACTTTGTCTTCAAATATAGAAACCTGTTCCATTCTGACTAATACTATTTCACATTTTTAAATTCACTTTTTACTCGCGCTTGCCCTTAGGCTCCGCCTTACCATAAAGGATGGCTTCGCCTTACCATAAAGGATGGCTCCGCCTTACCATAAAGGATGGCTCCGCCTTACCGTAAAGGATGGCTGCGCTTAGGCTGCGCTTACCGTAAAGGATGCCCTCGCAATTTCGCCTCTAACGGTCTATAAAACCATCGCTTTTTCTTAATTTCCAATTTATCCATATAACGCAATGCTAAATCACAGACCGTACATATACGAATTGAATTTTGTATTCTACGTTTTGCAAGAGTATCTTCATTAAATCCTAAATCATTTTTACCTGCTTCTTTTAACTCTTTTCCTATTTTTAATAAAAGTGTCATTGGATGTTCCGTCCTAGAATTATTGGCACATTCTAATCCTCTTCCTAATCTTGGTTGTGTTCGCCCCCCCCCAGAAGCAGGAGGAGCCACAATCTTAAATACAAATTTACTTTTCTTGGGATTGAAAATAATAAATCCATATTCAAATCCTGTAGATATTTTATCTATCACAGGCTTCAATAAAATAGGATCATCTTCTGAAGCACGTGCCAACACTTCACTCACGGCTTTCGAAGTTTCTTCCAATTTACCATCTTTTATAACAAAATATTCAATCATATTCTGATAATTTATCAGACGTATATAGGTATCTCCATCCAATTCCCATTTCAAATGATCGATTGTTTTAGATATAGCATCTTCTTTAGCATCTAAGTTTATTAATTCCTTCTTTGTCCCATGTGTAATAAATTCATCCCAGAAAAAATCAATGACACACTCGGCAAATTTGTCTCTAGCATATTCATCAGCCATTATATTCATATAAATCCATACAATCATCTCAACACGCTCTTGCTGCGCTTTGAAATTTCCTTCTGATTCAGAAAGAGTTGATATATGATTTAATAATTCCAACGGCGGCGTTTTCTCAGCGGTCCCAGCTCGTATTTCATCCGCCCATTCTAGAACATTATACCATAGTTGTTCGCTATCTTCATTACCAATCGTAACCTTCTTTGACACAGCCTCTCCAAGTATTTTACTTACATCAATACTTTCTTTCTTTTCTTTCTCTATAAATTTAGGAACATAATCATCTCGTTTAATAGGAATTTTAGCAACACGTATCGCAATTGGTATTGATGTATCTTTTATACTATCAGGTTGAAATACATATAAGCCATTTCTATGAATTAGACGACCTGTGCGAAATTCATCTAAATTCAAACGAAATTCTTTCTGCTCAACCATTTCTTCTAATAAACTTATTAACAAAGGCCGAGGAATTGTGTTAAAATGTTGAGCAAGAGAATCAAACGTTAGAAACATTTGTTCTTCCACTCCAAATAAATTTTCAATATATCTTCGCAGCGTATTCATCTGATATCTCGCTGTATACTCATCATAGGTACTTGTATCTTGTTTATCTAATTCTAAATCTGCAGTTATTTTATCAGAATTAAAATAACAAGAATAATCACATGTATCTAACCAATCACATAGTGGTGTAAGAGGAACATCATTCCTATTTACATTTGTTCTCTTATTTCCTTGGCTATCAAATAAGAAAGATATTGGGTCTAATCCTGTTACTAGAATGGCATCTCTGTTTAACGTACAATCCATGGCATTTTCCTTTAACACACGCGTCACATTTCCAACAACAATCGCTTTTCTCAATGCTGTTCTATATGAATACATGTCTATGCTTTCTGTATCTTCCTCTGTTAGATATTTGTTCACGAGTAATGTAATTGTACAATTGCGTTTTGATTCAGGAAGTGCAGCATGCGAGCAATTACGTATACCACGACCCACAATCTGTTCTAGTTTATTTAAATGATACCAACTATCAAATACGACAATATTGCGCACATATCGCAAATCAAGACCTTCTCCTGCTATTTGCGAGCCAATAATTACTTTCACTTCATTTCCATACATGTTTGTTGATGAACGAGAGGCGGTTATGGCTTTTGAATTATCTGGAGAAATTTCTTCAGAGCCTGTGAGTAAGACGTATTTTGCTGGTTTAAATGTATGGGCTTCCACGCCTTTTTCAGCATCTTCAGGAACTGACCCATGTCCTTTTTCACTCCTTTCACACAAAGCACATTGAAGTCCATTTGGCCTACGATGATCGTTTGCGAGAAGTTGGCTTCGTGTTGCATTTGTATATCCATTCGCTTCTAATGCGAGAGCGATTGATAAAGCTCCACTTGGTACAAAGCGACTATATACAAATACTACGCCTTTTGCTTCTTTTATTATTTTCACTAATGCTGCACATTTTGCACTGGCACTTGGAAGATTTTCTTCCAATAACCATTCTATACCAATCTCTTCTTTCGCGCGAAATTGGACGACAGACCCTCTTTTTTCTCTTTCAAATGTATTGTCAAAACCATCTTGTCTTACACGACTCAAAATATCTTCATCTTCAGAAAGGCTTGGAAAAATCCAATTTCCTGATTGAATTAATAAATCAGTACTGGCAATTCCAAGTCCTTCGCTGGATGATACGATTTCATCGACTTTGTTTTTATAGAGTGCGTCTGTCTCTTCAGTAAAGGAAGCCCCAACACAAGGAAGTTTTACGATTCTCCCTCGTTCTTCTTCAGAAATATCTTTACCATTTGGATATGTATGAGGCCATTCCGTTATTTTTTCATCGTCAAGAGGATCTAAGCGCAATGGAAAGGTTAGGGGGTTTTCTCCTCTCATAAATGATACATAACAGGATGCCACTTTTCCTAGCAATTTTCTCCCATTCTTTTCTCTATTAAATGCTTGTCGTTTTTGGTCAAAAATATCGTCAATATCAAGAGTTGGAAATTTATCATTTATTAACAATAAATTTAATAGGAAGACAATTTCAGTATAAGAGTTATACATTGGCGTAGCTGTCATTAATAATAAGGTAATACCTTCTGAAATTTGAAGAACTTCTTTTAAATATGGAGTTAGACGTTTTCCTCCTTTTGATTCGGCTGTATCCTCTGGAGAGATATCATCAATACTATCGTCTTCTTCTTGTGCTTGTCTTTCTTGTCCTTCCTCCTCTTGGCCTTCTTGTGCTTGTCCTCCTTGTCCTCCTTGTCCTTGGCCCTCTTGGCTTTTTCTTGAAAGACTAGCCGAAGATAAAATATCACGCAAATTGTGTGCCTCATCAATAATGATAGCACGATTTGAGAATTCATTGCGAATTATTTCTCGTTTTAAAGTCTCTAAACGCTCTGCGGGCAAATTCGTTGGAATTTTATTTAAAAGGCGTCGTATATGATTATAAAACGATGTATAGCCGAAAAACTCATATCTTGATTTGACAAGTCGTGCTACTTTGGATTCAATTACCTTTTCGTCTTTCTCATTATATGTGTTTGTCAATGATAGATATATATCGCCAGTACAACCACGATGAGAATTTCTCCCTTTTTTTGGAATGGTCAAGCCTTCTTTATCAAAAATTGTTCTACGAAATCCTTCTTGGATATTTGGCGGTGCAATGATATAAATTTTCCTCCCTGGATATGCCTCTAAATACGACTCGCAGACAGTTATAGCAGCACATGTTTTACCAACACCAACCCCATGATATAAAAGAAAAGAATTATAGGGTGTTCTTGGAGATAAAATACGTGATACAAATCGCTGAACGGAACTTAATTGAAAATCCTCAGAACTTCTACATTTATCTTCGCCCGTTTCCAAACTTTGTTTCACGGATTTCTGTTTTGATTCTTGAAATTCTCGTTTTCTTAATAATTTCGGTAAGAAATTAGGGTCGCTTATATCCGGATATACCCCACCATCAGCTTCCCATTGATCTTGGTCGGCCGATGGAAAAATATTAGCCTCTTGCATTTGTTGTAATAAATTATCTCGTTCATTCATGTCCTCTTCACTTCGCCATCTCTCAATAAGAGCTTGAGCTTCTGGAGAAGCAGAAGCCATTCTATTAGTTACTTTAGTAATTTTAATTACAAAAGTAACCATGCCACACTTCAGCCCTCGCAGTTCTAAGCCTTCTTTAAAGGATAAGGACACAAATTACGAAACAGAGAAGCGGCTCTTAATAATACTTCTCGTTTCTCTATATTTTGAGGACGAATACGTGCCAATCCTTCATCCAACGTCATCCACTTTATATCCCCAATCTCTTTTCTCATATGTTCATTTCCAGTGTCAAATTTTATCTCCAATTCCCTAGGAACCCAGACAATATAATATTTATGACAGTAATGAACGTTATTTGAGCCGAAGAATGACTCAATAAGAGGCTCCAGATTTTGAATAGGAATCACATCTTCTTCTTTAACACCAGTCTCTTCAAACATTTCACGCATCGCGCATACATAATCAGATTCTTGTGATTCTCTACGTCCTTTAGGAAATCCCCATTCAGGTGTATTAAATCCTGGATCACATGTGTCTGCAATGGAAAGAGCCGTCCATGTTTTTCCTTTGGAATCAACAACACCTTTCTGTATTTGTTCCCATTTTGTTTTTGCAATTTCATACTCATTCTTATAAAGATGTGAGCGATGTAAACCCCAAATTCCATTCCATAATTCTTCAAAAGGGCCGTCGCAGTATCTTCGCCGCTCATCTAATGTTATTCCATTCATATGAAGCCGAATATATTCTATATCATTCATTTTGTATTTCCCGCGAATTAATTCAATAAATCCTAAACTATCTCGCCGCTGTATTAATAAATATTCTAGAGTCTGTTTCTCCATTCCTGTAAGATTTCCTTGAGAATTTGCCAATTCTGATAAAAGGTCAAACCCTTCTTGGGGCCGAACCATTATCACGCCATAACTTGTAACTGGGGCAATACATTGGCGAAATGTATGCCCTTGCCCCCCGCAATTTGTACATGTATTCATGATTCCTATATACTATTACTTATTCTTCCTTTATGTCCGAGGAGTCAGACACGCAAGACAGCAAGAGACAACAGACAAGGCAGCGACAAGACACAACAAAAACAAAAACTCCGTAAATTGCTCTTATATTTTATATTTTTGTAACGATAGAATGCATATACCGCCAGAGATTTGGGGACCTTTTTTCTGGCATACCATTCATATTTCAGCACTTGGATATCCCTCTGAACCTTCCTACGCTCATAAAAAAGCCGCTAGAGAATTCTTTGAAAGTTTGAAATTCTTAATTCCATGTCCAATGTGCCGCGATCATTATATTCAACACATGGAAAAATACCCGATTTCTCCACATCTTGACAGAAAATCCGATTTATTCAAATGGACAATCCTTTTACACAATGAAGTAAATAAATCTTTGAATAAACCCGAATACACAATGAATCAGATATTGAAAGGATATGAGAGATTAGGTTCCTTAAAACGATCGCCAATATGGACGCCCGAAGATTTTGCCGAAGCAGATTGGAAAGCGAGAGTCCAAGGTGTTGCTCTCGGTGCTGGTGTAACAGGACTCGCAGCCCTTGTTATATGGATTGTAAGTCAATCAAAAGATTAGAGTGTCTATAGATAGATGAAGAAAGACACGGAACTCCAAAGTTTTCCCAAAGAAATTTATGAAGGACTACAGACTTTTAAAAAAAAGCCCTTGCATGTAAAAGCAAAGAAAGTAGTCGTTTCTAAATGTATGACCGATGAAGAAATCGCTAAAAAAGAAGGAAAGTATTTTGAAGAGAAAGATGTCGATACTATCTATGATGAAGACGTGGATGTCTATGCGAAAGATGATACAGGCGAGGAGAAATTGCTAGGAAAACTTAGGAAACATGTTATTGACCCAGAGACTGTTACAACAGGATGGGAAGGATTTTGGATTACTGCAGGACCATCACGAAATCGTGGTGCTGCAGCGGGGCCGATTGATACACATGGTAAATATTGGTCAAAAAGGAATCCTCAGAAAATTCAAGGACATTCGGCATATGATGGGAAAATGCGTGTAAATAATAACGTCTTTAGTTCTGTATTAGGTTATTTTGATGCCACACCCTTTATGAAACTCCCTTGTCGCCTAACATCATATACCATGCGATATTGGAAATATTATAAACATGGTCTTCCATTTATTCGTGCCATTGACGAATGTTTTGCCAAGTTAGTCCCCGATAGATATGCTTTACAAAGAAAAGCCGCCGAAGAGAAACCCCTTTTACACATTTCTGATACAGCATTTTCATCGGTTACAATTAATCGTAATTTTCGCACAGCACTCCACAAAGATGCTGGTGATTTTAAAGAAGGATATGGAAATTTATCAGTCATTGAGCGAGGTCATTACAAAGGTGGATATACTTTATTTCCTCAATATAAGGTTGGATTTAATGTGAGGACGGGCGATTTTTTGGCAATGGACGTTCATGAATGGCATTGTAACACTGAATTGGAAGAAAGTGCCGATGATAAAAAAGCAAATAAAGAACTTCCTAAAATACATAAAGATGATCCTGAGACAGGAACATTAGGTGCAGAGCGTCCTTTTAGCCGTGTATCGTTTGTATGTTATCTCCGTGATAAATTGAGAAAATGTAATAATTCAAATACACGAAAATATTTTAAGCAAATTGGATATAATTCAAAAGAAATGAGGTTTACTCGTAAAAAATAGAACATATGCAGAATCAGAATGAGTGTACCTTCTTCTACGACAGTTCCACAATTAGTGGCACCTTCTACGGCTGAAGAAATTTTAAAAGGAATTGGTTCGTATGCTAGAAGTGCTGCATATACAGCAAGTTCTTATGCCTCTTCTTACAGCTCTCGCTACTTAACTAGTGAAAATGGAAATTATACATTAAGTGTTCTTTTTTATATTGTATTGTATAGTTTTATTTTATTCTTAATTCTGGTTATTATTCATTTCAGTATTACACCCGTATTTAAATTTACACCAGGGGCAAAAGGTCTTGTTGGTGTTCCATCTTCAACCGATGATATTGTGTATTGGAATAAAAAATCTCAACCTTCTGAAATTGTTCCTACCGCAAATGATTCCATATCTACATATGAATTTGTGAAAAATTTTTCTTTTTCAGTTGATATATTTTTACGAAAAATTACTGATGCTGATATAAATAAACAGATTTTTTTATATTTGGCATATGAACCTCCTACTGATACTACAGTGGCAAATGTAAATTTAATAACTAATACAGATTTTGCACCTGTTTCAGGAACACCACTACCAACAACTCAGGCAGTTTTAGTAAAAAAATCTTACATGGGAATGTATTTAACAGAAACAAATGATCTTATTGTAACGTTTGTAAGTGGAGGAACTCCTTATAGTACTCGGCCTATTAAAAATATCCCCTTTTACACACCCTTTCGTATCACTGTTGTTGTTGAAGATAAATCATTTAGTGTTTTTATTAATGGACAACAAGCATTTCAACGAATTGTTCCAGGCGTTTTAACGTTTTCCCGTCCTGCACAAACACCACCATCATCAAAACTATTGAAATTTTATCCACCTCCTTTTGGACCACCTATCTACGTTCAAAATTTACATTTATGGCCTCGTGCAATTTCATATAAAGAAGTTCAACGCGCCCAACCTGCCTTAGCATTAGAAAGCGATTTTGGAAGTATGCCAACTGAATCTGTGTCAGGAACTTGTAGCTAATCGTCTTATTAACAAACATTATTAACTTCTATACTAAATAGTTAGAATGCTCATAGAAGCAATACTCTTTATATTTTTTGCATTAGCGTTGGCATATTTTATAACTATGCTGAATGGGAAAACAGCTACTTATAAAGGTATATCTGATTTTTATGAATTATCTAAACCGGGCCAAATTGTATTGGATAGTACAGAGTTACCATGGACTGGAAAAACAGCTTCTCTACGATTTGCTATATTTATTGAAAATGCTCCAAAAACATTGAAAAAGGTTGATTGTGTTGATGATTCATCATTTCAAACAGTGTTCAAACCATCATGTTCCGATTATTCGTTTAAACCGTGTAAATGCTCTGGAATAAGCTGCACAACCTGTGCAATGACCGAGGAAAGCTCGTATATGTCGAAATTACTGAGTATTGGTTCAGTATTTGAATTATGGACATCAGGATATACATCTACAAATGATAAACCATATGTCTCAACACTTTTAAAAATACAAACAGCTTCTTCATCTACACAAAGTTATGTTGAGGGCATTACACTTCCGGCGATTCCTTTACAGCGATGGACGGTTATAACAATTGTGAAAGAAGGGAGAAGATATGATGTATTCTACGGAGAAAAACTAGTGGCATCAAGTCTTTGTGCGTATGTCCCACTAATTCCATCATCTGGCTCCGATTGGAAAGCTGGAACGAGTGTGAAAGGATGGAAAGGCAAAATTGGATTATTTAACGGATTCTCAAAAGCACAAAGTCAAGACGATGTGCATGCCGATGTTTCATCACTCTTAAATACCCGAGGTATTCCTTTTCATCTAGAGAATCTAAAATTTAGTTTTGATGTAAATATTCCTTGTTTATTAGGAAATTGTAATACGTTACCGGTTGTAAAACCTTTGAATCCTTTTGTGGCATTTCACTCAAATTTCCAATAAAATTAAGTATTGATATAATTCAGAATGAACTCTACGACAAATGCTAGAAATACTAGTGCAGGGCAATCTGATATTGTCAGAACTGTCATGACAATTGTTTTATTTATTGTTGCTATAACGGCTCTTTATTATTTATATAAATTTTTGTATGGTCCTGAGAATTCTCAGACATCTGTGAATATTCTAAATGGCAGTATTCCTATTACAAAAAAAACTACATTCAGTGGCAATGATGCAGTTGCAGTAACCGAACTAACAGGCATTTTAGATGGTGGTCAATATTCTACAAGTTTTTGGGTCTATATATCTGATACAAAGACAGCAGCAATAACATCAGGTACCGGTAAATTAGTTCATTTACTGGAGATAACGAAAGATCCTTTTGCTGCCCCCCCCTCACAAAAAGGAAATACCCTTCTTTTTGTTGGATTAAATCCTAAAAATGGAGCATTAATTGTTCGTCAAAGTGATACAGATACAGCGAGTAGTTTAATAAATAATGACTTAGGCGCGGCAGCTGGAACAGCTGGAACAAATTATAAATTGTCTGATTTGATTGATAATTATGGGACGACTGCGGCGTATACTACGAATGACAAATGCGATATACTAAAAGGCGTTGAATATCAGCGTTGGATTCTTATTTCAACTGTCTCTAATGGCAGGACGTTGGATGTGTACATTGATGGAAAACTAGCACGGTCTTGTGTGTATAAATCAAATTTCGCATTGGGAGGAAATGACGGTAAAGCGAAAGCAGTGTTTGGGAAAAACTTTTCACCTGATTTGAATGTGAAAGGCTTCTTTTCTTCAGGAAAATTCTATAATTATTCCTTAACACCCGATGCTGTATGGGCTTTGTATCAAGCTGGACCCGGTTCTGGATATAATATTTCCAGTTTCTTTTCAAATTTATTTAGCATAAATACAAGTTTCATGACAACTGGTGGGATGACATAAAAATATACTTATTCTGTTTAGAATGGATACATCAAGTTTAGAAATATTTCCACAGATTGCCATATCAATCGCTATTGTAGCGGCAATCTTCTTTGTTTACTTAGTCATTGAGCAATTGTATCGTGCTTATTTGAGTTATGGAAATGCTCGTATTGTTGTATATCCTTACACGGGTTCTTCATCGAGATCAATCGTATTTAAACAAGATCCCAATAATACTGCCAATAAAACTCTTCCAGTTTCTGAGAATCAATTATCCGGTATTGAATTCTCTTATTCTACATTTCTATATATAAATGAAGATTCAGATGATGGAACTGGAACGAAATCGTGGAAATCAATCTTCTATAAAGGATATGAATCGTCGCCGTTCCCTTTACTAGGCCCTGGAGTCTTTGTATCATCAGGAGAAACCGAGCCTACCTTACGAATCATGATGAATACATATGATAAATGGTTCAATAAACTTGATATTAAGAATATTCCTATTAACAAATGGTTTCATTTAGCTATCGTTGTTCGCAGTGGTAGTTTAGATGCATATGTAAATGGAAATCTGGCAAATAAATTATCATTGAAGGGGACATTACCTTATCAAAATTATCAACCTCTTATTTTATTTCCAAATACAAAGACTTTATCTGCAGATTTTACAGGCCCGCTAAGAGGTGTCCCCTCTGGAGAAAGCTTTTATATAACAGGCAAGTTTTCAGGATATATAAGTAATATGATATATTTCACCTATGCTCTCACATATTCTGAAATACAAGCACAGCTGAATGTGGGCCCAAGTGATAAATTTGACGAACAATCTATGGATAAGCCTCCCTATTTGATGGATTCATGGTGGACTCAACGTAAATAATTGTCTAAAGATATCTCATACACTTCTAATCAGAATGCCCGGTGGCGGTTTATTAAGTCTAATTTGTTTTGGAACTCAAAATGTGCTCTTATCTGGAAACCCAGATATGACCTATTTTTACAAAACATTCAAAAAATATACTCATTTCTCCCTGGAAACGACTTCAAAAGCCATGGATGGTCCAACAGATTATCCCTATGATAAATCAATCCAAATGAAAGCCCGCGTTGATCGCGTGGGTGATTTACTAACAGATATGTATTTCTCATTCCAAATTCCAGCCATTTATAGTAAATATCAAGCAATTAATCCTACAACTGGTCCGACGAAACAACAAGAATTTAAATGGGTCAGAGCTCTTGGAGCAGCAGCCATTCAGTCTGTATTTATAACCGTTGGACCCAATAAAATCCAAGAATTTACTGGCGAATATTTGATGACTCGTGCTCTTATCGATTATCCAGCGGATAAATATGCAAAATGGCAAAAACTTGTTGGAGATATTCCAGATTTATACGACCCAGCAAAAGGTATCTATGGAAATCCTACAACTGCCACATTCGGCCAATATCCCACCGTATATCCTGATATAAGAAATAATGTCCAAACAAATTCACCATCAATTCCCTCTTACACAATCTACGTACCACTTCCTTTTTGGTTTACGGAAGAAGGAGAATCTCTTCCTCTAGTTGGCCTTCAGTATTACACAGTCGATATCACAATTAATCTGGCACCTTCTCAAACATTATATACTACACTAGATCCTTCAGGAAATCGAACATCGCCCGAATATCGCGTTGATCCTACAAAGATCAATATTCTTTCACCAAATACACCTAGCTATATAAATGCTGATACAAGTACAAAACAACTACGCAATTTCTTGACAGATATTAATCAGACAGTTCCTGCCTTGAATTCGTGGTCCTTTAATCCAACACTTCATACGACATATGCGTTTCTTCCTGAAAAGGAACGTATCATTTTCGCAACGACTCCCCTAATATATGTTACACGACAAGTAACACCGATCAGTTTTCAAGAAATTGTAAGCAATGATTTACTTACCTTAGATATTCATAATCCTATTACTCGGTTGATTATGGTTCCAAGAAGATCAGATTCTTTGTTATACAGGAATGATTTTATGAATTTCACAAATTGGTCTCAATATCCAAATAAACCGCGAATAGATACACAAGTGGCAGATAATAATTTTTTGACAGAATTGAGAGTTTCTACGGGCCTTCTTGTAGCAAATGGTCAGATAGATATTATCCAAAATTTGCGTATTTTAGCTGATGGAAATCAAATACAAGAAATGAAACCAAATTCCTTTTACACAGATCTCACATCCTTTAAATATTTGGCAGGAGGTGCTAATACACGTATTCCAGTCTATACGTTCGAATTACATAGTCCAACACATCAACCGGCAGGTTCCTTGAATAGTAGTAGAATTCGGAAATTTCAAGTTGATTTACAAGTACATCCTCTTCCTTCAAACTCTACATACATATACAGTATGAATATCTACGTAGAAAATCTCAACTTCTTTCTTGTTGAATCAGGTATGGGAGATAATAAATATGCTTTATAAATGTTTCTCTTTTCGTGTTTGATTTGCATGTTTAATTAATAAAATTTCAGGATATCCAGATTTCCTTCTAGGATTCATTTTGATATACTGAGGCCAACGTTTCAACATTGCTTTGACTGTTTTTCTTTGTTTTTTCAGACGATCACCTTCTTGCATTCCACCAGGTTCTTTATAATATGCCGTCTTGGGTGATATGAAATTTAAACGTATGACCGCAGCATCTTCCTTCCAAAATTGTATCGTTCTTTGATAATCTTCTTTTTCAGACCCTAATTGTATTTGAAACTTGTCGGAAGAGCCAGGATTTATACAGCCCCAAAAACTTCCAATAATAAATTTTAAATCAGTTGATACTGTATCTTTCATGAAAAATCCATTGGGGGATGGATATACTCCCCATAAACGCGCACCATGTTTCTCACATTCTTTGAATCCTCTTTGAATCACTGATTTTAGTGAAACAAGAGGTTTTTCATGACGTTTTTTGGAGGAGTCGAATTCAAGAAACCCTTTAATATCATCGTCCATACATACGAGTTGTTTCCCTTTTGGAAAGTATTTAAAAATATAATTGCGAATTTCTGCCAAGCCTTTTTCACCGACAATAATCTTTCCTACATCATTTCCAACAGCTGTTTCATAGAGTTTTTTCTGTTCTTCATTTGCCACAAATACATGTATTACATGGTTAGGTATTTTATAGTGTTTCAATACAGACAGCGTTTTGTTTTTTAATGTATCCACCCGATTATAAGATGGAATAACAATACACCAATCCATTTGTTTAATACTTAGATTTTCTATTATAACTAAGAATAGAATGGATGCAATAAATTCTTATGGTAAAGGCCGTAAAGATACTGCTGACAATAAGATTAGTAAAGATACAGGTAATCTTTTTAATAATATAAAAAATTTTTTTACTAACTTATTTAATACGAAACCAGCAGATAAAAAATTTAATGATACTTCTCCAACAACTGCTGAGACATTCTTTAGTAAGAAAGGTATTCAATTAAATCCGGCAGATATAAAAATAGATGAATCTCTCCCATCATATCCAATCACTTCTGTATCATTCAAATCAGTTTCAGATGAACTTGCTGAAAAGGCATTTGAAGAAAGAGCCAAAGCTAGATCAAAAGTTCGGTCTCTTTTAGATGCTATACTAAAAGAACAACGCACTGTGAAAGATGATATACAAAAAAAATGGGATACAATGAGTGATGAAGATAGAATAAAATCTCAAGATATTTTGGATACTTATAATAAAAATAAACAATATCTTGATTTAGTCAATAATATAAAAACAGAACTTGTATGGTGGGACAATAATATTAAATTATCTCCAATTGATGTTAAAACACGAACAACACAATTTGAAGAAACAATACTAAATAAACATTTATCTCTTCAAAATAATTTAATAAGTCGTGCAAAAACAATTATTCAAAATACAATAGGTGTAACAAAACAAGTGGAAGATAAAATGAAAAAAATATTAGAAAGGACATTGACTGATGATGTATATGATTCTGTTATTATCGCTGGGCAAATTGCTCTGTGGATTATATATTTTTATATAGCATTTCGATGTGCTTCCTATGCTGCAAATGAAAAAATATATAAACCTGTGGCATATCGTGTATTAGTTTTTATCTATGTATTTATATTGGCTCCAATCTTTGCCCCTTATTATATTTTTAGACTAATAAAATCATATATATGGCCAACTGAAAAACTTCCATTAGTTGAAGGATTTCTTCCATTTATTCCATATAAACCAACAGATGAAATGACTTGGCGTCTACGTATTTTTGGATATGAACTTTCTCCAAGATTAGAAGAAATTATTCGGGTCGCACAAGAGAAAGAAAGAAAGGAACGAGATGATACGGTCATTAGTAAAAATTTAAAAAAGAAAATTATTGAATCTAATTTAGGAGTGGCTTACGAAGAAAAAAGGAAAAAGGATGAAGAACAGCAAAGGATACAACAGAATACACGAGGTTATCAAGGAGATGCAGGATATATACAACAAGCTGCTGAAGCAGCTTCAGCAGCGGCAAGGCCAGGATTTTCCCAGCAGTTTGCGCCTATCCCCCCTCCAGCACCTTCAGGACCTTCAGCACCTCCAGCATTTGCTCAACAGTATCCAGCCACAGGACCTTCAGCACCTCCAGCATTTGCTCAGCAGTATCCAGCCACAGGACCTTCTCTAACTCCAGGATTTGCTCAGCAGTATCCAGCCACAGGACCTTCTCTAACTCCAGGATTTGCTCAGCAGTATCCAGCCACAGGACCTTCTCTAACTCCAGGATTTGCTCAGCAGTATTTACCAAACGTGCAGCCACCTCCTCATTTGTATCCAGTGGGGCCACCTCCTCAGCAAGAGCAGAAAAACAAAGATCCGTCATATCCGTCGTTGTATGGTGCTAGATTTAAATAAAAGAATTTAAAAGATATCTGCTCCTAAGATACTTTTATATAAATACTAAATAGAATCTGGCACAAGAGTCTAAAGATATAGTTCATGTCTAATTATAATGGAAAGAGCGTTCGTTTCTGTCTTAACACCAACTTATAATAGACGTAAATTTATACCATATGCTATAAAATGCTATGAAGCACAGACATATCCAAAAGATAGGATGGAATGGATTATTTTAGACGACGGCACTGATTCTGTAGAAGATTTATTCAAAAATCTGAAGATTCCTAATCTTCGGTATATTCGTTTAGATAAGAAACATTTAATTGGAGCAAAGCGTAATATGCTTCATAGAGAGGCTAAAGGAGATATTTTTATCTCTATGGACGACGACGATTATTATCATCCTGACCGTGTTCGCCATGTTGTCATAAAATTTTCACTAAATCCAACGATTCAATTGGCAGGCTCTTCTCTCTTATACATCTATTACACAGATAATAAGAAAATCTATAAATTAGGCCCCTATGGCCCAAACCATTGTACGAATGGTACAATGGCTGTTCGTAAACAATATGCCAATACGCATTTATATGATGAGACTGTTACACATGCAGAAGAAAAATCTTTCCTAGAATCATATAAAAATCCCATGATTCAACTTGATCCTATGAAAGTAATGCTTGTTATTAGCCATAGTCAAAATACATTTGATAAAAAAGCAATACGTGAGCAGAAATCTCCATTTGTTAATGAGACATCACTAATATTAAAAAATTTCATACGATCCGCCGAACTAAGAAATTTTTATGCGTCAGCCTAGAAAAGAGACCTAAACTATGATGGATGCCAAATCTTTAGAAATGAATACAGTTACTTCTTTACGAAATCATTTGGAAATATGTCATCAAATATTTTCAAATGCTCTCACCGAGAATTCTCCTTTTACACAGCAACCAAGACATTTAAAGACATCCATGAAATCCCATCAATTAGCCGCACTATATTCTATGAAAGAAAAGGAGATCTCGTTAAGAAATGGCTTTAAAATACCAGACACAAATGAAATATTGTTCAGTAAATATGCTTTCTTAGGGGATCGTGTGGGTATTGGAAAAACGTTCATGATCCTGGGTCATATCAGCCAAATGAATGGCGAACCTCTTGGTAATCATATACAAATGAGTAATTTACATCCACTTAGTACATCGGCATGTTTTTCGTTATGTGCTCAAACAATACCGCCCGTTTTATATGATTCTCTTATTATTGTTCCTCATACTATTTTCAGACAATGGCAAGAAACGATTCGAACTCATACCACACTCCGCGTCCATTTTATGAAAACTCTGAAAGATTTAGATAAAGATTCGTTTCTAAGAGATCTTGAACAAAGTCACGCCACTATTATAAGCAATACACTTCTCCCTTCTTTTATGAGATCTTTGCGCGCACGAAATATTCTTCCAACATGGAGACGCGTTATTTACGACGAGGCAGATACAATTAAACTTTCTTCATTAATTGAACGACCCCAGGCATTCATGATATGGTATGTAACAGCCTCTTTCAATAATCTCTTATTTTCAAATGAATATTATCACACATACATCTTGCGTAAATTGCCACAAGAGTTTCTAGAATCTTTACATCCGAAAATACAAACGATCCTACAAGCTCAAATGGCGAATCATCCATCCATACATTTTTTCAAAACACAAAGTAATTCTTATTTCATGGATATGATTAAGTCGCACCATCCATTACGAAGTCACCTCGTTGTTTTAAATTCTGACGAATTTTTAGACGCTTCAATATCTCTTCCTCCCTTACATAATCAAAATATAATTTGTGAAACGCCATATTCTCAACAAGTTGTTCAACATGTTATTTCATCTGAGGTGGAAGGAATGTTAAATGCTGGTGATATTCAAGGAGCCCTGCAAACACTAGGTATAAGTTCTCATACAAATGTTACGATTGTCGATGCCGTTTGTGAAGGAAAGAAAAAAGAAGTTGAGCGTCTTGAACGCTTATTGGTTTTCAAGAGAGAAGAAACGTATGCTACTCCTCAAGCAAAAGAGATGGCGTTAAAAGCTCTTGAAGATAAGATATCTCGTATAAAAGAACAAATACAAGGCATACAAGAACGTATTCAATCCAATGAAGCTTGTTCTATATGTTTTAACACACAGACAAATCCTCTTCTTACACCGTGTTGTTCTAAAATATTCTGTGCAAATTGTATTTTAGCATGGATGACTCGCACCTTAGCCTGTCCTCTTTGTAGAACATCCTTTCATCCTAGTGAATTACGCGCAATAGGAGAAGAACGTATATTAAAATCACGTCTTCCTAAAAAATCAGAAGCACTCTTGAAAATTCTGGAAGATAATCCTGGTGGGAAATTCTTAGTCTTCAGTCGGTATGAAAATCCTTTATATACATTACAAGAACACCTCTCTAACACATATCCATCGGCCACGCTACAAGGTAATAAAGATGTTATTGCCTCCTTATTAGACCGTTTTGAAAGTGGTAGTATAAAAGTGCTTCTATTAAATAGCCGAAATGCAGCAGCGGGAATTCATATTCCATGTGCTACCCATGTAATTCTTCTTCATAAAATGGGGCATGAAGAAGAAAAACAGATTTTAGGGAGGGCATATCGTATGGGAAGAACAATACCCCTACAATTTATACATCTTTTAACAGAGCGTGAAGTTTAGACAAGTTTCTCGGTTTCAACGGGCAATGTAATTAACATACTTTCCACTTTCTTTTTCTTATCTTGTTTTTTCCCTCCACCTCCCGTGGATGCTTCAACATTTGCTGCCATAAGTAATGCAGATGGTGTTAGACGAATAGGAACCCCTTGTGTATCTGATATTTCACACAAGAGTTTCCAAGCATTAAATAAGGCCGATTGTTTTGTTAAAACGGGGGTATATCTTATATCACCTGGAGGAGGTCCGCCATGTTTCTTCTCAGCCTCTGAACCAGCATAAGGGGCATATTTATTTAAAAACAAATTCATCGTATTTATTTTCACATCCTGTGAAAGTCCAAGAAGACGCCATGTCTGATAAAAAAACGCCCAATAATCGGCGTAATCAGATTCTTGAATACAGCGAAACATTTTCAAATAAATATCCCATGCTTCTCGTGTATCTCCTTTTACACAATCTAAGCGGTCTGGTATATTTTCTGCTATAACGAGACCTGCTAAATTACTATCGTTATTTTCCATATCAAGAACAATATACGGATCCATTTCCGAATATAAACACCATTTTGCTAAAGGTACAACTCCTTCAGGAATTGGTTCCATATACTCATCTGTATATTTCGCGTCACTATATTCACCTCGTAATAAAGGTCGTAAATCGCCGAATGCCATTTGCTTCCATTGAAGTGGAATTTCTTTACCGAGTAAGACACGAACTTGATTTTCATCGGCGTTCATTACTTTAAATGTTAGGCAATATCTAGAAATCATTTGTAAGACACGTTGTTGAATTGTATTACTAATAAATATTACAGGGACGCCAGGATTTGTTGGCTTCCATTCTCTTAAATATGCTAAAAGA
>Ga0136644_10000619_pt1 | contig 28366 bp, 33 predicted proteins | sample C_130820_EF_Meta_FD_94780 | JGI IMG/M metagenome (GOLD analysis project Ga0136644, IMG submission 94780) | Freshwater microbial communities from Lake Croche, Canada to study carbon cycling - C_130820_EF_MetaG (v2) (version 2) | ecosystem: Environmental > Aquatic > Freshwater > Lake | place...
AATCAGATTCCTTTTGAGGAGGTGCAACACACCCCAACCTATACCGCTCAGGAATTGGCCCAACAGGAACACACCACAGGCCATAAAGTAGCAAAGCTTGTAGTCGTTATAGCAGATGGACATCCTCATGGTTTAATCCTTCCCGCGAGCCGAAAAATTTTACTTCATCGAGTCAGAGAGGCCCTAGGAGCCACCTATGTTCGATTAGCCAGTGAGGGGGAATTAAGATCCTTTTGCAATGATTGTGACGTAGGCTCCACACCCCCTATCCCTCATTGGCCCAACATTAAGCTCCTCATGGACGAGTCCATGAAGGTTCCTGGCGATATCCTGTTTCAGGCTGGCACCCATGTCGACGGGATCAAGGTCAAGTTCAATGATTGGTTCAATTGGGTCAAGCCGCATGTCGCATCCTTTTCGGTGGGTGTAGAAAATTTGCCCCCTCGAAGTGCTTATAGAGATGATGAAGAAGCGGACGAACTTTGGTTTTGAGATTTTTAATTTAAGAAAGTCACTCCACATTGATAAAATAGGGGCTATGAAACTTCAACTTTCACCTAGTGCCCTTAAAGTCGCTCAAAGCCGTTATCTCCTGCGCAATGAAGAGGGACAAATTTATGAGACCCCAGAGGCAATGCTGAAAAGAGTTGCTATTGCGGTGGCCAAAGCTGAAGCCCATTTCGGAGATGAAAAACAGGTAAAATTTTGGAGCGATAAATTCGAAGATCTTTTATTAAAGTTAGATTTTCTACCCAACTCCCCTACCCTCATGAATGCCGGAACTCCTCAAGCGCAACTGTCGGCCTGTTTTGTACTTCCGATCAAAGACTCGTTGTCATCCATCTTTGATACTCTCAAGCTCACAGCTACGGTACAACAATCGGGCGGTGGAACTGGATTTTCTTTTTCGAAGCTTCGCCCTAAAGGTGAAAAAGTTTCAAACCTCGCAGGAACTGCCTCTGGCCCAGTTTCTTTCATGAAAATATTCGACTGTGCGACGGAAAATATAAAACAAGGGGGGAAACGTCGAGGCGCCAACATGGGCATCTTGAGGGTTGATCACCCCGACATTCTTGATTTCATCCATGCGAAACGCGAGGGAGGATTTGAGAACTTCAATCTTTCCGTTGCTGTAACCGACGATTTCATGATGGCTCTCCATAAAGAAGAGCCCTTTCATCTTATAAACCCATTAAATCAAAAAAAGGTCCAAGAGATCAGTGCCAAAGAAATTTTCAATGAAATAGTAAAAGGAGCTTGGGAAACGGGTGATCCAGGACTTGTTTTTATTGATACTATTCAGCGAGATAACCCCACTCCACTTATTGGAGAGATAGAGGCGACTAATCCTTGTGGTGAAGTTCCCCTTCTTCCCTATGAGGCCTGTAATTTAGGATCTATTAATTTAAGTCACATGGTAAGCCACACCTCTAGGCCCGAGATACTTTGGGAAAAGCTTAAAAAAACCATTCAGGTTGCCGTTAGGTTTTTAGATAATGTTATTGAAATCAACGCGTTTCCCGACGAAAAGATCACAGAACAAGTTCGAGGAAATCGAAAAATAGGACTTGGCGTAATGGGTTTTCATGAAATGCTGATCCAGCTCGGAATTCCCTACAACTCGGAAAAAGCGGTCACTTGTGCTTCACAGCTAATGAAATTTGTTCAGGACACTGCTCAGGAGACTTCCGAAAGTTTGGCTGAAGAACGCGGGGTATTTCCCAACTGGAAAAAGAGCCGTTATTTTGAAATGAATAAAAAATTAAGGAATGCCACCTGCACATCGATTGCTCCCACCGGAACCATCAGTATTTTGGCCGGAACCTCTCCCAGCATTGAACCCATCTTTGCTTTGGCTTTGACCCGAAAACAGGTTTTGGGGGGACAAACGTTAGAAGAGATAAATCCCCTTCTACTAAAACATGTAAAAAATCAGAACATGCCTGACACTGTTGTTTCAGCTCTTAAGCAAAAAGGAACCATCAAAGACATTCCTGAATTCGGCAAATCTGTGAAAGAACTTTTTGCAACAGCTTTAGAAATTGCGCCGGAGCAACACTTAAAGATTCAACATGCTTTTCAAAAGCATTGTGACAATGCTGTCTCAAAAACAATCAATCTTCCACAGGATTTTTCCGAGGAAAAAATTGCGAAGCTTTACACTGAGGCTTGGAAACTAGGATTAAAGGGGATTACCGTCTTCAGATACGGTTGTAAGCCCCAGGTCATGGAGCTTGGAGTCTCGAGCGATTCCCACTGTTTTTCGAAGGACTGTCTCATCTGATTGACAGTTTGTTCCCATCAGATCATCCCACCAGGTGAAATAAAGAGCGTAATTAAACTTGTTAAAGCGGTGATGAACAGAGTGATTAGTAGCACTGATAATGCCCTTCAAAAATCTATTTCGATGAAACACTTGGGGATAAAGCTCGTAGCCCAAATGATTAATCACTCCAAGCACGGTCATACTCATCAGAAAAATCATGATGACAATAGGATGGCTCGGAATCGTAAAAGCAATGATGGGCATATAAAGTGATTCAATAAAGGCTTCAACTGGATGAAAACAAAAAGCGGCCCAGGGCGAAGGATTAGGAGCACTATGATGAACTTTGTGCCAGCGTTTGTAAAACCAGGGAATGTGCAATATACGATGGGTCCAGTAAAAATAGGTGTCGTGAACAAGCATCATGAGAAACAAACTAAAAACTGCATAGCCAAACCCGTATTTTGAGAAATCAAGATAGACGAGTGTTTTACCTTTTTCCCAAAGGTCTAACATCCAAGCCCCTGCGAAACCAAAAATCACAGAGCTGATTGCCGAGTACTTAAACTCATGCTTCATCACTTTGCTATCAGGGGTAACTGGGGAAATTCTTTTCGACTGCCAAGAAGATTTCTTCCAAACATAACACAGGTAGTAAAGCCCACCGGCAAAACAGAGGTAACGAACAAAAACAATGAGCGATAATAATACGGTGTTTAAAAGCACGGTTTCCCCCCGCTTATCTATCGGTAGAAAAGGGATTGGCCCTGAGGGGGTTCTCGATGAGGGATGACCTTAGAGAGGCGATGAATTATAATTCCTACATGCCTTCTACCTATTTAAAGTTGTTACGTAATAGCTCGCTTTGGATCGCCATATTACTATTCACAGCTTCTATCTTAGGAAGATTTCTCTACAGAGGCGTCTATTTTCCGGGTTGGGACATTATAGGTGCCGCTCAGGGCCAATACTTGATCGAAACCCAAGGGCTCTGGCAAGCAATAAAGCAGACAATTTATGAAACTCGTCATTACCAATATTGGACTCCTATTAGCAGTTGTCTCTACACAATCGTTCCTGGATTTCTCAGTATCATTTACCCTTGGGAACTTTGGGGCAGCTTTCTTACTTTTATCCTATTTCTCTTGATACTAAGAATAATGTTTTTTGTAGCTGGTCTTGAGAAAGCTGATATCACGCTGTTTTTGTTTTTGATCACAAGCTGCTCGGCTTTTCTTTCGTTTGGTGTCGTGGGCTATCCATTTTTAACTGGAATTTTACCGCACGCTTTGGCTTTAGGTCTCATCTACAGTCCAAAGCTCCGGTCTCGACCCTTACTGAGTTTTCTTTTGGGCTGCCTCATCGCAGAACTATCGATGCATTGCTACGAGCTGGGAAGAACGGCTTTACTTGTTTTTCTTTTCTACGCCATTTTCGATAAAAAAGCGGACAAAAAATTGAAGCTAGCTTGGATAGGCTCAGCGAGCTTGTTCCTTTTTTACATTTTTTATTTTCGAGTTTCTTTTTCAAATCAGAAGTTATTTGACTACAAAAATATTTTTGGAGTTTTACCAACTCTAGAACTTACTCTCACCCAGGCAAAATATGACAGTCCTTTAATTTTTATACTCGGATTAGTTTCCTGTTTTTTTATAAAAAAAGAGCGGGTTCCTTTAATTTTAAATCTTTTTGTCCAGTGGTTTTTGATTTTCGTCTTATTCAAAAGCTTCGGACCTGGAGAATTAAGATCTCGACGTTTCTTAGTCTTGGAATTTTATTCTCTTTTACTATTTTTATGCGCTTGGAAAGACTCTTCAAATAAAACCTATTTAAATTCAGATCTAACCCATATAGGTAAACTGGTTTTAACTTTAGTTTTTCTTGGCTCATGTTGGCAAATAATCGATTTTTTTAAATTCACCCGCGTAGATATCAAACTGAGAAATCGTTCCCTCCCTTTTACCGAATCTTTAGCTGATCACTTCGTTAATCCTTCACTTCCTCAAACACTAACGGCTCTAGAAAAGAGTGTGGCCTCCGGAAAAAAATTGATCCTTCTTTATAATTTTCTTTCTTACAGCGAAAACACAACAGACCCCAATGGACTGCCTGAAAGGTTATACATTCGATTAGGACATCAAAACTTTAGCGAACAAATTCTTATTTTTAGCGACATAAAACAGCGTTATTCGCACGTCCCCATCCGCGAGCCCAAAGTTCTGGCTGATATCATTCCCAGCTTAAAGACAGAGAATTCATTCAAGAATATTGAAATCTGGAAGATTACAAATGAGATAGATTCTAGATCCAAAGCGGAAGTAGCTTCACAGATGGCCTTACTTCAAAGTTATTTTAATTTAAAAAAATGTTCCGTATTAGTTCCCGATTGGGATTGTTTCAAAGTTGAATCGCTCAAATAAGCTATCTCATCGACATTATCGCAAAAATGTTTTTCACCTTTTTTAGTCTGATGATCTCCTTATCTTTTTCTGTCCCCAATTCAGTTTCGATTTCTTTTTGTTGATCTTTTCGACAGATGTCTTTTTTTTAAATCCTGAATTAGCTTTAGTTGCATGGGAATACGACTTGCACTTCTCAACGATAAAGGGGTCACAATCATGAATTCAATCCGTAAATATCAAACTACCCTATTTTCTTTTTTTGCACTCATCTTGCTTAGCGGCTGCAAAATAGATCTATCCGGTATTTTCCCGGAGCCGGAACCTATAGACCCCCCTTGCCCATTGGCCGGTAATTGCGGATGGCCTGAGCCTACCCCTCACTATGAGGCTGTAGATTTTTCTGGAAAAGTTGAAGTTGTGGCTACATCAACTTTGCCTTTTTCCTCAGATCAAGTAGCGGTTTACTCTGGGAAGTGTAAAGCGCCGTCCGTTTCGATTTATTTAGCTACATACTCCCCTGTTCAACAAAGATCCTTTCACCGAATTGAACTAAGCTTTAGCTCTCTCCCTGAGCTCATGCATGACTATAATTTCCCCGATCTCACATCCTCAAGCCCCATTCAATTAAATGTTTTGGGTACCTCGATCTATTTAAAAAGAGGAGTCATTTCATTCCAAGAGGCACCAGAAAAACTTGCTCTCGGGGGTAGGATTAAGTTTACCGGTCACTTTGTTGCGAATGATAACAAGGTGCTCGATATAAAATTTGACGGGGTCATGCCGGTTCCTGAAACCACTGATGTTTCCGAAATTAAAGCTAACCCCTATAGGTGTGAAGAAGAAGTCAATGCAAATGGAAATTTCGAAAGAGAGCTAACAGTAGCGAGCCAGTGTACCCAATCAAGTGATTGTGGTTCGAGCTATTTAATTTTGTTTGAGTCATGCTCAGGTATCGCAATTAATAAAAATGCAACCAACTTTGATGATCTGGAAAAAGCGGTAGAGGATTACAACTCCGTTTTTGAAACAAATAATGCGTGCTCAATAAACCAGTCTGGTGCTTTACCCACTTGCGAACAAGGTCTCTGTCGAGCTCCCAATAGGGTCACCTATTATTGGTAAAGATTGTGTTTTCGAATATATTCGTAAACTGCAGGATCCAGCTCACTCTCTAAAGGCCTTGTGTTGTTTTGAATTTTTTTACGAATCTCAGTGGAACTCAACGGAGGCAGAGGATAGCCGGGAATCGGGGCTGCGACCTCTTTCAAGTGGTCGGGAATCACTAAAGCCTTACCTAATCCTGCCCTTGGGGAAACCAAATAAAGTCTATTGGATTCGGGATTGATTTTTCCCTGCTCCACCAACTTTTCAAAAGAATCTTGGCCTATCACCTGGTAGAGCTTCTTAGTTCCATAGATCTGTCCAATTCTTTCCAAGAAGGGATCACGTCCAAACTTATCCACTAAAGAAGCAGAATCACCCGTATAAACATTTAAACCAGGTTCTTTTTTGGCTCTAAGAACCGTCATCGCAATTCGATGTTTCGGGTCCGAAGCATTGGGCTTCTCTATTGAATTCATATTGGGAGCAATTAGTACTTCATCAAGCTCTGCACTCTGCATTGCAGCTTTCACCACCCGAATATGCTCTTCATGAATCGGATCAAAAGTTCCAAAGTAAACTCCAATTTTCGGTTTAACCTCTCTCATCGTATTTGCCATAAGTTGGCCTATGGTATTTCGAGACCCCAATTCATAGTTGGTCAACCTCCCACTGAGAGATAGGGTCCCTTCTCGAATGTCGCCCCCGACAGGAACCACGCGATATTCTCTAAATTTAGTTAAATCAATTCCTGCCGAGGGAAGATAATGGCCCCAGTTCTCACCCCACGATTGAACGCCATTCACTAAAATATCGATATTATTCAAATTGAGTTGGCCTATGCGATCATAACCTGCCAGACGATAGGCCAAGAATCGATGATGCGCATTCCAAAGATCCACTTCACGAATCTTTCCATCTTCACGGGTCACAATGTTGATAAAAATTCTGTCATGCTGAAAGTTTCCGCCGTTATTTTCTCTTATATATTTAGCAAGCCCCTCTACCTGTTGGGGTTTTCTTAAAAATCTATGGCCCGGAGCCGCAATCACTTGATCCAACAAAAGTTCAGAAATGGCTTTAAATCGCTCTTCTTTAGATTGGTTTTCAAAAACTTTCTTGTGAAGAAAATCAAAGTTAGGTGGATTTAGAGCCTCAAGATTGCTCAAATTCGAGATGGCCTTGCTCTCTTCCCTAGAATTCTTCGCAATTTGATTGAGAAGAAAAGAACAATCGACCGGCTCGTGACCAAATACATGTAGTGATGCTAAAAATAAAAAAAGGCTCAAAAGCCAAATAACTCGTCCCACGGATCCCTTTCCCGCCCACTCCCCGGCACAGGACAAAGCAATCCCAGAGCCAAGTGTTAGCTAGATGAATACGCTGGAACCTATCGATTTTTCGAGCTTTTTAAGGGCAGAAAGGCCACTCTGGGGCTCTACTGCACAAAAGTTACCCAATTTTAAGATCTACGCGAAGGACCTCGGCTACGACCACCGAATCGTCGACCACCGCCTCGGAATTGGAATTTAGGCTTAGGTTTAACTCCTGTGATAATGCGTTCTGCATCTACATCAAGGGGAGTCACAAAGTTTAAAGCCTGCCCAGCTTTACCAAAACGACCTGTTCTTCCAATACGATGGATGTAGTCTTCATGATTTTCTGGCAGGTCAAAGTTAATCACATGCTCAATATCGGTGACATCGATACCACGGCCAGCAAGATCGGTAGCCACCATGATGGTATGAGTTCCGCGACGAAACTTATCTAAAGCATCTTTACGTTGCCATTGAGTACAGCCTCCGTGAAGGCGGACAACTCGATGTCCTTCCCGAAAGAGCGCAGTAGCTAAACGATCGGTACGAATTTGAGTTCGAGCAAATATCAGAATTTTTCCTTTTCGCTCTTCGATTTCTTTTAAGATTAAACTGTTTTTTCCATCCATGCTGGTTTCGACAGTTTTTTGTTCAATCTGCGGAGCTGCTTTTAATTCAGTGTCGATAGCGACACGAACTGGATTTTTCATGAGCTGGTTTGCAAGCCCTTGAATCTCTTTTGGAAGAGTGGCGCTAAAAAGCAAAGTTTGTCGATCTTTAGAGAGATACTTCATGATCTCTTTGATCTGAGGCGCAAACCCCATATCAAGCATTCTGTCGACTTCGTCGAGAACTAGAAAGTTGATGCCGCTTAAATCGACAGTTCCTTCTTGTAAGTGATCATTCAAACGGCCAGGAGTTGCAACTATGTAATCGGCACCTCGCTCAAGCTCATCTCTTTGGCGTCGAAAGGATTCGCCCCCGACAACGAGACTACCGTACATGCCAAGACCTTTACCCATTTGTCTTAAAACTTGGTTAATTTGAGCTGCAAGTTCTCGAGTTGGACACAAAATCAAAGCTTGTTGAGTGGGCTCTGCGTAAAGACGGGTCAAAAGAGGAATTCCAAAAGCACCAGTTTTACCCGTTCCTGTTTGTGCTGTTCCTAAAATATCTTTTCCTTCAAGTGCGACGGGAATCGCTTTCATTTGGATGGGGGTGGGAGAGATAAAGTTCATCTTGCCTAAAGACTTCGATAAAGCTTCTGGCAGTGAAAGTTCGTTAAATGTACTAAATGAGCTCACATGACCTTCTTTGAGGTAGACGGGTGCAAACAACACCAGTGTTACCTGATAATTACGTTAAATAAGTTTTAAATCGAATAGCAGTGAGAATTAATCAGAAGAAAGAGTCAGTATGAAATGCTCACTAGGCGACCTGTTTTCACAAGTCTTCAACTCGAATTTCCGGGCACCTTAACAGTATTTCATTTTATTAGCACGAAAATAATTTTGCCCAGCGTCACAAGCCTCTTATTTCCTTTGAAATTCCTGTTATTTAGCACTTTGGGTTTACTGCTAGACGTTACGAAAATCGTTACTATAATGTAAGCCAATTAGACTTTAGGAGGCTAACCATGGCCATGATGAAACGTATTTTCTTATTTGTTTTAGTGAATATTCTAGTCGTGCTCACTATCTCTGTGATGCTCAATTTATTGGGCATTAGACCCTATCTCACTCAATCAGGCATCGATTACTCAGCGTTATTAGCCATGTGCAGTGTGGTGGGCTTCACCGGTGCTTTTATCTCTCTCGCTCTTTCAAGAATCATGGCCAAGATGATGATGGGAGTTCAAGTGATAGATCCCTCTAGCGCCAGAGGAGAAGAAAAAGAATTGGTTGTTCTCATTCATCGTCTAGCTCAAAGAGCGGGTCTCCCTGTGATGCCAGAAGTAGGCATTTATCAAAGCCCCGAAGTTAATGCTTTTGCCACGGGCCCCTCAAAATCCAGGGCTCTAGTGGCAGTGTCCACAGGCCTTCTGCAGAGTATGAATCCCCAAGCCGTCGAGGGGGTACTAGGGCACGAAATCGCTCACGTTGCCAATGGCGATATGGTCACAATGACTTTGATCCAAGGTATCGTAAATACTTTCGTCATGTTCTTTGCTCGAGCCGCAGCATGGGCTTTGAGCCAATACTTAGAAGGAGATCGAGATCGCGAGAGCAATCGAAGTTCCGGTTGGACCTATTATCTCTGCAGTTTTGTGTTTGAAATTTTCTTTAGCTTTTTGGGAATGTTTGTCGTTTGTTACTTCTCTCGTCTCAGAGAGTTCAGAGCCGATGCAGGCAGCGCTCAATTTGCTGGGAAACAAAAAATGATTCAAGCTCTCGAGGCTTTGAAGTCGCATCAAGAACAAATTGATTCTAGCCATCCTTCGATTGCCACTTTAAAAATTAGTGACCGAAGAGGATTGTTGTCGCTTTTATCGACCCATCCTACTCTAGATGATCGCATTGCAGCGTTAAGAGGTGGTTTATAAAAACAAAATTTCCAAATCGAGTTGTCAGTGGCATGCGTCCGACGGGTAGGCTTCATTTGGGGCATTACTTTGGGGTGCTGGTTAATTATTTAGAACTTCAAAAACAGTATGACTGTTTTTTTATGGTCGCTGATCTTCATGCGTTGACCACGGGAGATCTCTCCAAAATTAATGTAGGGGAAAATACCCGCCAACTTCTTCTAGATTGGTTGAGTATTGGCATTGACCCCACCAAGGCGACGGTTTTTGTTCAATCGAGTGTTCCCGAGCACTGCGAACTGATGTCCCTTTTTTCTCTTTTAACTTCGATAGGCTGGCTCGAGAGAAATCCCACTTACAAAGAACAACAGCAGGAGCTAGGAGAAAAAAATACCAACAATTTAGGCTTTCTTTCCTACCCCGTTTTGCAAACTGTCGATGTGGCGATCTACAAAGGCACCAAAGTTCCAGTAGGAGAGGATCAAAAACCCCATCTGGAAATGGGAAGAGAATTGATCAGACGATTTAACAACACTTTTAAAAAACAGGTTTTTCCGGAGTTTGAAGCGCTGTTAACTAAAGTCCCTAAACTCCCAGGGCTTGACGGAAGAAAAATGAGTAAGAGTTATGGAAACGCTCTAGAGATTTCTGAATCGCCAGAGAGTATTCAGAAAAAAGTTTCCCGAATGCTCACCGACACCCAAAGACCTCGAAGAGAAGATCCTGGGCATCCAGAAAATTGTCCTGTGTTTACTTATCACCAACTTTTTACTGAACCTCAACGGGTTTCTGAAATTGAAACCGAATGTCGAACGGCCGTTTTAAGTTGTTTTGATGACAAGAAAGCTTTGGCTGAAAAAATTATCGCTTGGGGAGAGCCCATTAGAAAACGTCGAGCGGAACTTGAGAAAGAGCCTCAGTATTTAGAAGAGATCATTCGCAAAGGAAATGAAAAAGCTCGAGAGGTGGCCGCTCAGACAATGAAAGAGGTCAGAGAAACTTTTGGATTCTGGCCTACCCACTGATTCAAAACCATTGCGCGCTTCGTGTCATTTCAAAAAAAACGCGGAGAGTTATCTATTTTATCCTTTCGTCAAACCGATTCTTTAGTGGTATATAAAAGGAAATGGCAACAGCAGCTCCTTTTACACCCGAAGTAGATGGTCAACTCGCGCTTGATAAAGCGATGAACGACGCCACTGTCCTACCTAAAAAGGACGGAGAAATTAAAGACGACTATCGAGTTTTTTTACCTAACTTCGAAGGTCCTCTAGACCTTCTTCTTCACTTGATCCGAAAAGATCAGTTAAACATTTACGACATTCCTATTTCTAATATTTGCAAAAGTTATCTTGATCATTTGGAAGTCATGAAAAGTATCGATGTGAATATTGCGGGCGAATTTATGGTCATGGCCGCAACTCTCACTTTACTCAAATCTTTAGTTCTACTTCCCAAAGAAGAAGGGGCAGCTCAAGAAGACGACCCCCGAATGCCTTTGGTACAACAACTTCTTGAATACGAAAGATTTAAAAAAGCGGCCGATCAAATTGAAGCTCTGCCATGGATGGGAAGAGATATTTATGTTCGTCCCCCTGGCGCTATTGAATCGATGATGCCGGTGGAATCTCTTTTAGATGCACCTATCGATCCGGTAGATCCTTTTCAGCTCTTGGTCTGTTTAAAAATTGCAACCAACAGAACCACTCGTCCGGCACTGACCATTACGACCGATCCCGTCTCAATCAGAGATAAAGTGGTTCAAGTGGGTCAGTTCTTGGCTCAACATGAAGTGATTCAATTCACAGATCTCATTCCGGCAAAAGGTGAGAGAAAAATTTTAGATGTCGTAGTTGCCTTCTTGGCAGTCCTAGAACTTGCTCGACTGAAATTTGTCGAAATTATCCAGGTCGAAAATTTCGGACCTATACAGGTTCGTGGAGTTAAAGACTTAAATGACCTCAATGTGGGCATGTTAGATTCGTATTAGGAGAAGTATGGAACTAGAAAGAGTAACGTCAGCAATTGAATCGATACTATTTGCTTCGGACCGTCCTGTTTCTATGGGCCGTTTGAAAGAAGTTTTTGGTGAAGAGGGTCCGGAAGAGGAAACTTTATCTGAGGCCCTAACCCATATTAAAGAAAGATACTTAGAGCCTGGATTTGGTTTTGAATTGCGCGAAGCTCAAGGGGGCTACCATTTCGTCACCAAAACTGAAAACGCTGAAATCATCCGTAAATTTTTAGAAACCAAACCTTTTCGTTTGGGGCGTTCCGCTTTGGAAACTTTAGCGATTATCGCTTATAGACAGCCGATCACCCGTGCTGAAGTGGATCAGGTCAGAGGAATCGATAGCTCACACTTAATGAGAACTTTGATCGAGCGTGGACTGGTCAAAATGGCTGGAAAAGCTGAAGTCCCAGGCCGTCCTGTTCAGTATGCGACAACTCCAAGATTTTTAGAAGTTTTAGGGCTATCCAGCCTTTCTGAGCTTCCACCGCTGACAGAGTTAGAGCAGTTGCAAGGGGACACGGTTGATCCGATTAAGACTCTCGAAGAGGGCTTAGATAAATTCTTAGTCGCTCAAGGGGAACAGGCTGAAGACTTAAGCGAACAAGACAAAGAAGGCTTAGCTCAGATCGAGACCATGCTGGATTCGGCCAAAAAAGGAACTCGAGAAATTCATGAGTCGCCTTTACATGCTGAAATTGCAGAGGAAAATGAGAATGCTGTAGCTGCATTACAGTCACATCCGAAACCGCGAAAAAAGAAAAATACAGTGACCTATGAGGAGATTACTCACACTGAAGTAGCAATTCCGTCGGAAGAAACAGGATTAGCTATGGCCAGTGAAGAGGTTATGATGGAAATGCCCCTGATTGATCCAAGTAATTCCAACGAACCGCCCACTGTGAATTGACATCACTGCTTAAAAGACTTAGGGTGACTCCACCAGATTATCGCGGGGTGGAGCAGCCTGGTAGCTCGTCGGGCTCATAACCCGAAGGTCGGAGGTTCAAATCCTCCCCCCGCAACCAATTTTTTGAAAATAAATTCAAGGGGTTCTGGAAAAACCAGAATCCCTTTCTTTTTGGTTTTCATCAAAAAGGTTGCACAATAGTTGCACCATTATTTTCGACTTTTTGCGGAACCCGACGAGTGTGCCCTCATGGTTGCACGAGGTGCTTGGCTACGTCTATGATCGGATAATAAATTCTTCGGAGACGGCAGTGGTCGACGGTAAGCGCCAATACAACGAAACCGCTGTGCTTAAGGGAAACCAGGCTAAAAAATCTTGTTGGAAAAAAGAAGGTGGCAAGCCTGCTGCTTCCCCAATTTCAGAGGAAGTTATTTCTTTTGGTCCGGAGGAATTAGCATTCAATATGGCAGCTAAGACGGATTCGCTTGTTATTATAATAGAAAAAGTTCCCGACTGTCCTGATAGTTACTTGCGTCTTACTTTGACCAAAACAAATTAATTGGGGTGAGCAAGATTCCTGAAGCAATCAGGCTCTATCTGAACCACCCTTATGTATTGCAGGATACATTGCACAGAATTGTAGAAGCCCTTTTTTGATAAGCCAAGCAAGTATCCAAAGTGCCAGTCCGCTGTGAACTTCAACACTAAGAATAGCAGCGGCAAGTTCGGGCAAATCCTGTAGGTTCTTCTTGGGTTTTCCGTTCTTGCAAAGTTTTTGCTGCAGTTTTAGAACTGTCATTACAAAGGTAGGATGATAGAGGAGTTTTGTCTTTCCCTTCCGTGCCACCTTGCCCTTAAGCAAACGAGACCTGAGTCCGGGGCGCAATCGAGCGGCGATTTCACCTTCTATCGTGTTTAGATCATTCCGTTTTGCTAGCTCAGTCGCACGTTCGGCCAGTTCCTTCGATTTCACTCTTCTAGTTCCCCTTTATCCTTCTTAAATTCTTTTTCAAACCTCTGCTGGATTATGGACATAGTAAATGCCCAGCAGTTGCTTTTACAGGCGTCTGATCATAAACGAATACCAAAGCTAATGTAAGCCTAACGGTGAACCTTTGAGCTAGAAGCGGCAGTTTTCTTAAGCACCAAGTGATTACTTTCAATTCGGACGTTCGTGGAAAGCGTGTCACTGATTGTATCGAGCGCTTTCCGCGGATTTGGAAGAAATTCCATAACCGCTACAAAGAACATGATACTTCCTAACCATTCGATGAGTCGCATATAGCACTCCTTTCATTTAAATTTGGGCAAATCCGACAATGTGTCCACCGGGCTCCTGAGCATATAACTCAGTCGCTCCATAAAAAGTTTTGTGTTTCGGGATTAAAATCTTTACCTTTCCGGTATTTGAAAGCCGAATTAAATTCTCTTCAAGAGAATCGAGATCTTCTACATCAAAGTAAAGTACGCATCCCGGAACTTTTCCAAACTCGGGAAGGTTTGGAGCCATCTTCTTGGTCACTTCACGGGTCTGCAGATGGACTTCGATCCCATTTGCCTCCAGCATCACAAAATCTAAGCGCCCCTCGCCGACTTGCTGTGTCACCTTAAAACCAAGTGTCTCAGTCCAAAAGGAAAGAACTGGCTCAATTGCGTCGACTATCAAGATAGTTGCAAGCTTTTTCATGACATCTCCTTTTAAGACTGTTATTAGTCTTAATGAGACTAATAAATAGTATTATTAAGACTATTGGTCAAGACTCTTTTTAATGGAGACCTGATGCGTGAACTCAAAGACTTGATATCCATAGGAAAAGCGACATTAGATGATTTTAACTTACTTGGAATTCATAAGGTGAGCGACCTTAAACGGCAAAAGGCGAAGGAACTCTACCAAAAGCTGTGCGACCTTCGGGGGATTAGGCTAGACCCCTGCTGTGAGGACGTGTTCCGTGCTGCGATTGAGCAAGCGCGAAGCACCAAATTACCAAAGGAAAAGTGCCAGTGGTGGTATTGGTCAAGAATACGAAAAGAAGGTCGATAAATGGCTTCTCGAAATAAGAACGAACTGACAATTCCTGACTTAGTGGTACTCAGTACGCTAGCAAATGAACCCATGCACGGTTATCAGCTGAACCTAGAGCTTGAGCGATGCGATGTGAAAGACTGGGCAGGGATATCACGTCCGCAAGTCTATTATTCCCTTAATAAACTAAAGGAATTGAAGTGCATCCGTTCTGTTTCTGGAGATGAGAGCATCGCAGGACCTGATCGGCAGACTTTTACAATCACGGAAAAAGGCAAAAAGTCTTTGGCGGAGGCGCTAGACAGTGAAAAGTGGGTTAATCAACGTCCCCCACCTCCTTTTCTGACCTGGGTCGCACTCTCTCCTCATGCCACTTCGGAAACAAAAGAAAAAGTAAAGAATTCCCGGGCCAATTTTCTAAGAAAAGAAATCGACCGAGAAAAAGAGACACTCGAGGCCATTCGCGCGGATGGTGGGCCACATACCAAAATTGCAGAGTGGATGGTCGGGCTAACAATTAAGCAATTTGAGGTTGAACTGGAATGGTTGGAGAAACTACAAACTCGGCAATAAATATATTTCATAAAGCCGGACTGTCGATGGTATTCCGTAACAGTTTTTGGTCACACAAAGTAAAACTCGTCGAGTTTAACACTCGACGAGTTTTACAACTAATGTCTGCAACTATCGACTAAAGACCAAGTTCCTAATTGGAACTTCGGTTTTCACTCTGGAACGAAGCAGGAATAGACTGGTCCTGATGCCCCATTTGGCCGCAACGTCAAATTAAAGTCGCTAACGTCTTCGTAGAAATCAATATCAATTGCTGGTTGAACTGGTGTATCAAAGCCTATTCTATATGTTGTCGTCCCATGAGAAGAGAGGTTTTCAATCGTCCTATAGACTGTATTGAACGACTCAATAGAAACCGTTCCTTTTTTTCCGTCCCGATCAGTGACTACGACTTCAATGCCTCCAAAAAATCCCCCGAGGTTGACGATGGAAATTTTGCAGCCGCCTTCACCGGTAAGTGACGAGTAACCCAATAAGGCACTCCTGATATTCTTTGCAGCTTGATTTCCTGTAAAAGTGTCTTTCTTTACAGTCGCCATTGAGATGGCGGACAAGCTAATTGCCAACATGACTAGTTTGTTTTTCATTTTTCAGCTCCTTAAGTATTATTTTTTATTACCCTTCATCCCGTTCATTATCTTTACAGACAAAAACATGGTTGAAGAATCCTTCGCCACGGGCTCGAATTTGAAGGAGCCCCTTGGTATTGTTCGTCAAGAGATTCTCGTCTACCATTATCACATCCTGGTAGTCGCTATTATCTCCCTCGTACTCTAAGTAAACATGGCCATCTTTTGCATTAACCTTCGTGCCATATGCCGGGAAGGTTCCATCATAACTAAAGTTACTGCTTTCTTTGATTGTTTTTAGAGTAACAGATTTTTTTGTAATCTTAGCAGTCATGACAACGCCCCGAGTGTCCTCACTTTGTCTAGAACCAAAGCAAATTTTAGTTGCAGCAGTACCAGCCCAGGAACTGGCCGACAAAATGAGCAACGTGCTTAATATGGATTTCATTTCAGTAATTCTCCTATTTGTTTTGTTAATCTTCCATGCATTTACAGGACAGTCTTTCTAAGAACGTATTTTGATCTAATGTACGTCTGTAAATAGAAAGTTCTTGGTTATACGTTTCAGAATCGCATTCGCCCCGCAATGCAAATTTGTAATCGGTCCAGACAGAGTCTCCACCGTTATTTAATGTAACCGTTAGCTTCCTTCTTGAAACAAGAAGTTCGGCAGGTGAAATCGTATAAGGTTTTTTTCCGTTAAGAAGGAAACTCCAATGCTTTGGCTGCACGCTACTATCGTCCTCAATATGAAGGGATGCCTGATAAGTTTCGTTTCCTTTTGGACCGCATTGAACATCAAGGGTCGCCACAGCCCTTGATGCTGAAAAAACAGACAATAAAATAATACATATTTGTTTCATACCGACTTCTCGCTTTCTTAATTGATTGTTTGACGGAAAAAACCTGCTAATTTTGCTACAGCTTTATTCACATGCTGCTCAACGTGGTAAAGATCGGTGTGCGAAGCACCTTCAACGGTGTAAAGTTCCCCACATCCTGAGTTCATATAAGAGATAGCTTCATCGCTTAGTGGGCCTGTGAAATTTAGCCCTTCCCGAATGCTCAACATTTTTCGGTTTTTTAGAAATTTGAGCATCGGATTTACATTCATCATGTAGCGATTATCGATGCACTGGGCGGAACGGTGGTCGCCTGCTGTTGGTTTGTACCATCCACGATCGCCGCCCTCTCGATAGTATTGGCTTAGTTCATTCCAAAGCTGGTTGCGCTTTTTCCAATCCTCTGAAGTAGCTGCAAAGGGGGTTTCGCCGAACCATCCGTCCACATACTCCGCTTTTCCCGTTTGGTAGTACTTTTTGCGCGCATTTGCCGATTTCAAAAGCATTTCTTCAAAAGGAATGGCACTAGAGCTAACGATCCAACCCGCAAAGTCAAAAATTCCTGCGACAGTTGCAACAGATTGAAAACGCACGTCAAAGGCCGCCGTATAGGCCGCATAGCCGGCGCCTGAGCAAAGGCCCAGAATAGCTATCCGGTTTGAGTCGACACAGTCCAAGCATGATAAGAATGTCGCTGCATTTTTATTGTCTTCTACCTTTATGAAGGGATCTTCCGTATAGCGCGGAAAGCCCTCGCTCTCACCCCAAGAACGGTTATCAAAAGCAAGTAAGATAAAGCCGTATTCCTTTAGCTTCTCTGAATAAAGACCTGCCGAGTGTTCTTTTACTGCCCCTGCGGGATTGCAAGTAATAATTGCTGGATACTTCTTTGTGGGGTCAAAATGACTTGGTGTAAAGACATTTCCTTCCAATCGGCACCCCTGGCTTATAAACCAGACTGGGTTCTTTCCCGGCACTAATCCTTCGGTATATTTAATTCCAAAATTCTTTATAAAAGTTTCGCGGTCTCTTTTTTCCATAAACAGTTCCTTTTACGCCATTGCAACACAATGATCACAAGGTCATTGCAGCTCATGCTCCTAAAGGCTATACTTTGTATAAGTAAGTATTTACTTGGTATTCACAAGTTAATCAATCTAACGTATCGAGTCAAGCTTTTTTTATGCGGGGTAGCAAAAAAAACTCAGAAACGAGCGCTAAATCAAAGCCTAGGCGTGGACGGAAGAGTAAGGTTGCACAGCAAGAATTACTTTTAGCTGCTCTAAAGCTCTTTGCGAAAAATGGCTATAGTGAAACAAGCTTCCAAGAAATTGCGGATCGCTTTGGGATTAGCCAGCAGGCCATTCTTTATCACTTTCCTAATAAACTTGCCTTGATCGAAGCGGTGATAAAGCTCGTTGTAGCTCATAACCATAGTATTGTTTCTCAATCCACAGACTTAGATGACAATGCGGTGGTCAGGTTAAAAAAACACTTTGAAAAAAACTTGGATTGGGCCGTGACCTACCGCGAAGAAAGCCAGATCATTTTGCTATTGTATTATCTTGCTTCTTATCACCCGCAATTTACTTCGATGTATCAAACTATTTTATCTAATGCGCGTAGACGCATTTCCGAGTGGGTAGCTGCAGGTAAACGAGAGGGATTAGTTAGAAAAGAGTTGGATACTGTGTATGCATCGGAACGCCTTCACGATTCTTTACTCGGTGGAATTGTAAATCTCCTGACAACCGGAGGCGGAAAAAAAGAAGCTGCGCTCTTAGTGAAACATTGGGAGCAGTGGATAGGCGAACTGCTCACATAACGTTCTTACTCCTTTGGAATGACTGGGAAATGATGCGGGCTAATGCTGTACAACTCCATAAATTTCTTAACCGATATTTTAAGAACATAGATTTGGTCTTTCTCGGAAGGAATACCTAGCGATTTAGGATTCGCGAATATCTCAAAACCATATTTTTCTTTGTAAAGTTTGGCCATAGGGGCGGTTGCATCAATATAAATTACCCCCTTGGAGTCAGCGTCTCCTAAGAAACCATTCTTATAAAATAAATGGTCTGTCACGGTCCTACAAAGAGGAATAATCGGATCGATAACATTGGGGTCTTTTGCAAGTCTACCGAGTTCATAAATTGGTTCGCCCGTTTTTCTTTCTGGGAGAACTAAATTTGGAAAGGTCCGTTCTATAGGGAGTCTTGAATCTCCCGCATTGGATTGAACCTCCCCTTTGGGACCCGCAAAAGCAACAGGGGTGGAGGATCCATCGAATAAGCGAAGGACTGCTGCCGTTTCGTGAGTAGAAGGGTTCACGTAGACAAAATAAGCAGTTCGATGTGGGGAAAGCGCCTTTTCGTCTTCAATAAACTGGCTAATTTCGTCCTCGGCCACAAGATGACGTTTTCTGTAAGTTTCAAAAACAAATTTGATATGGCGGCTCACTTCAGTTTTGAGATCGCTCTCTTGATTAAGCGGTCTATAGGCTTCAAAATAATGCCGGGCATCCCCTGGTCGCCGTCTTTGATTTACAAAATAAAGATCTTCTTTGTTACGTTTAATGCCTTTGGGGAAATCTAACTGCCATTCTTCTCCATTAATTTTCCAATTTGTTTCCCTTGGCCAAAACATCGGATAAAAAATCACTTCTTCAGGGATAATATAATTTTTGCTAATGGCATCGTAGTAGTCCGAAAGTAGTTCGTCTCCAACACCAAAATAGTCTTTACTTGAATGGACTAAGTCGGGAAGTTTTGTATTTGAAAGTGGATTTTGAATCGCTCCTAGTTTTGCAAGGGCCTTACAGGTCTCTTTCGCTGGAGTTTTGTCGCTTGAACCATTTTTTTCGGACGCTGTTAAAGTAACAGAGAAGAATAGAATCGTTGCCAATGAGATGTATACAGCTTGTCTTAACACACTGTAGAAACAGTCCATGGCTTTCCATAAGTTTAACAGTAGACTAGATGAAAACACTGCCTTTTGCCTCTGTAGTCGTTCTTAGCTGCAAGCTGGATACCACTTGGTGGTCGTCAGTTTGGTAAAGTTGAAGGCCTTTTTAAGAGAGAAAAGAGCCCCAAAGGTAAGGATCGCTGCCAGAGGAGGTTGAAAAAGGGTTAATCGAAAAATGTATTCCCATTATAAAGATTGTCTTTTCGCAAATATTCCGAACATTAGAAAGTCCATTTTTTCTGGATTGCTTCAAAATCTTCGGTCCAAACTCCACAAACTTTAGGAACCTTTGGATCTGGATTCTGTGACGCAGTGAAAACGACCCCTCTTTGCCATGCGATGATTGCGGAGCCAACCCCAAGTCTTTTCTTCCCTCGAATTGCGGAACCCAACTCACGCAAATCTGGTCTATTTGTGCCGCTATTTCCCCTCGCACCATGAAGCTCATAAATTCTTGTAGGTATCAAATTTAGGATGGCAATAAGTGATTTGAATACAATGAAGACCGGAAATTTAACCGCGGTTCCGATAGCACTTAAAAGTTGCGAAATGTCCATATCTATCGAGCTTTCCTCGATCAAGAAGTCTTCTTCTTCACTTCCACAGATTCAGAGTTCTTGAAATTTAAGCCATCATTCGCTTCAATGGGAGAGAAGGACTCGCCTTTTCAAACGCATCGGAAACCAAAGCGAGTGTTTTTAGGAAGTTAAATGTCTGAAAGCCGATAATCTTGGTCCCATTTTTAAGGTGGGAGAGGTGCGTTTCAGTCACTCCAAGTCGGAGAGCAAGTTCTGCTTGAGTGCAGTGCTGTTCCAATAAAATTTTTTCGATAAGATGGGCTGTCACTTTTTGAAGTGTTTCGGTAGCAGCCGTATCAATCTTAGAAGCATCCGATCCCATAAGGCCCACCTCATTACAGGCAGAGCATTTAAAGAGTTCAATGGGAGTTAGAAGTTCTAAGTTTCTAAAGTCTTTCCAGTGAACGGCATTGACAGGTTGCCTTGTCATTAATGTTTTACCGCAATTTCCACAACGTTTTACATTCATGGTTTTACTCCTGGAATCTGCTTACCGCTTACAGTAGTGAGTGTTTTTTCGGGAGGATGGAATGAAATTTCTTCAAGACAGCCATTCTCGATAAGAAACTTCACAAACCAAGGTCTTCCATCGAAGACAAGCCCATAAACATCGGCCACTAAATTGGGATCTCCCCATTGCAAATTACTAAAACAAAAGTCGCCCTCTTGGAGCGTAAGAATGGCCCGAAGGATCCACGCGGTCGCTTCTTGGGTAGAGAAATGGGGGTAAGAGGCAACTACCGGATCGATGGATCTTGAAGCTGCCGAAAACCACACAGTATCCTCTCCTTTTTCTAAATGCGCCTTCACCAATCGCTTTACCTCAGTTAATGGATGTCTAGCCGTGGGTGCCATCTCTAGCTTAATCATACTTGTCCTGAGGACAAATAGCAAGGGGCTTTCTAGAACCTATTGAATTGTAAGCCTTTTTCGAACAGTCTTCGGGGTTTTATCCCGACGAGCAGACTAAAAAAGCCCCAAAATAGTTGCACCGAGGGTTGCACCAAAGTTGCACGAGAATACGAAAAAAGCGGAAATGAATCGAAAAATTCCGAAGGAAGGTACGTTTGACTAACAGGCTTAACCCATAGTAATTGTTATTAAAATACTAAGTGAATTGGTCACTTAGACGGGAGTAGAAAAACCTGGTACTTCGGGCTCATAACCCGAAGGTCGGAGGTTCAAATCCTCCCCCCGCAACCAAATTTAATCCAAACAATTCAACAACTTACATAGACAGCCAGTTTCCGAAACTGAGTGTTTTCGGGGCATTTTCGGGGCATCTTCAAAAGTTCCGTATTGCTGGCGTTGATCCAGTTCTGAAATATTTTTGTTTAGAAACTTCAGAGCCAATCTCAATCTCGTTCACTAATAGGTACTGTTATGGCTCAGATTGAGAAACATTACGGGAAGTGGCGTGTACGATGGAAAGACCACCTCGGAAAACGACAAAGTAAAAATTTCCAGCTCAGAAGCGAGGCCCTCTTCTTTAAAAAGCAAAAAGAATTAGAGGTTGAGGAAATAAAGCGAGGGATAAAGTGCCCTCCCCCATGCGACAAATCTTTTGATGAGTTATGTAATTATTGGATTGAGAGGCGGGCTTCATTAAAACGAAGCGGGCGAGATGACGAAAGCATGATCAGAAAACATCTTCGTCCCTATTTCGGTAAAACCAAAATAAAAGATATTTCAGTGGCTGATAGCGATAATTTCATTCTTGCTAGATCTGCCCTATCGAAAAAAACTCTAGCAAACCAATTAACTCTACTAATCTCGATGCTAAACCTCGCCAAAGACCTTAAGTGGATTTCTGAGGTGCCCAAAATAAAAAAGCCAAGAGTAAGATTAATTTCAAAAGATTTTAGATACCTTAAAACGAACGAAGAGGTTCATCGATTTCTTAGTGCGGCTCAAACCGAGGGGGATCTCTGTTTCACCTTCTACGCTTTTGCCTTATTTACAGGAATGCGGGCTGGCGAAATAGCTACTATCCGATGGGAAGATATTGATTTTGAAAAACGGCTTATTACTGTACAGAGAAGTTTTAATGGCCCCACCAAAGCGGAGGACGTTAGATATGTTCCTATACTGGATGCTCTTTTGTCTCACTTGCTTCGTTGGAAGCTTAAATCGCCAAGCGAATTAGTTTTTACAAACAGAGATGGAAAGATGTTCGGCGAGTCTGCTCGCATTTTTCAAGAGGTTCTACAGAGAGTATTGAAAAGAGGCGGATTTCCAGCGGGCCAAAGAGGGGGAAAATCTTCTGGGTATATAACGTTTCATGACTTAAGACATACCTTTGCAAGCCACTGGGTTATGTCTAGCGGCGATCTCTTCAAGCTACAAAAAATTTTAGGCCACAAAACTACACAGATGACTCAACGTTACTGCCATCTACTTCCAAATGCTTTTGTGGAAGACCATTCAAGAATGCCCAACTTTGAACATCAAAAAGAAGCCAAAATAGTTAATTTTCCAAACACTTAGTTCATTCTGAAATATTTTTTTTCGGAGACGTCAGAGACTTCTTTAGTTAGCCCCCATAAGTTCTCACACAAGGAGATAATTATGAACTCAACAAAATACTGGAACTACAAAGAGGTATCAAAACAAACTGGAATGCCTACTGGAACGGTCTACGCACTGGTTTCCCAAAGGAGAATTCCACATATTAGGCTAGGAAAGCGACACGTTCTATTCCCTGTAGAGGACGTTTTGCTTTGGATTGAAAAACATCGGGTACAGGAAGCTAACAAATAACCACCTAGTAAACAAAAGGCACGGCGAGTGGAGACTCGACATGCCCTAACCCTTAAAAGGATTTAATATGCTAAACCAATCTAACACAAAACGATCAATCTATGATATGGCCTTGACCGAAATGCGTTCAAAGGGATTCAACCTGAATGACTTAGAGGCAGATGGAAAAATCCACAGATTTAGCAGAGACAATAATCGAGATAAGAATTCTTGGTATGTTTGTTTTAAAAACACGTCTGGAACCAAGGCTCCGTTTTTGGCTGTCGCTTATGGCGATTGGTCTGATGGCGATGGTCACCATAAATACAGCACTCCAACCTCCGATTTGAGTCGGGAAGAAAAAGAGGAGCTAAGAAAACAGTTTGATTCTGCCATAACTAAAGCAAAAGAGGAGCAAGACCAAAATAGTCTACTTGTCTCTTCTCAGTGCCAAGAGAAATGGGAAACGCTGTCGCCAACTGGCTTCTCTGAATACTTGGAAAGAAAAAAGCTATCAGATTCATTTGGGGCGAGATTTGATGGGGGCAACTTAGTAATTCCCTGCTTGGATGAAAAAGGGACCATCTGGTCCTTTCAAACAATATACCCAAATGGAGAGAAGAGATTTCTTAAAGGCGGGAAGAAATCTGGAACATTTTTTAATATCGGGGAGCTTTCTAATGCAGATCGATTTTATATTGCTGAGGGGTTTGCAACTGGATTGTCTATTCATTTAGCTACTCAGGTTCCCGTAGTGATTGCTTTTGATTGCGGAAATCTTGTTAGAGTTGCTGAGCTTCTCAAAAAAACTTTCCCGAAAAAGAAGATCGACATTTGTGGTGATGATGACCAATGGAGTGAGAAGAACGGTCAACAATTTAACCCAGGTAGGAATGCCGCTAAACAGGCTGCAGATATCGTTGGCGGAAGGGCTCTGTTTCCCATTTTTAAGAATACGGAATCGAGGCCAACGGACTTTAACGACCTACATTTTTTAGAAGGGTTGGATGCAGTTCGTTCGCAATTATTTCTTGCCGACTCAGAGCAAGTTTTAGAACAGGCAGAGGAACAGAAAAAACCAAAAAGCCGTTCGCAGGCAACTGAGTTAATTAATCTAGCGAAGGAGGTTGAATTATTTCATAACCCAGAGGGAGACGCTTTTGCTTCTATCGTTAACAATGGGCACAAAGAAACTTGGTCTCTGACAAGCAAGGATTTTAGCGAGTGGCTTTCTCAACAATACTATAAAAAACATCGATCCGTCTGTAGCTCACAGGCAACAAGGGAGGCAATAGATACACTCCGTGGGATGGCGAAGTTTGAAGGTGCAAAGAAAAAAGTTTATCTTCGTATCGCAGAAGAAGGTGGCACGATTTATTTGGATCTTTGTAATGATAATTGGGACGTTATAGAAATTGATAAGAACGGTTGGAGAAAATCTAAAAACCACGAAATTAAGTTTAGGCGAAGCGGAGGAATGAGTTCCCTTCCCCTTCCTGTCCCATGCAATCCCAAAGAAGGTATAGAAAAGCTTAGGCAGTTTATAAATGTCGAGGACGTACAAAATGATGCGAATTTCCAACTTGTCGTTGCATTTCTTTTAAGTTCGCTTCAGCCATGCGGCCCGTATATGGCTTTGGTTCTCTACGGAGAGCAAGGCACGGGAAAGAGTACGATGGTGCGCGTTTTAAGAAGCCTAATTGATCCAAATCAAGCGCCTCTAAGAAAAAGTACAAAAACCACAGATGATTTGATGGTAATGGCTAAACATAACTTCATGATCGTTGCTGATAATCTGTCCTACTTAAACGACGATCTATCCGATGACTTCTGTAGATTGGCTACAGGAGGGGCTTTAACGAAACGGCAACATTACACAGACGATCAAGAGATCACCCTTGAGGCGACTCGCCCAATCATATTGAACGGTATTGATGAATTCGTGTATCGGGGCGACCTAGTTAGTCGTTCAATTGTGATTAACCTGCCCGTTATTGGTGACAAAAAAAGAGAAACTGAAAAGGCTTTTAATGCACGTTTTGAAAAAGCCAAACCAGAAATTTTGGGGGCTTTGCTTAGCGCGGTTTCCGAAGCTCTTAAAAATCAGGAAAGCCTAAAAATGGAGGAAAACCAAAGAATGGCGGATGCTTGGCACTGGATTTCTGCTGGTGTCAGCGCTTTCGGATGGCAGCCTCAGGAAATTATCAAACATTTCAAAGAAAGTCATGATGAGGTATCCGCAGGAATTCTGGAAGGCTCTCCTCTTTATGGACCGTTAATGAAATTAGTCGATGAACCCCAAGTGAAATTTAATAAATGGCACAAGACGCCTACAGAAACTTTACAAAAGCTAGGTGAATTGCTTAGTGATGATCGGAAAACGCCAAAAGGTTGGCCCTCGAGTTCGAGAGTGCTTAGCAGCCAGTTGAAAAGACTGGCCCCTCAACTCAGGTGCGTAGGCATAGGTGTTGAACTAGGCAAATCAAAGACACGGTTTATCGAAATCTGGAAAAGTACAGCTTCCATCGACGCTAGCGACGCAACGACGCAAGTAAGGGGATTATGCGTCGAAGGCGACGCTGATGACGATAGGGTACCTTTTTAACATGCTATTTTGAGGAGTTGTTTGCCTAGCGTGGCATTATTTGGGGACCTGGCACTTGAAAGTCAGATACGTATCCTGAATGTTACCAGCACTTTAAAAGGCAGTTTTCCCAAAACTCTTTTAATTGGATAGTGCACCCGAATTCACAGCCTAACAAAATACGACCGTGCCCGACTCGTTAGAGGAAGCCGAGAAGGTCAATCTAATTGGGGCCGAAATTTATTGCCCGCCGATGCTAATTCTAGGAATAGAGGCCGTTTCTCTATCTGAGTTAGCCTCACGGCAATCGCCAACTGTCCTACCCAATTGCCAATCGTAGTAGCATTTTTGTTGGTCGAAGACTTTAGAAAGAAGATCGGTGACAAGATCATGAGATTTATTTGTTAACTCAGGCGTAACACTGGTCATTGCAGATTTTCCTTGCCACACCCTCCTAGCATATTTGGGTTCGCCTGCCCAAAGAGAGGCTGAGACCGACAAATCATATGACTCCTTATTATAACCCTCATGTCCATAAGCTTCTGAGGAACTAACAGTCGACGAGCCTTTAAATTGAGCAGGGACATATGTGTTCGTTGCGGCTTGCCCATACCTGACGGTCATCAACAGTTCTGGCAATCGACCTGCTAACTTAGTTGGGTTCACAGATATTGAGGTGGCTGTTTCCCCATCAATTTCGCTTGTACTCTCGTACAGAGATTCTTTAGGCAAGTATTCTACTTTGAATCCTCGAAGTTCTAAATCGATCTTGACCTGACCAAGAACCGCCTTTTCGATTAGCTGGTCCACTTTTTTACTCTTTCCTTCTTTGGTCCAATAAAAGGAAGCCAGCCCGATTGTCTTCGTGTTTTTAAAAGAATATTCGGGGTCAGAAGCTTGCGTGGTAAGAATTTGTGGCCCTGAAGCACAGCCAATCATTAAGGAAAGCCCAATGATCAGAAGTAATGCTTTCATGTTCAATCCTCCGAAATAACTAATTAATACAATTTTATTCTCAGTATTCCGTTTTTCAGTTGTTCATTTAGCAATCGAAAATAGTCTTATGGGGCTTCCGTACTCGCAGAGAACTTTATGTTTTCAGTTTTGATTAAACTTACCCTAATCTAGGAACCAAGACCGACAAGTTTTAATTATCCTTCCGTTCAAATTAAAATCACCAGTCCCCGCGCACAGATCACTCATGCAGTCGGAGTTTTTATTGCAAGATTCTCCCGAATACCTTAAGTCAGCCAAAGTATCGACAGTTGCTTTTGAACTTGTGGATGTAACTTTCTGCCCAGACCCAACGGTAATAGTGATAAGCAAGAGCAGTCCCATAATTCCAGCGCTTATAAAAAGGTAAAACGAAGAAGATGCAAGAAATTGAGAATCCACGTCGTTTTTTACAACCTTCAAATCTGGTTTATTTGGAATATTTTTTTCTTCCCCTGAGTGATTGGTAACTTTTTGATTAGATTTCATATTACGTCCCTCCAAATTATATCTTCTTATTTATACTCCTTAAAAATTAAAGAAATATGTTCATTGTGTTCCACCTAAAAATAGTAAAACGTTTTTGATTAGTTAGAGCTGAGAAAGGAAAAAAAATCCTTATTTACCCTTTGAATTCTGATTCTTTTATACAGTGTTTTACTGATTTAGATTTAAATCTCTCAATTGACGAATAACTACCTCAAGCACAATTCCTTCAGTTTTTTCCCGCCCCTCTGGGAGATGAAGTATCTGGGGTTGTTATTTCAAATAAACAGGATTTTTTGGAGTGGATATCAAGCGCAGCTTAACCGTACTTTATTGATAGCAAAAGCTAAAACTAGTGTTATCAGTTAAATTTGAGGGAAAGTCTTTTTAATCTAAAATTACGAAATACTCAGGGCTAGAAAACAAAATCTAAAACTCCTGTGGCTTTGCAGGGATTCGACTGAGAGATTTCTCTAGGCTTGATTGGTAATAATCAGGAAAAAAAACCGAACGAAAATCGAGATTAAACCGTTTACACAAGTTTATTACGGTTTGTTCATCTTCTGCTGGGTTAGTAGTTAGCTTAAAATTAAGATGTCGTTCTTTTTTTTCAATTACTCCACCCATTTTCTCAAATTCTTCACAAAGCAATCGAAGCATTGTTTTAAAGCTCTCTAACTCCGATCGGATATGTTTTTTTAGTTCAAACTCAGATACAATTTCAGGATGGAGCGAAAGTAAGAGATATTTTGTCTCTACAGACTCACATAAATGCCACTCCACCATTCTTTTACTATCTTCAACAAAGAAGTCTGCATCAACTCTTTTAAAATGCCTAATATCTGCTTCCATTACCACATTATCTTTTATAAAAAATTCTCCTTCGCCCCTAAGCCAAAGCACTCGCTGATGAACATTAAGATTTGAATCAAATTTATACTCATGAAGCCTATCAAAAAGACCCACAGTTCCCACCCAGCTGAGTAGGTACTGGCCTTGTTTCCTATAAACCTGCACTGTTAGTGATTCCTCACCTGAACCAATTTCAAAATTTAGGGCTTCATCTTCATCCCTGTTTTTAACGAAAATTTTTCCAATAATCTCGGCGTTAGATTTCTCTCTGTCTTTACTTTCTTTCAAGATAAAAATCACAATTACAATCAATAAAATAACAACTATTGCCATAACACTTTAAAAACTAGCAGAAAACAGTGAGGGAAATATGTCTTTTGTAATGAAATTATTATCCGCCAATTGTGAAATTCAGAGCTCTAAACCGCGCTATCAATTTCACTATTTTAAAGTTGAAAACAATCAACATAATTCCGACACTTTACTGAGATACCGTAGGATCAGTTATAAAATAAATGCATAGTTCAATAGCTTCCCCGTAAATTACAAGGGGCCATTAAAATTGTTAGGAGGACGCTATGCTAGTAAAGAGCCTTTCTCGAATATTATTGCTTTCGTTGGCCTTGGCAGGTG
>Ga0136644_10000620_pt1 | contig 28364 bp, 26 predicted proteins | sample C_130820_EF_Meta_FD_94780 | JGI IMG/M metagenome (GOLD analysis project Ga0136644, IMG submission 94780) | Freshwater microbial communities from Lake Croche, Canada to study carbon cycling - C_130820_EF_MetaG (v2) (version 2) | ecosystem: Environmental > Aquatic > Freshwater > Lake | place...
CGGGCTTATCGGCAAAGCACAGCCTGGCCCAGTTGCCGTCGTCAATGGCGCGCAGCGCCTGCGTCGATGCGATGCTGATGCGCGAAAGCACATAGGCGCGTTCGTCACCAAGCAAACGGTACCGCCAAGGCGCTTGCGATGTGGAGAGATCGCTCGCCAGCGGCGCCAGCAGGTAGGCCCAGTGGGGAGCCAGGGTTTGGACGGGTAGTTGATCTCCAGAAACACCCATTTTCAGGGCGTAGTCCAGGTCGCTCAGGCTGGCGCCTTGGCCTGACAAGGCCAGGGGCTGGCCCTGGGCATTCAGCAAGGTAGCTTCGCTGGGGTAGTGGGCGTGCCCGGTGGCGCCCACATAGGGTGGGTACAGGCGGCGCAGCGCATTGATCTGGTAGAGCAGGTCTTCCCACAAAAAGGGAGTGGCGGCGGTGTGCTCCACGTGCAGCGACAAATCAAGCAGCAGCACATCGGGCTGGATGCAGATGAGCGTGCATTGCACCACCTGATAGGTAATGGCGCGGTCATAGTTCCAGCCTTTGATAACGGCTTTGAGCTGGGCTACGTCGTCGCGCACCCAGCGGCGCAAGACCGCCTCGTGGCGCCACACGCGGTTGATGAAGGGGTGCAGGTAGTTGGTGGTGCGAAACGCCTCTTCTGCACGGGGTTCGGCAGCGGCTTTCCAAGCGCCGTGCTGCGTCAGCGCACGGTCGAAATCGTGCATGGCATCCGCATCCTTAGCGCCGGACTGGTCTGTACCTGCAGGCTGCAAACCCAGTGGCAACACCAGGTGTAGGTCTAGGCACTGAATCACGGCGTGGAGGTCGCTGACCCGCCGTTTGTGGGTGGAACACGGGTCGAGACCGAAGTCCGAAGTTGGCATCACAACTCCCCTCCTACTATGTCGTTTCTTTCTGTTTCTCTAATAGGCAATCAGTTTCAAAGTGTAGCCACCACAGCCAAAACTGGCCCCCTCGCCAACCCCTAGCCACTGCCCGGCCAGCAGCAAGGCACGCGCCGGGCCTGGCAGCGGGGCCATGAATTCCTGGTGCCCTAGCAGACCCTGCATGAACACTGGTTTGGCATGCGTGCGCGACCCGTAGCGCCACACCAAGGGTTGCACCGATTCGTCGGCCCGCATGGCGCTACGCAGGGTTTGGTCAAGCGCAACCCAGTGTTCGGAGCCGATGCCCAAGGAGGATGCCCATTGCGGTGCAAACAGGCCAGCGCGCTGGGCCAGGCTGCGCACGATGCGATGCAGGGACGGTGGCGCATGGCCGAAGCCAGCGGCGATTTGACGCCGCGACACCAAATTGAGCGGAGTGAGCCAATCGATACGGACGCGTTGTATTGGCTCGGTGCCTGGGGCGAGCTGTTCGGCCTGGGGCCAGTGCAGCGGGTGCGCGGCCAATTGCACCGCACGCACGGCATAGCGCTCGGCACCATCAGACACTTGGCCTACCGATTGCAGCGCGGCAAGCAAGCGATCCAGCCGAGCTGCGGCCTGCGCCGAGAGCAGTACCTGGAAGCCAAGACCGGCTTCTTCGTCCAGCCAGGGTACGGCCTTGGCGGCAGGCGCTATGACGCGAAACGGCAGTCGGGCTTGGCCTTGAGTACCCAGCTCCAGCACATGAAACCAGCACGCGCGCACCAGGCCGTGCAACAGGCCGCCCAGATAGGGCAAATCGCCCAGGGCTTGCCGAGGGTCGCCTCGCAGCAGCAGGCGGCATTGCACCACCCACGCGTCGCCATCGCGCTGTGGGGCATGGGTTGCCCCGGGATCGGCTGACGAATCAGGCGCATTCACGCGGCGGTTTGCAACTTGGCATGAGCCCTTGCCAAGCGATCCAGAAAGTGCCAGGCTTGTTGCGTCCAACGGGCGTCGGCCAAGGCGTGGTGCAGGCCCTCGGTTTGCACCGGCAGCGCCGGGCCGCCCAGGTGCAGACGCCATTGCTCCAGGTTCATATGCGACAAGGGCCAGCCGCTGGGCCATTGCATCAGGTCACCATAGAGCTGGCGCAGCGCGATCCAGTCGTATTCGCCAAAGTACGCCCAGAACTCGGGCGTATGCGTGCCAATTAGGGCGCGCAGGTCTGCGGCGATGGCCTTTGGCGTGCGTTCAGTACCGGCTTGCAGAAACGGCAGCACATGCGCTTGCAGCCAGGAGTGGGCACGGCTGCGGTTGTAGTGCGCGTTTTCAGCATAGTAGGAGCGGCCATCGCTGAACACCACGCCGATGCTGATGAGTTCGATGCGCTGGCCGTCGTCATGGAATTCAGTATCAAACCACAGGCGCAGTGAAGGTGGGTGGGTTTCAGCCATTGGCTAATGATAGCCACGGATACCTGCGCAGTCGGGCGGTGGCTACAGAACGATTGGCGTCGCCGCCCGCACGCGCGCATACACCGGCGCGAAGTCGGGCGCGGTGCATTCAAACAACTGCGCCAGGCTGTCGATGACGAAATAGCGGTCTTGGTAGCGGTCGATCTGGTAGGGGGTACGCATGGCTTGCTCCACGTCCAGCGGCAGGCGCTGGGGCCGGGGGTCGCTGACGGCATAGGCCAGTTCGGCTGCCGAGCTGAGGATGCCCGCGCCATAGGCTTTGAGCTGGCCGCGCTGGCACAGCAGACCAAATTCGATGGTGTACCAGTACAGGCGGCTCAGCAGTTCGCAAGCGCCCAGGCCATCGGCCTTGAGGCCGCCCTGGCCATAGCGTTGCAGGTAGTCGGCCAGCACCGGGTTGAACAGCAGCGGCACATGGCCAAACAGGTCGTGAAACACGTCGGGCTCGACGATGTAGTCCAGCTCTTGCGGGGTGCGAATCCAGTCGGTGACCGGAAAGCGGCGCTGCGCCAACAGTTGAAAAAAGGGCCGCTCGGGTATCAGCCCGGGCACGGCCACCAGCTCCCAGCCAGTGGCGGCGCGCAGCCGGGTGTTGATGTCGTCAAAGCGGGGAACGCGATCGGGCGCGCCCAGCAAGGGCAATGCGGCAATGAACTCGTCACAGGCGAAGGCTTGCACCTGTTGGCTTTGGCGCGCGTACAGGCGGCGGTAGGTGTCGTGGTCAGCCTCGGTATAGGCGGCATGGTTTTGCGCGCAGGTGTAGTCGCTACCGGCGCGCGCATAGTCGCCGCGCGGCGCACGGCTGCTGCTGCCATAGACCACGGGTTCAACAGCCATGGCGCACCCCTCAGGCACTGGCCTGGGGCAGCACGCCACGGCGCATTTGGTCTAGCTCCAGCGACTCAAACAGGGCTTTGAAATTGCCCTCGCCAAAGCCCTCGTCGCCTTTGCGCTGAATGAACTCGAAAAAGATCGGGCCCAACTGGTTTTCGCTAAAAATTTGCAGCAGCAGCGCGCCCTTTTTGCCGTCGATCAGGATTTTGCGGCGCTGCAATTCGTCCAGGTTTTCACCGTGGCCGGGGATGCGCTTATCCACCAGCTCGTAATAGGTGTCCCGCGTGTCCAGCAGGCGCACGCCCTGGGCGCGCAAGCTGTCCACCGTGGCCAGCAAGTCCTTGCTAGCCAGGGCGATGTGCTGAATGCCTTCGCCGTGGTAGCTGTCCAGATATTCCTGAATTTGCCCGGCGCGGTCGTTGCCTTCTTCGTTGATGGGTATGCGTATCTTGCCGCAGGGGCTGGTCATGGCCTTGCTTTTCACACCGGTCACCTGGCCTTCGATGTCGAAGTAGCGCACCTCGCGAAAGTTGAACAAGCGCTCGTAAAAATCGGCCCACTCGCCCATGCGGCCCCGGTGCACGTTGTGCGTGAGGTGGTCTATGGTGGTGAGGCCGTTGCCAACGGGGTTGAGCGCTTGCTCGGCGCTCAAGCCGGGCAGGGCTTCAAAGTCCACGTCGTAAAAGCCGATGTTGCCAATGTCACCAGGCTGGGCGCCGTTTTTGCCGCGCCAGCGGTCCACAAAGTAGAGCAGGCTGTCGCCAATGCCTTTGATGGCCGGTATGTTGAGTTCGCCCGGCCCGGCCTTTTCGGCATAGCCCCAGGCGCCCTGGGCCAGCGCGCGCTCGTAGGCTAACTTGGCGTCTTGCACGCGAAACGCAATCGCGCAGATGCTGGGGCCGTGCAAGCGCGCAAAGCGCTGCGCAAACGAGTCGGGCTCGGCGTTGATGATGAAGTTGATACCCCCTTGCCGGTACAGCGTGACACGCTTGTGCCGGTGCCGGGCCACGGGTGTGAAGCCCATACGCTCGAACAAAGCGCCCATGGCCACCGGGTCAGGCGCGGCGTATTCGATGAACTCAAAACCGTCGGTTCCCATCGGGTTGTCCCAGGCGGGGGCGGCACCTGCGGCGGGGGAGAGAGGGGCTGCGGACATCGGGTGTCTCCAGGTTGGTGCTTGAAGCAACCCCGCACTGTAGCCCCCCGGGGTGGCAGGTTTACTGCAAAATAACCCAGCCTTTTTGAAATGCACGCAGGAAAATTGCAAAATACCGCGCATGGTCACACTGGACAAGCTTGATCGCCATATTCTTGGCCTGCTGCAAGCAGACGGCCACGCCGGTTACGACCGGTTGGCAGAACAGGTCGGCCTGTCGCCCAGCGCGGTGCTGCGCCGCGTCAAGCGGCTAGAGGCAGAGCAGGTGATTACCCGCTATGTGGCGCTGCTGGCGCCCGAGGCATTGGGGCTGGGTTTGACGGCCTACCTCAACGTGCGGCTAGAAAAGCATACCGAGTCGCATAAACGCAAGCCGATGGACGTGTTTCGCGCCAGCGTGCAGACCTGGCCGGAAGTGGTGGAGTGCGCCGCCCTGAGCGGCGAGATGGACTACTTGCTGCGCGTGGTGGTGAAAGACATGGCGCACTACAGCCACTTCATCATGGACACCCTGCTGCAACACCCCAGCGTGCAAGACTGCAAGACCAGTTTTGTGCTGGATCGGGTCAAAGCCACGACTGCCTTACCGCTCTAGCAGCGTGTGCGGACCGTGATGCGGCCGTGTTGAACGCTATCCCCATGTATTTGTTGCTTGCATTCCTAGGGAAAACCCTTATATTGCAGCCATGCCTTCTACTTCTTCCCCTCTACCCAGCCCGGTCAAGCGCCCGGCTTCGGCGCTCAGTTCAACCGGGCTCGTGCCGATACGCTCGATTGGAGCGGGTGAACGCGGGCTGATACGCACGCATTTACTGGCTTTGAATGCCCACGACCGCTACTTGCGTTTTGGCTATGCCGCCAATGACGAGCAGATTGGCCGCTATGTGCAAGAACTCAACTTTGAGCGCGACGAAATCTTTGGTATTTACAACCGGCGCCTGAGCCTGATTGCGATGGCGCACTTGGCGTTCTCCGACTTGGAGCATGCAAAAGACTGCGCAGAATTCGGCGTCTCGGTGCTGGAGTCGGTGCGGGGCCGGGGCTATGGTGGCCTGCTGTTCAAGCGCGCCGTGATGCACGCGCGCAACAAGGGCGTGCACCTGCTGTTTATCCACGCCCTGAGCGAAAACGCCGCCATGCTGGCCATTGCGCGCAAGGCCGGTGCACGGGTTGAGCGCGACGGCTCGGAGAGCGAAGCCTTCCTCACCCTACCCGATGCCACCTTGGATACTCGGCTGCACGAAATCGTCGATGAGCAGGTGGCACAGACCGATTACCGACTTAAAGTGCAGGCCAAGCACTTTTGGGACTTTCTGCGCGCGCTGCAATCGGTGCGGCGCGACGTGCAAGAAGGCCGCCACAAGTCGGCGCAGTAAGCCACCGCGTGTAGCAGCACCCGCTGCGGCGATTGCCATGGTGATTGCCATGGGCGGCTCAAGCTGCGCGAGGCCCTACACTGTGCGCTTCGCCACTTCCGCGCAGCCCCTGTGTCCGAGCCTCACCCCGGTCGCCCGCCCCGCCCGAGCGCCAAGCATGAAGACAAACGCAGCTTGTTGCAACGGCTGGCGGAGTTTTTGCACCCCGGCCCCGATTCCAAAGACGAGTTGATTGAAACCCTGGTGGAAGCCCAGGAGAACCAAATCATCAACGCCGAATCGCGGCAAATGCTAGAGGGCGTTTTGCGCCTGGCCGACATGACCGCGGGCGACGTGATGGTGGCCGCGCCGCGCATGGACCTGATCCAAATTGACGCGCCGTTTGACGAGTTGCTGCACTTGGTGATTGATACCGCGCATTCGCGCTTTCCGGTTTATGAGGGCGAGCGCGAACATATCATCGGTATTTTGCTGGCCAAAGACCTGCTCAAGCTGCAACGTGCGCCCGAGTTGAATATCCGCGCGCTGCTGCGCCCGGCGGTGTTCATCCCCGAGAGCAAGGGCCTAAACGACTTGCTGCGCGAGTTCCGTGGCAACCGCAACCACCAGGCCATCGTGATCGACGAATTCGGGCGTGTCGCAGGCTTGGTCACGATAGAAGACGTGCTGGAACAAATCGTGGGTGAAATTGAAGACGAATTCGATATTGCCGCCGACGAAGGCGACATTTTCGGCCTACCCGACCACAGCTACCGCGTGAGTGGCGACACCGCCATCGAGCGCGTCAGCGAGGCGTTCGCGGTGCGCTTTCCCAGCACCGACTTCGACACCATCGGCGGCCTCATCGCGCACGAAATGGGCCATGTGCCCCGACGCGGTGAGCACCACATCCTGGCCGGACTACGCTTTACCGTGCTGCACACCCGGGGCGGAGCGGTGCGCTGGTTCAAAGTGGCCCCGGCACGCGCATGAAGCGGCTTGGCGTCACCTGGGTGCATGCGCCTGGGCCGGGTCTGAAGCTGGTGCTGGCACTGGCGCTGGGTCTGGTCAACGGGCTTTCTTTCGCCTGGCCGGGCACGGGGCAGGCCCTTTGGCTGCTGCAACTGGCAGCCCTCACCGGCCTGGCCGCCTGCCTGCGCCCGCAAACCCCGGTACGCCAAGCGGCGCTGCTGGGCTTTGCCTTTGCCTGGACTTGGATCGCCAGCGCCACCAGTTGGCTGTACATCTCCATGCACACCTATGGCGACTTGCCCGCCGTGGTGGCGGTGGCCGCCGTGCTCGCTTTGAGCGCCTTTTTAGCGCTTTACTACGGCGCGGCCATGGCGGCTTTCTGCGCCTGGGCTCCGCCTTCTGGCCTGGGCCGCGCCGCCAGCTTTGCTGCGGCCTGGACGCTGGCCGAATGGATGCGCGGCACGTGGCTGAGCGGCTTCCCCTGGGCCGCCACCGGCTACGCCCACATCGACGGCCCATTGGTGGGCTATGCGCCCTGGGTGGGCGTGTATGGCATCGGCGCACTGGCTGCATTCGCCGCCGCCTGCCTAAGCCTGAGCGCATCGCTGGGGCCCGCCCCAGGCGTTGTGGGGGGCGATCCAGGCGTTGAGTCGGCGCCATACAAGCCGCGCGGCGCTGCCCGGTGGGCAGCTTGGCTGCTGGCCACGCTGCGGGGGCAGGCGCGTGCGTCGCGCTTGGCCCTGCTGGTCATCGGCTTGCTGGCGCTGGGCTGGGTGTTGCCTGGACTCACGACCGTGACACCAGGCACGCCTTTGCGCGTGACATTGCTGCAAGGTGCCATTGCGCAGGAGCAAAAATTTCAACCCCAAAGCGGCATCCCGCAGGCGCTAAGCTGGTATGGCGAGCGCATCCGCGAAGCCAACACATCGCTGGTGGTAGCGCCCGAAACCGCCTTGCCACTGCTGCCCCAAGACCTGCCCGAGGGCTACCTGGACGAGCTTTCTTTGGCGCTGCAAAGCAGCGGCCAGGCAGCCTTGGTGGGCATTCCACTGGGGAGCATGAGCCAGGGCTATACCAATGCCGTGATGGGCTTAGGGCCACTTGGCGCGCCGCCATACCAGTACCACAAACACCACTTGGTGCCGTTTGGCGAATTCATTCCGCCGTTGTTTCGCTGGTTCACCGACTTGATGCATATCCCCTTGGGTGACTTCGCGCGCGGCGCGTTGGTGCAGCCCTCTTTTGACTGGCAGGGGCAGCGCCTAGCGCCCAATATTTGTTATGAAGACCTGTTTGGCGAGGAACTGGGCGCACGCTTTTTGCAACCCGCGCTGGCGCCCACCATCATGGTTAACTTCAGCAATATGGGCTGGTTTGGCAACGGCATGGCCATCCACCAGCACCTGCACATCTCGCGCATGCGCACGCTGGAATTTGCCCGCCCCATGATTCGCGCCACCAATACCGGCGCCACGGCCCTCATCAACCACCGGGGTCAGGTACTGAAAGCGCTGCTACGCAACCGCCCCGGTGTGCTGGTGGGCGAGGTACAAGGCCAGGGCCTGAGCGCGGCGGAAGGTTGGAAAATCACCCCCTATGCCTGGTGGGTGTCGCGCGTTGGCCTGTGGCCCTTGGTAGGGCTGGCGCTGGCGGTGTTGCTGCATGGCCGCTGGCGGCGGGGCTGGGGCGCTACACGCTTAGCCCCGTAAAATCCCTGCTTTCGCCTTTTGCGCGGCCCGCCGCCGCAGCGCCGCCTTCATGCCGAGCTTTCAACACATCATTTTGAGCCTGCAAGCCTATTGGGCCGAACAGGGCTGCGCCTTGCTTCAGCCTTATGACATGGAGGTAGGCGCAGGCACCTCACACACGGCCACTTTTTTGCGCGCACTGGGGCCCGAGCCCTGGAAGGCAGCCTACGTGCAGCCCAGCCGCCGCCCCAAGGATGGCCGCTACGGCGAGAACCCAAACCGCTTGCAACATTACTACCAATACCAGGTGGTGCTCAAACCCGCACCAGCCCATATCCTGGAGCTGTACCTGGGCTCGCTAGAGCGGCTGGGCTTTGACCTGAAGCGCAACGACATCCGCTTTGTCGAAGACGACTGGGAGAACCCCACGCTGGGCGCCTGGGGCCTGGGCTGGGAGGTCTGGCTCAACGGCATGGAGGTGACCCAGTTCACCTACTTTCAGCAGGTAGGTGGCATCGATTGCAAGCCCATTACCGGCGAGATCACCTACGGCCTGGAGCGCCTAGCCATGTACCTGCAAGGCAAGGAGCGCGTCTATGACTTGGAGTGGACGCCCGGCCTGAGCTACGGCGACGTGTACCTGCAAAACGAGCAAGAGCAGTCGGCCTACAACTTTGAGCACAGCGATGTGGACTTTCTGCTCGCCGCTTTTAGCGCGCACGAAAAACAAGCCCAGCACCTGATGGGCGCGCAACTGGCCTTGCCGGCCTACGAGCAGGTGCTCAAGTGCGCGCACAGCTTCAACCTGCTGGACGCGCGCGGCGCCATCAGCGTGACCGAGCGCGCCGCCTACATTGGCCGCATCCGCAATTTGGCGCGCAGCGTGGCCCAGAGTTACTACGACAGCCGTGCACGGCTGGGCTTTCCGCTCGCGCCGCGTGCGTGGGTGGAACAAATGACCCCGCAGGTGGCCTGACCGATGAAGCTTGCCAATTTGCTAGTGGAACTGCAGGTTGAAGAACTGCCCCCCAAGGCCCTGAAAAAACTGGGTGAGTCTTTCGCTGCCACCTTGTTCGAGCGTTTGCAGGCGCAGGGCCTGACCACGCCAGACACGCAGGCGCGCGGCTTTGCCTCGCCGCGCCGCCTGGGCCTGCTTTTAAGCGCGGTTCGTTCGCAAGCCGCCGAGCAGGCGCAATCGCAAAAGTTGATGCCGGTAAGCGTGGGCCTAGACGCGCAGGGCCAGCCCAGTGCCGCGCTATTAAAGAAGTTGCAGGCCTTGGGCGCGGATGCCACGACGGTGGCGGGCCTGCGCCAAGCGCCAGACGGCAAAGCACCCGCCCTGTTTTACGACCGTGTGGTGCCCGGTGTGTACCTGGCCGAGGGCCTGCAACTGGCGCTGAACGAGGCGCTGGCGCGCCTGCCTATTCCTAAGCTGATGGGCTACCAGTTGCACCAGGGCTGTGCCCTGCCCGGCTGGAGCACGGTGCATTTTGTGCGCCCGGCACACAGCTTGGTGGCGCTGCACGGCGAACACGTGGTGGCGGTGCAGGCGCTGGGCCTGACGGCAGGCCGCAGCACGGTGGGCCACCGCTTTGAGGCCAGCGCGCCGGTGCTGCACATCAGCGAGGCCGACGCTTATGAACACACGCTACGAACCCAAGGCGCGGTGATTCCCAACTTCGACCAGCGCAGCCGCGACATGGTGCACCAGTTGCAACAGGCGGCGCGCAGCCTGGGCCTGCGGCTGGCGCTGCCCGCCGCCGCGCTGGACGACGCGCACCAAGAGGCGGCGCTGATGCAAGACGAGTTGGTGCAAGAAGTCACGGCCCTGGTCGAGCGGCCCAAGGTATTGGTGTGCAGCTTTGACGCCGCTTTTCTGGCCGTGCCGCAGGAGTGCCTGATTCTCACCATGAAGGCGAACCAAAAATACTTTCCGCTCACCGACGCGCAAGGGCGCTTGGCGAACCGGTTTTTGGTGGTGAGCAACATCCAGCCTGCCGACGCCTCGGCCATCATCGAAGGCAATGAGCGTGTGGTGCGCCCGCGCTTGGCAGACGCCCAATTTTTCTACGACCAAGACCGTAAAAAGCCGTTGGAGAGCCGCGTCCCGCAACTGGCCAAGGTGGTTTATCACAACAAGCTGGGCACACAGGGCGAGCGGGTCGAGCGCGTGCGCGCGCTCGCCCGGGCTATTGGCCAGCAACTGGGCGGCGACGTCCTGGCTAAAAAAGCAGACACAGCCGCCAAGCTGGCCAAGGCCGATTTACTGACCGACATGGTGGGCGAATTTCCCGAGCTGCAAGGCATCATGGGCGGCTACTACGCGCGCCATGACGGCCTGGGCGAGGACATCGCCGACGCCATTGAAGACCACTACAAGCCGCGCTTTGCAGGCGATGAACTGCCGCGCAATGAGGTCGGCCTGGTGGTCGCGCTGGCAGACAAGCTGGAAACCCTGGTGGGCATGTTTGGCATTGGCAACCTGCCCACGGGCGACAAGGATCCGTTTGCGCTGCGCCGCCATGCGCTGGGTGTGATTCGGATGCTGGTCGAAAAAGACTTACCTGTGAATGCACTGCGTTTGATTCAACTGGCTTGCAGTGGAACTGCCATTTGGCCAGATGGGTGGCGTCAGACCGTTGGGCTTGGACAGTCCCCCTTCGTCCCAGTAAGCGACGCGGTGGAGAGCTTTTTCTACGACAGGCTTGCTGGTTCCCTGCGTGACCAGGGTTACAGCGCCCAGGAGGTGGATGCCGTGCTGGCCCTCAAACCCCAGCGCCTGGGCGAAGTGCCCAAGCGTCTGGCCGCCGCCCGCGCCTTCGCTGCCTTGCCCGAGGCCGCCGCCCTGGCCGCCGCCAACAAGCGCATTGGCAACATCCTCAAGAAGGCACAGGAGGTCGATGCCCATGTGAGCGAGGCGCTGCTCAAAGAGCCGGTTGAGCAGGCGCTTTATGCGGCGCTCAAGGCCACGGTACCAGCGGCCAACGCCCAATTCGAGGCGGGTGACTACACCGATTCCCTACAGACCCTGGCCGCCCTGCGGGCGCCGGTGGACGCCTTCTTCGAGGGTGTGATGGTGAACGCCGATGCGCTGGACCTGCGGCTAAACCGCCAGGGCTTGCTGAAGATGCTGCACCAGGCCATGAACCGTGTGGCCGACTTGTCGCGCCTAGCCACTTGACCAGGGTTCCGGTATGAAACTCATCGTCATGGATCGAGATGGCACCATCAATGAAGACAGCGACGACTTCATCAAAACACCTGAAGAATGGCAGGCCCTGCCCGGCGCCTTAGAAGCCATTGCGCGCCTGAACCATGCCGGCTGGCATGTGGTGGTGGCCTCCAACCAGTCGGGGCTGGGGCGCGGCCTGTTTGACATGGCTTCGCTCAACCAGATACACCGCAAAATGCACCAGCAATTGGCGGCCAAGGGGGGGCGCATCGACGCCATTTTCTTTTGCCCGCACACACCGGATGAGCACTGCCAGTGCCGCAAACCGCTGCCCGGGCTATTCGAGCAAATTGGCGAACGCTACGGGCTGGATATGAGGGGCGTGCCTACCGTGGGCGACAACCTGCGCGACTTGCTAGCCGGTTGCGCCGCCGGTTGCGAGCCGCACCTGGTGCTGACCGGCAAAGGCGCGCGCTACCGCGAGCAACCCCTGCCCACCAGCTTTCCGGCCGCGACGCGGCTGCACGACGACCTGGGGGCGTTTGCCGATTTTCTGATTGCACGCCAAGCCCAGGCCACTGGTGCCGACCCGCTTGGCAACGAGGCGCAGCCCAGCGCTTTTTTCTAAAGCCGCCGCCCCTATGCCGTTTCTTCGCTCTGTGCTGCACGCCTTGTGGATGTTGGTCACGGTCATCCCTTGGGCGCTGGTGATGTTGGTGGCCTCGCTATGGCGCAGCGGCGAGCCGCTGTATTGGATGGCCGCGCGCTGGTTGGGCTGGGCCATTCGCGGCGCAGACCTGATTCTGGGTATACACACCCGTGTCAGCGGCATGGAGAACCTGCCGCTGGGCCAGCGCAGCCCCGCTGTGCTGCTGGTCAAGCACCAGTCCACCTACGAAACCTTTCTGATGCCGGTGCTGATGCCGCACCCGCTGGCCTATGTGTTCAAAAAAGAGCTGCTGTACGTGCCCTTCTTTGGCTGGGCCATGGGGCGGCTGGACATGATCCACATCGACCGCAGTCAGCGCGCCCAGGCCTTCAACAAGGTGGTGGAGCAGGGGCGTGCCCTGTTGGCGCAAGGCGTGTGGATCATCATGTTCCCTGAAGGCACGCGCATACCGCGCGGCCAGCAAGGCGTATATAAAACCGGCGGCTCGCGCCTAGCCATTGAAACCGGCGCACCGGTGATACCCATTGCCGTGACCTCGGCACGCTGTTGGCCGCGCAAAGCCTTCGTCAAATACCCCGGCGTGGTCGATGTGTCCATCGGCCCAGCTATACCCAGCCAGGGCCGCGCCCCGGAAGAACTGATGCGCGAAGTGGAAGGCTGGATAGAGGCCGAAATGCGCCGCCTAGACCCTGCCGCCTATGCCCCGCCGCCCGCCTGAGCGCGTGCCCAAGAACGCGTGCGCCACGACCCAGAGCGCCACCATGTGGCCGAGCCTGCGCGCTTTGGTGCAACTCGATTTGTTTGGCAGCGCCGCGCCGCATCAGCCGCTGTCAACTCCCGGCCCCGCCACATCGGCTCCCACCAGCCAGCCGGGGCCCGCCGACACCCCGCCCGCATCGCCCCACCGCACACCGGTTCTTTCACCACGATCCCCATCACGGCCTGCACCGCCACCGGCCTCACCGCCTGCGTCTGCGCCCACGGTGGGGCCGTTTCAGCACGCCCATGCCAACCGCGAAGCCGTGCTGGGCGGGCAGCGCGTGGCCTATCTGCTCAAGCGCGCCGCCCGGCGCAGCATAGGCTTCACCATTCGCCCCGAGGGGCTGGTGGTATCAGCCCCGACCTGGGTGGCGCTGCGCGATATCGACGCCGCGCTGCGCGACAAGGCGGGCTGGATTCTGGACAAACTGCAACAAGTACAGCAGCACCGCCCCCCTGCACCGCAATGGCACGAGGGCGCCGCCCTGCCCTACCTGGGCGGCACGCTGCAACTGGTGCTGCCCCCGGTGACTGCGGCGCAGGCGCGCTCGCGCCGCGAGCCGGGTGAACAGATAGGCAGGCAGCTACACCTGCACTTGCCCCCAGCGCCCAGCCCACAGCAGATTGCGCTGCGCGCCCAGGCCTGGCTGGTGCAGCAGGCCCACCCGCTGTTTGAGCAGCGCCTAAACCACTATGCCCCCTTGCTGGGCGTGCGCTGGACCGCGCTGACGTTAAGCCAGGCGCGCACCCGTTGGGGCAGCGCCACCAGCAACGGCAGCATCCGCCTCAACTGGCGCTTGGTGCAACTGCCGCTGCACCTGATCGACTATGTGGTGGTGCATGAGCTCAGCCACCTGCGCGAGATGAACCACAGCCCCCGCTTCTGGGCCATCGTAGCCAGCGTGTTCCCCCACTACCAAAGCCTGCGCCGCGAGCTGCGGCAACAGGCGATGGTGGGGCAGGAGTAGCGGGGCGGGATGGGCTTGACGCAGCCTCGAATGTGCCGCAATAGCGAAAAAGCTGGCCAACCAAGGGGTGAGTGAGGCGGAAGTCCATGAAAAAATGGTTTTCATCGATTGCTTCCTCAATGATCGTGGTGTGACCCAAAACCATCCATTCCGGGATCGGCAATAGCAGCCGCCCCAGCTTCACGATAAACCGAACCCCCCGGTAATGGAGTCGGCTGCCCGACACATAGGGGGCCATCTGTAGTCCGAGCACAGGATTGACGAACTCGATCACCTGGCCGTGGCCTGCTGAGATCCAGAAGCTGTCGAAATAGATCACCCGCCCATCCGAGTAGGTGAGCGTGCGCCGCCAATGCTGGCGCTTGCCCACCAGACTCTTTTCCACCACCGTTGACACCTGCTGCCCCGGGCGATTGACCAAGGCACCGCACAGATGCAGCACAGTCAAAAGCGGCTGCATAAACTGCGGGTACTCGATATCCATCTGACCCGTGTCAGTCGTCGTACCGAACCGGTAATGCGCCTGTAAGGCCACCGGCAGTTGCTCCCATTCGGCGCCTAGCGCCTCCTGCGTCAAGCTTTTCATGACCCCACTCCTGGCGTGGGTTTGAAGACCATCAGCGCGACCACAGCCACCATGGCCGCGAAGGCCGGCACGCCAAGCCAGAACCACCAACGAGCCATACGCCAGTAAAGCAGCGGCAGGTCTGCCCCTTGGGCGAAGGCACGGGCGGCGATTTTCTCCATGCGAATTTGTAACCAGACCACAGGAAGCCAGCAGGCACCCGCGACGAAGTAGAGGAACAAGCTGGCCGCAATCCACGGCGTTGCAAGCGGTATATCGAGCAAATAAACCATCCACAGTCCGCTCACGGGCTGCAAAATCACCGTCGGCGTCGTGAAGATCCAATCGGCCAGCACAACATGGCGGTTCGTCACCGCGATATGGGCCAAGTTGCCGCTGCGGTCGGCCATCCACTTGTAGAACGCACTGCCTAGGCCGGTGCCGAAGAGAAGCACCATGCTGAGAATATGCAGCGTTTTAAGTGCGGTGAAGATCATGATGCACCTCTTGTGGGTACGACTTCCGAGAAAAACAGCTTGGGCTTGGCGGAAAGGGGCGCACGCCCCAAAAACTGTGCCAGCGGTCGAAAGTCAGCCCGGTAACCGCTTTGCAGCATGCGCAAGTTGTCCGGTTGCAGCAGCGGGTTGAAGTACCGTCCCAGCCGGACAATCGCCATCGCCACCCTAAACGGAATGTGAATAGTCCGGGCACGCGGCAGGCGCTGCGCCTGGCGCATCGTCTGTAGCCAGTCGGCAAAGCTGAGAATTTCAGCACCGACGATGTCCAGCGTCTGCTTGGTGTGCGGCGATGTCAGGCTCTGCATCACGGTGGCTACGACATCGCTGATATGCACAGGCTGTAGTGCTTGCTGTCCATTACCGATGACTGGAATCACGGGCAGCGCCGCGAGGCGCATGAGTAGGCCCGCGCTCTTGCCTCCTGGTCCGTAAATCAACGAGGGGCGCAGCACAAACCAGTCGAGATCCAGGCGACGCAGACAGTCATCGGCGGCTTGCTTGCTCAGGTGGTAGGCAGAAAACGCCAGCTCGTCAGCTCCCAGGGCTGATATCTGCAACACCCGCCGGATACCGGATTGGGCGCAGGCGCGAAACAAGGCGCAAGGCGCGAGGGTGTGCAAAACGTTAAAACGCTGGGTTCCACTCTCCCCGATGATGCCCACGCTGTTGATAACGGCATCCACTCCTTCGAGATGCGGCAGCCAGTCCGCCACCGACAGCATCCGCCTGAAGTCGAGTCCTTGGCTACGGCATACCGGCGTGATGCAGTGGCCCGCGGCAGTCAGTTCTGCGGCGAGGTGGCGGCCAATGAAGCCGCTGGCCCCAGTAAGCAGGATGTTCATGATGCGCGCCCCGGTTGCTGCGGCACGGTAACGAACTGGCCGAGTCGCTTGCCGATGGCGTGAAGGCCGATCAGCAAGCCGACTAAGGCCGCCACCAGGGCCAGGCGCAAGCCAGCGATCGGGTTGCTGAAGGACGAAAACATATCGACCAGTAGTACCAAGATCAGCGGGGCAATCATCAGCATCACCTGGGTGTAGCTCAACCAGAATGAAGCCGCCTGTTCATCCGGGCAGACCCGGTTGAGAACATTCACCAGGGGACGCGCCAGCATGCGAAGAACCGCGAGACTCGCGGCTATGCTGATGAGACATTCAGCACACAGCAGAAGATAAGAATTCATGAAAGGCTCCGGATTGATTTTTGGAGCCCCCAGTTTGGCGATCAGCCACGCCGAATTCTTCCACTCTGATCGAAACGGAACATGTTTTGGCTCCGGAAAGTTCATTCCGGAGCTTTGGCCTGGCCATACGCACTATTTGGACGGCCCGCTCTTGGCGTGTAGCTTGCGGAACTGACCGGGGGTCATGCCCTCAATCTCGCGGAAGGCCTCGTAAAAATTCGACTGCGAGCTAAATCCGACGCTGAGTCCAACCGAAAGAACCGAGGCGGACGGTTCGTCACACAACATGGCTTTAGCGGCTGCCACGCGCTGCTCACGCAAGTAGCGGGAGAAACCCTTACCCATTCGGGCATTCATCAGCTCCGACAACTGGTGCGCATGCAGTCCGAGACGTTCAGCCAATTTGGGAAGGCTCAGGTCTGAATCGACATAGCTTCGGTCCGCTGCCATCAAGCTGTCCAGCCTCACCAGGGCGGCTTCACAATCCACCCGGCTTAAGGTGGAGTTGGCGTAGGCTGACTGCACGGTGTCCCTGATCTCAACGGGTAGTCTTGGCCGCAGGCTGAGCGTGGTTTGCACCAGAAAAAAGGCAACCCCTATCGAGATCGCATACAGGCTGAAAAACAGCTTTCCGGGTAGCAACACCTGGGATAGCCCGAGGGCCGAGACGCCGAGAGCGATACCGAATGCGCTGCCCAGCAGCATCATTTCCCGCTGGTAGCTCGCCCGCTCCCGGCGCAAAGCGTAGAGACGGCGCGCCAGCCACAGCAGGTAGCCTGCGCCCACACTAAAAGCCAGCGGCAGGGCCCAGTCGGTAGGTAGGAAGGGGGAAAGCCCGACTGGCAGCGCATGGCCAAGAAGCGCAGGCCGCCACAGAGGCGGCGCCCTGGGGTTCAGCAAGGGCTGGCTGAACAGAAAGAAAGACGGCGCCACAGCAAACAGGGTCATGCGGTAAGGCAGCCTGGCCACCCATTCCTGATCGCCGTACAGCCAGACGAAATGCGCGAGCTGGAGGCTGCTCAACGCCATCAACAAAACACACCCCATCAGGCGTGAAACCGGCTGGTCTTGGTAGGCGTCGCCGCGAAAATGCGTCAGGGCCAAGCCGATTGCGCTGAATATCGAGAAACCGGCGAAAAGAATGGCGAGAGCAGTCACGGCAAATGGAGAACAAACCCGTTAAGAGCGAGGCGCGGCCTACTGGGGCAGGCCGTGCCGAGGCTCGCGAAATATCTCATACATTTCCGCGTTTGCGCGTCTCTTTTCCGTTCCACGGGTTGATGACGCACACCGTGGCCGCTTCATAGCGTGCCGTGTCAGGTAAGCCTCTATGAGCCCGCGCGAAGCCGCAACCGCGGCGATGTAGCCGCCGCTAGCGCACCGATGCCAACCTGACTCAATACGACGCGGTGCTGAAGTGCGTGGTGACTTGTTTGGTGCGGCCGTTGATGCTCAGGTTGGCCGAGAAGGTGTAGCTGGTATTGGTGGCGAGTGTGTCGCGCGGGAAAAAGACAAAGGCGCTGCGCGACAGGCCTAGATTGTCCGTGCCGTACAGGGGCTGCTCAGCTCCGGTCTGGGTATTCACCAAGCTCACGCTGGTGACGCTGAAGTTGTTAAACATGCCGGTATGCAGGCTCAAGGGGTATCCCGTGATGGCCACGCCCGGCAGGGGGTTGGGCACTTCAGACGCTGGCGCGTAGCCGGTAGGCACCAGGGTTTGGCCCTCATACGGGTAGGCCAGCACCGGGTCAACCGGCAGTTTGCGGGCGGTTTGGGTGCCCAGGTTAGTGGTCAGCGGTGCTGGGCCCATGCCCACTTCAGAGAACTCATAGGCCAATAGCAGCACCCGGTGGCCGGGCGCACTGAGCATGGCGTCCATCAAGTTGCGCCCGTCGCTTACCGTACTGGGCACACCCCCGATGATGACTTCAGCGTCCAGGCTGGCCGTGTAGCCCGCAGCGACCACCCGCGAGCCCACGCCGTCGCCGCTGTAGCCGGGCGCGCCCGGGGTTTCGGAATGCCCCAGCACCTGGTTGAGCGTTTGGTAGTTGGCGTGCTTGGTGGCGGCAACACCCAGCGCCGCGTTCCATTGCAGGGTTTGCAAACCCATCGCGGCGCGTACCTCATTGAGGCGTTGTAGATGGCCTGTAATCGCCGCGTCGCCCGCGCTTTGCGTCACCGCAGCGGGCGACTGCGCGCTGCTACTGGCACTGCTGCTAGCGCTACCGCCCCCCCCACAGGCCACCAGGGCCGCTGCCATGACTACAGTCAGCGCGCTGTTTTTGATCTGAATCATGATGAACCTTCCGCCATGCACATGGCAGGTTCATCGTCTGCAAAAGCACCAGACTTGAGATGACTTTGGGTGCGATTCCGTGCTTCAGTTCACGCCCATTGCGCCGCTGAGACAGCCGTCCCCATCGGCTTAGGCCCAGGCGTGGGCTAGCGGGCGCGAGGCGAGTTAGGCAGGGCCACCTTGTCGCGGGCCGACGCGGCTGCGCAGGCGGCGGGTGATTTCGGGGTACGAGGTGTGTCAGGCAAGGCCACCGTATCGCCGGGACAGATCGGGTGGGCGCCCGGTTTGCTTTAGCCGCCGTCGCCTTTGTCGATATGTCAAACCGCAGCCGAAAACCGGTACACGCCGTCGGCGCCCAGGGTGCGCCGCAATTCGCCCCGATGCCACAGCGCATGCAGGTGCGCCACCGCCTCGCCCATGGCAAAGGTGGTTTGGTGCAGGTCTAGCGCGCGCTTGAACAGCACGGGCAGGATGTCGGCGCCGCTGCACGGGTTTTGTGCGCAAGCTTGCATCACCTCGGCCAGGCGGTCGCGGTGGTGGGTGTGCAATTGTTCGATGCGCCGGTGCAGGCCGACAAACGGCTTGCCGTGCGAGGGCAGGGTCAGCGTGTCTTCAGGCAGGTTGTTGAACTTGTCGATAGAGGCCAAGAACAGCGTGAGCGGGTCCGACTCGGGCTCGGCGTCGTACACGCTCACATTGGTGGAAATGCGCGGCAGCACCATGTCGCCGCTGATGAGCAGGTGCAGCGCGTCGCAGTACAGGGCCATGTGCTCGGGCGCGTGGCCGTAGCCACTGATGCAGCGCCAAGTGCGCCCACCGATACGCAGGCCGTGGCCGTCCAGCAGGCGGATGAATTGGCGTGGCACATCGGGCACCATGCTGGGGTAGTAACCGGCACGGCCCCGAATTTTTTCTAACGACTCCGTATCGGCGAGGCCATGCAGCGCAAAAAAGCGCGCCGCCGACTCACCGCCAAAGCCGGTGGTACTTTGCGAACCGATGCGCGCCGCACCATGGTCGGTGGCGCTCATCCACAACGGCGCCTGCCAGCGTTCGCACAGCCAATACGCCAAGCCAATATGATCCGGGTGCATGTGGGTGACGATGACGCGCAGCACCGGCAGGCCCTGCAATTGGGTGGCAAACACCTGCTCCCACAGCGCACGGGATTCGTCGCGCGCAATGCAGCAGTCCACCACCGTCCAGCCGACGCGCCCGTCAATCTGGTCGCGCAGCAGCCACAGGTTGATGTGGTCTAGCGCAAAGGGCAGCGGCATGCGAATCCAGCGCACGCCGTCGGCCACCTCCAGCGCGGTGCCAGGCGCGGGCAGGGTGGCGCCCAGGGGGTAGTGCAACTGTTGTTCGAGTTCGTGGGAGTTCATGTAGGATTGACGTTTACGTTAACGTCAACTTCTGGAAAGATGATTCATTCTAGGGGCACCCCTTCGGCCAAGGCTGTCGCATCAGCGGCGCGCGCGGTACAGCTTAGCTACACCATTAGCGAGTTGGCGCAAGAGTTTGACCTCACTACGCGCGCCATCCGCTTTTACGAAGACATGGCCTTGCTGCAACCCAAGCGCACCGGGCCGGGCGGGCGCAGCCGCGTCTATAGCGCGCGCGACCGGGCAAGGCTCAAACTCACCTTGCGTGCCAAGCGCCTGGGCCTGAGCCTGATCGAGGCCAAAGAAATCATCGATATGTACGAAAGCCCGCGTGACACCGGGCCGCAGTTGCGCAAATTCCTCACTGTGCTGGCCAAGCACCGCGCCGAATTGGAAGCCCAGCGCGCCGACCTGGAAACCACGCTGGACGAAGTGCGCACGCACGAAAAGGAAGCGCGGGCACTGCTGGCCAAGGCCGAGCGTGCACGCGCCAAAAGCAGCGCCTGAGTGCCCCCCACCGAAAGCCCCTTATGTTGCTAAACCCCGAGCAAGAAATGATCCGCGACGCCGTGCGCGCCTATGTGCAAGACCATATCCGCCCCTTTGCCGCCCAGTGGGACAAGCGGCACCACTTTCCAAAAGACGCACACCGGGGTTTGGCCGAGTTGGGTGCCTACGGGATTTGTGTGCCCGAGGCGCTGGGCGGCGCCGGGCTGGACTACCTCACGCTGGCGCTGGTGCTGGAAGAAATTGCCGCAGGCGACGGCGGCACCAGCACCGCCATCAGCGTCACCAACTGCCCGGTGAACGCCATCCTGCTGCGCTACGGCAATGCCGAGCAGCAGGAGCGCTGGCTGCGGCCACTGGCGCAGGGCCAGATGCTGGGCGCGTTTGCCCTGACCGAGCCGCATGCGGGCAGCGACGCCTCGGCCCTGCGCACGACAGCCGTGCGCGAGGGCGATTTCTATGTATTAAACGGTGTCAAGCAGTTCATCACCAGTGGCCAAAACGGCCAGGTGGCGATCGTGATTGCAGCCACCGACCGCGCAGCGGGCAAGCGCGGCATGAGCGCCTTTATCGTGCCCACCCGCACACCCGGCTACCAAGTGACGCGGCTGGAGGACAAGCTAGGCCAGCATTCCAGCGACACGGCTCAGATTAATCTGGACCAATGCCGCGTGCCGGTGGCGCAGCGCATTGGTGCTGAGGGCGAGGGCTACCGCATCGCGCTGTCGGCGCTAGAGGGTGGGCGCATCGGCATTGCCGCGCAAAGCGTGGGCATGGCGCGCGCTGCCTTTGACTGCGCGCTGGCTTATGCCAAAGAGCGCGAGAGCTTTGGCCAGCCCATCATTGAACACCAAGCGGTGGGCTTTCGGCTGGCCGACTGCGCCACCCGCATCGAGGCGGCGCGCCAGTTGGTGTGGCATGCGGCCAGCCTGCGCGACGCGGGTCGGCCCTGCCTGAAAGAAGCCGCCATGGCCAAGCTCTTCGCCAGCGAAATGGCCGAGCAGGTTTGCAGCGCCGCCATCCAAACCCTGGGCGGCTACGGCTATGTGAGCGACTTCCCGGTGGAGCGCATTTACCGCGACGTGCGGGTATGCCAGATTTACGAAGGCAGCTCAGACGTGCAAAAAATACTCATCCAGCGCGCGCTGGCCTGATAACGGGCCAGCCCTGCTTGACGCCCTACCCGGCGCATTCGCCCTCTTGCATAGGCTTATTAGCGCCCTCTCAAGGACACCTCTATGCCCGTCATCGCCACCCAACTGCAAACCCGTAGCGCCGAATTTCAAGCCAATGCCCAGGCCATGCGCGCGCTGGTGCAAGACCTGAAGCAACGCCTGGCCCAGGTGGCCCTGGGCGGCGGCGAGGCGGCACGCGCCAAACACACGGCGCGCGGCAAACTGCTGCCACGCGAACGGGTGCGGTTGCTGCTAGACCCCGGTACGCCGTTTCTAGAAATTGGTGCACTGGCCGCGTTGGCCATGTACCCGGATCGCGACGGCAGCGACGCCGCGCCCGGCGCGGGCCTGATTGTTGGCATAGGCCGCATCAGCGGCACCGACTGCATGGTGGTGTGCAATGACGCCACGGTGAAAGGCGGCACCTACTACCCGATGACGGTGAAAAAGCATTTGCGTGCGCAAGAGATTGCAGAGCAAAACCACCTGCCCTGCGTCTATTTGGTGGACTCGGGCGGCGCCAACCTGCCCAACCAAGACGAGGTGTTTCCCGACCGCGAGCACTTTGGGCGCATCTTCTACAACCAGGCCAATATGAGCGCGCAAGGCATTGCGCAAATTGCCGTCGTGATGGGCAGTTGCACGGCAGGCGGCGCCTACGTGCCCGCCATGAGCGACGAGGCCATCATCGTCAAAAACCAGGGCACCATCTTCCTGGGCGGGCCACCGCTGGTGAAGGCCGCCACAGGCGAGGTGGTGAGCGCCGAAGACTTAGGCGGTGGTGACGTGCACACCCGTTTGTCGGGCGTGGCTGACCATCTGGCGCAAAACGACGCGCACGCGCTGGCGCTGGCCCGCCAGGCGGTGGCGGGTTTAAACCACCGCAAACGCGCCGATATGGCCTTGCGCGCGCCGCAGCCCCCGGCTTATGACGCGCAGGAGCTGCATGGCGTGATTCCGCAAGACACGCGCAAGCCCTTCGATGTGCGCGAGGTCATCGCGCGTCTGGTTGATGGCAGCGAATTCGCCGAATTCAAAGCCCGCTTTGGCACCACCCTGGTGTGCGGCTTTGCGCATGTGGAGGGCATGCCCGTGGGGCTGGTGGCCAATAACGGCGTGCTGTTTTCTGAGGCGGCGCAAAAGGGCGCGCACTTTATCGAACTGTGCTGCCAGCGCCGTATTCCGCTGGTGTTTTTACAGAACATCACTGGCTTTATGGTGGGGCGCAAATACGAGAACGAAGGCATTGCCCGCCACGGCGCCAAGATGGTGACCGCCGTGGCCACGGCCCAGGTGCCCAAGTTCACCGTCATCATCGGCGGCAGCTACGGCGCAGGCAATTACGGCATGTGTGGCCGCGCTTACTCGCCGCGCTTTTTGTGGATGTGGCCCAACGCACGCATCAGCGTCATGGGCGGCGAGCAAGCCGCAGGCGTGCTGGCCACGGTGCGGCGCGAGGGCATTGAAGGCCGGGGTGGCCAATGGAGCGCAGAAGACGAGGCCGCTTTCAAACGCCCCTTGCTGGAGCAGTTTGCCCAGCAGTCCCACCCCTACTACGCCAGCGCCCGCCTGTGGGACGACGGCGTGATCGACCCCGCCGACACGCGCCGCGTGCTCGCGCTGGGCCTGTCTGCGGCCTTGAACGCGCCCATACCCGAGACGCGCTTTGGCGTGTTTCGCATGTAGGCACAGGCGCTGCAAAGCCGCGCAAGCCCGCATCTGCCCCACCGAAATCTTGGACCAAAAGACCGCCATGTTCAGCAAAATCCTGATCGCCAACCGGGGCGAAATCGCGTGCCGGGTCGCCGCTACCGCGCGCCGCCTGGGCGTGCGCACCGTGGCCGTGTATTCCGACGCCGATGCCAGCGCCGCGCATGTGGCGGCTTGCGACGAGGCCGTGCAGCTAGGCGGCAACGCACCGCAAGACAGCTATTTGCGCAGCGAGCGCATCATCGCGGCGGCCATGGCCTGCGGCGCGCAAGCCGTACACCCGGGCTACGGTTTTTTAAGCGAGAACGAAGACTTTGCCCAAGCCTGCGCCGACGCCGGGCTGGTGTTCATCGGCCCGCCGCCTGCTGCCATACAGGCCATGGGGCTGAAGGCCGAGTCCAAGCGCTTGATGGCGCTGGCGGGCGTGCCCCTGGTGCCGGGCTACCACGGCAGCGAGCAAGACGGCGCGCACCTGCACACGCAGGCCGACGCGATCGGCTATCCCGTGCTCATCAAAGCCAGCGCGGGCGGGGGCGGCAAAGGCATGCGGGTGGTGCAAACCAGCACTGACTTTGCGGCAGCACTGGCCTCGTGCCAGCGCGAGGCACGCAATAGCTTTGGCGACGACGCGGTGCTGATAGAAAAGTACTTGCAGCGGCCCCGGCACATTGAAATTCAGGTGTTTGCCGACACGCAGGGCCACTGCGTCTATCTGTTCGAGCGCGACTGCTCGGTGCAGCGGCGCCACCAAAAAGTGCTTGAAGAAGCGCCCGCGCCCGGCCTGCCACCTGCGCTGCGCGAACAAATGGGCGCCGCCGCCGTGGCCGCCGCACGCGCCGTGGGCTATGTGGGCGCGGGCACGGTGGAGTTCATCGTCGAGCAAGACGATGCGGGCGGTATGCGCTTTTTCTTCATGGAGATGAACACCCGGCTGCAAGTGGAGCATCCGGTGACCGAAGCCATTACCGGGCTGGACTTGGTGGAGTGGCAGTTGCGCGTGGCCGCAGGCGAGCCGCTGCCGCTGGCGCAAGAGCAGTTGCGCATCACCGGCCACGCGATTGAGGCGCGCATGTGCGCCGAGAACCCAGAGGCGCAGTTTCTGCCCGCCACCGGCACGTTGGCGGTGTATCGCAAGCCCGCGTGCCACAGCTTTACCCGTGGCGACGAGGCCTGCGCGGTGCGCATAGACGACGGCGTGCGCGAGGGCGACACCATTTCGCCGCACTACGACTCCATGATTGCCAAGCTCATCGTGCACGGTGCCACACGCGAACAGGCGCTGGCGCGGCTGGACGCGGCGCTGGCGCAAACCCATATCGTGGGCTTGCACACCAATGTGCAGTTTTTGCGCCAGGTGGTGCGCTGCGAGTCTTTCGCACAAGCGCGCTTGGACACGGGCCTGATTGAGCGCGAGCGCGCGCAGTTGTTCGGGCAGCAACCGCTGAGTGCGGCGCTGCTGGCCGCCGCCGCCGTGGCCCACACCCTGCACACCGAGCAGGGCATGCAAGGCGCAGACCCGTTCAGCCGCCGTGACGGCTGGTGCTCGCACAGCGAGCAGACGCGCCGCTTTGACTTTTTGCAAGGCGAGCAAGCCCTTAGCGCCCACCTGGTTTATGGCCACGACGGCAGCCTGAGCCTTCACGGCTGCGAGCAACGCGCGCCGCTGGCGTGGACGGCCCACGGCGACGCACTAGACATCACCTGGGGCAGCCTGCGCGCCCGCGTGCAGGTGTATGCGCTGGGCGACACACGGCACGTATTCGCCGCCGCTGGCGCCGGTGAGTTGCAGGTGGTGGACGCCTTGGCCCATGCGGGCGATGTAGCCACCGAGGGCGGGCGTTTAACAGCGCCCATGCCGGGCAAGCTGGTGGCCTTTTTGGTTCAGCCCGGCGATACGGTGAGCCAGGGCCAGCCCCTGGCCGTGATGGACGCGATGAAGATGGAACACACCATCAGCGCCCCCAGTGCTGGCGTGGTGAGCGAATTGCTCTACGCCCCCGGCGACCAAGTGGCCGAAGGCGCGGAACTGCTGCGGCTGCAAGCCACCGCGCCCGCCTGAACGCCGCCTGCGCTGTGCCCTCCCCGGAGTACAAAGCCACCGGCTCCGTGCGCTGCTGACGGCGGCCCTATTTTTCCTTGCTTTTTTGTATATCGAGTAACAAAATACAAGGATGATTGAGCGCCGCATCTTCATCGCTGAGCTGTTAGACCGTTTGGGGTTTTATCCCGGCGTGGTGTTGCTGGGTGCGCGCCAAGTGGGCAAGTCCACCTTGGCACGCGCCTTGGCAGCCCACCAGCCGGATGCGGTATTTCTGGACTTGGAGTGGCCCGCTGACCGCGCCAAGCTGGACAACCCGGCTGCGTTTTTTGCCGCGCACCGTGAGCACTTGGTGGTGATCGACGAAGTACAGGCCATGCCGGAGCTGTTTGCGCAATTGCGCCCCGAGATCGATGCGCATCGGCGCGCCGGGCGCTTTTTACTGCTGGGCTCGGCCAGCGGCGTGTTGCTGCGGCAATCGGCGGAGTCGTTGGCGGGGCGTGTGAGCTACCTGGAACTGCCGCCCCTGCTGTGGTCAGAAATACAGTCTGGGTTGCCCGCCGCGCACGACCCCAGCCAAGGCCTGCTGGCGCTGCAAAACTATTGGCAGCGCGGTGGCATGCCCTTGAGTTGGCTGGCCAAGACCGACGCGCAGTCGCTGCGCTGGCGCAACGACTACTTGCAGTCCGTCGTGCGGCGCGACTTGCCCGGCCTGGGCATTCACATTCCCAGCGAAACACTGTGGCGCTTTTTGCGCATGTTGGCGCACCAGCACGGCCAGTTGTTCAATGCCTCGGCGCTGGCCGTGGCCATGGGCGGCATTTCGCCTATTACCGTGGGCCGGTATCTGGACATTTTTTGCGACGCCCTCATCGTGCGCAAAGTCGAACCCTATTTCGTCAACCTGGGCAAGCGCCTGGTCAAGTCGCCCAAGCTGTACTTTCGCGACACTGGCCTTTTGCACGCCTTGCTGGGCATAGGCCACGCGCACGACCTGCAAGGCCACCCCACGGCGGGTTACTCGTGGGAGGGTTTGGTTATCAACCACTTAGCGGCCTGCCTGCCCTGGGTGGCGGGCGGCAATGCCAGCCTGCACTTTTACCGCACGGTGGCGGGCGCCGAACTCGATGCCGTGGTGGATACCGGCCAAGAACGGATAGGCTTTGAAATCAAACTCTCAGACGCACCCCGCGTTACCAAAGGGTTTTGGAACGCCTGCACTGACTTGCACATCAGCCGCGCCTATGTGGTGGCCCCGGTAGCCAGCGGCTGGCCCTTGGGGGATAAGGCGCAGGTGATTCCTTTGTTGGAGGTGGCTAAGGCGCTGGGGGTTCAAGGCTAGCGGTCACCATTTGGCCAGCGACGAAAGTTCAACCTAGAAACCGCAGTTGGACGCGCCCGAGTGTGCCGCCATGGGGTGGCCTGGCAAGGCGCGACGACGCGGCTGGCTGATGCCAGCAAGGAGGAGCAACACCGCCAGGGCATCCCAGGGCGGTGCAATCGGGCACGTAGCGACCTCACCCACCAGGTGAATAGATGTAGGGGGCCATCGCCGTGTTTATGCATAAGATTTTTGGGTGCCATGAAGCGGTCAACTGCGGTTTCTAGGTTCAAGCCTCCATGCCATAGCGCTTCATCACTTGTTCGCGTGGCACGGTTTGCGACTCTCCCGAGCGGATGGCTTCAAGCTCGCGCTCGGCCAGGTACAAGTCTTCCAGGTCGTCGTCAAGATCAGCAGAAATGCAAGCGCTCCAGCTATTCTTCGCGTCTTGTATTCGCCCCAGCAATATCCATAATTCAGCAAGGATTTTCATGGATTTCATACAGAGCGCGGCCAAAGTTGCACATGATGCAATGGGCAGGGTCGATCCAACGTTACAGCAAACTTACGTATCACTCATTCGCTTCTTGGCAGCATTTCCTGAAGCTGCTGCTGCTATGCGGGGTGCGAACGCCCCCGCTATCGGGTCAAAACTCTACATTGAACGGCAGGCCCTGGCGTTTGCCTCCGCGAGAAAACATCGTGCCCCACAAGCACCATCCACCATTCCCGACGAGATGGTATCGGTCATCCTACACGAATATTTTGATATCCCGATCGCTGACTTAGAAAGAGCCAAGCAACAACACCTACTGTCCATGGGGGCAGAAAATCTCGTTGGTGATCTGCTAGAACGCTATCTGGCGTCCGTAATGGAGCCGCGTGGATGGATATGGTGCTCCGGCGCCATGGTGCGTGCTGTTGACTTTGTTAAACCGCCTGCAAAAACGGAGGGTAAATGGCGAATGCTCCAAGTCAAGAATCGTGACAACTCTGAAAATTCGTCTAGTAGCGCAATTCGGAACGGTACTAATATAGAAAAATGGCATCGAACCTTTTCAAAAAAAGCAGGTTCTAACTGGGCAGAGTTTCCAGATCAAGAATTGAGATTAAATTTTTCAGAAGCAGAATTCAAGATATTCGTTCGCGATTACTTGCGATCACTGCGAAATTAAAATTTTAATCTCAGAAATTCTTTTATCTTGTTTTACGAAAAAAGAGTCAGTTGGTTAACATTAGTTTTGATTCTTTTGTTTTGTTTTCTCCATAATTCCAACTTGGATTTCTGCGGCTTCTGGTCTAAGCCCATGGTGATTCGTGTATTCACTTCCCAAGACACTTCATCAGTTCCCTTGTAGCGACTAAACGGAAATCCGACAGGCGGGTGTTTAGCGTTACCAGCCATATGGGCGAGAATTAATTTACCAACAGCCTCACCCAACCCCACGGGAACAGCATTACCAATTTGCTTATATTGGTCAGTTAACGAACCGCAGACAATCCAGTCATCGGGGAATTGTTGAATTCGTTTGTATTCCTGAACCGAGATGGGGCGATCCTCGTCTGGGTGGCAGATATCAGTTGCGGGCATCGTGGGGGAGGTAACCAGCGTGCAAGACGGCTTATCCCAAGCCAGTCGTCTGTAAAAGCCCGTCTTCCCACCACCTGAGTCGAGCGAACCACCGAGCGCTTCTCTATGCATCTCTTTTGGAAGATGCTTCCAATATTGACCGGGGCTGAGCAGTCGATAAAAACGCAGAC
>Ga0136644_10000621_pt1 | contig 28346 bp, 17 predicted proteins | sample C_130820_EF_Meta_FD_94780 | JGI IMG/M metagenome (GOLD analysis project Ga0136644, IMG submission 94780) | Freshwater microbial communities from Lake Croche, Canada to study carbon cycling - C_130820_EF_MetaG (v2) (version 2) | ecosystem: Environmental > Aquatic > Freshwater > Lake | place...
ATCAATTAAAGGTTACAGAAAAAACCGTCACCATTAGTGCCAACCAAGCAGCTGGTTTATTTTATGGCATGCAAACCCTATTACAATTATTGCCCAATGAAATTGAAAGCAACAAAATTCAACCCAATAAAATATGGACCATTCCCTGTGTGAGCATTGATGACCAGCCCAGGTTTGGATGGAGAGGTCTCATGCTAGACGTTAGCCGACATTTCTTTACCAAGGCAGAAGTAAAGAAGTTTATGGACGATATGGTTAGATTCAAATTCAATCTATTGCATTTACACTTAACTGATGATGAGGGTTGGAGAATTGAGATCAAGAGTCTGCCCAAATTGACTTCAGTAGGTGCTTGGAGAATAGAACGCAATGGTAAATGGTCTAATTCACCCAAAGCTGCTGATGACAAGGAACCCAAGACATATGGCGGGTTCTATACCCATGAAGACATTAAGGAATTGGTGCAATATGCTAAAGAAAAATTTGTAACTATATTACCTGAAATAGATGTGCCCGGTCATAGCTTGGCCGCAGTTGCAGCGTATCCGCAATTATCTGCTACACCTGGTGAACATAAAGTTTACCAAGGTATTTCTTTTATGAATTGGTTTGCGGGTGGCTTTGCAGCTATTGTTGACAATAGCATTAGCCCAGCCAATGAATTTTCTTATGAATTCATAGACAAAGTAATGACTGAAGTGGCACAACTATTCCCCTTTGAATACATACATATGGGTGGTGACGAATGTGCCAAAAACTTCTGGGAAAAAAGCCCTGAAATAAAAGCTTTGATGGCAAAGGAAGGACTCAAAACCATGAATGAAGTAGAGGGGTATTTTGTAAAAAGGGTTGAAAAAATTATCCAGTCAAAGGGCAAAAAAATGATTGGTTGGGATGAAATTCTAGAGGGAGGTGTATCTCCTACCGCCAATGTGATGAGCTGGCGTGGAGTAAAGGGTGGCATTGAAGCCGCCAAGAGCAAACACAATGTTGTCATGTCTCCTACCACTTTTACCTATGTAGACTATGTACAAGGTGAGCCATCACTAGAAGGTCCAGTTTATGCAACGCTTCGTTTGAATAAGAGTTATCAATTTGATCCTGTTCAAGAAGGTATGGACCCTAAATATGTATTGGGTGGTCAAGCCAATATGTGGTCAGAACAAATAGCCAATTATCGTTATCAGCAATACATGATGTGGCCCCGTGGATTGGCCATTGCTGAATCTGTTTGGTCTCCCAAAGAGAAAAAAGATTGGAATGGATTTTTCAAACGCGTAGAAAACCAGTTTGAACGTTGGGACCTTTCTGGTGATCGCTATGCCAAATCAGTTTATGACGCCATTGTTACTGCTTCTAAAGATGAAAAAGGCAATTTGGTATTACAGATTGCCTCAGAAATTGAAGGTGTGGATCATTATTATTCTATTGATGAATCTGCTCCAGACAATTATTATCCCAAGTATAGCAAACCAGTTACGCTTACTGATGACGTGCAAACTGTTCGCATCATTAGCTATAGAAATGGCAAACAAATTGGCAGACAGATCAATCTTCCTGTAACAGAATTAAAGAAAAGGGTGGAGAAGAAATAGTTGAATAGCAATAGACTGACGATAGTCATTAATAAAAAAAGAGCAACCGAAGTTGCTCTTTTTTTATTGTCAAGGTCAATCATCTTTTTATAACTATAACCAACCATTGGCCATTAACCAATTCTTACAACGTTCCATCCAATTGTCTTTAGTGGTTTTATTGTTCAACCCAAAACCATGACCTCCACTTTGGTATAAGTGCATTTCTGTTTTGATTTTATTGGCTACCAAGGCTTGATAAAAACGAATACTATTTTCCACTTTAACACCTCCATCATCAGTTGCATGGACTAAAAATGTAGGTGGTGTTTCTTTGGTTACTTGCAATTCATTGGAAAACAAATCAATTTGTGCCTTAGTGGGGGTTTTGCCTATTAAATTATTCCTAGAACCCATATGACAAATAGAATCTTGAAAACTGATCACAGGATATCCAAGAATCATAAAATCGGGTCTCAAACTGGTGTTGGCTGCATTGGGTACCAAAGAATTGGTAAAATGTGTTCCCAAGGTTGATGCCAAATGACCGCCTGCAGAGAATCCAAGAATCCCAATCTTTGATGGATCAATGCCCCATTTGGCTGCATTTTCTCTGGTCAACAAGATGGCTTGTTGTGCGTCTTGCAATGGCCCAATGCTTTTGTCTACCATAGTTAGATCACTTGGAATGCGGTACTTAATTAGAATAGCCGCAACACCCATTTCATTAAATGCTTTGGCCACGTCAATGCCCTCATGTTGTGAGGCAGTAATACTATATCCCCCACCAGGAAAAATAATCACGGCTGCTTTTTTGGGACTGGGGTTTGCTGGTAAAAACAACGTATAAGTAGGTATGCTAATCTTGCTATAACGCAGGATCCCATTGGTTACTTCCGCTTTTTCTTCATTGGGTCCTGGTTTGCTATTGGGGATAGTTGTAGCATACAAAGGAACCTGGTCTTGCTGGGCATTCACAATCATAAGGGAGCAAATTAAAAAACTAAGGGTGAAGACTATTTTTTTCATGAGATAACATACAATTTTTTGTAAAAATGGGTAATTCAATTTTTAATCAATTATGGCCAATCAATTCTTTAAGACAGCAATGTAAGAATTTCCCAAAGCCTTTGAATACTTGTTAAAAGATAATTTCAAAATGATTGGCCATTTAATAAATTATAAATATCTTGTATATAATAACTCCTAGTGCATGGCAAAGCAAACCTTGAAAGACATTTTAAGTCAATTAAAAGCTGACCTTATTGGGAAGGATTCCTATAGAGGCGTAACCCTTTCCTATTCTTGGTTAGCCAATCTATTGGGGGCATTTTCTGCTGGGTATATGTTTGAGCCTTCAGCCGTTCCTCTTTGGGCCAATCTATTACTAGCCATCTTATTAATAGTCTTCCCTGGTAGGGATTGGTACCTAACCAAGATCTACCAACAAAAAGCCATTTATCCTTTTCAATTCCGTTTGAGTCAATGGAATTTCTTTATGGAGCCTGTACAGGCCAACTTGGTAAAAGACTATTTAAAAACGGCAGTAAAAAACAAAACCCATTTACTCCTCTTTGGCGCAAAAACCAAGGCAAAAGTAGTTTGGGGGTTGGTATTGCCAATGAATTGTCTATTCAACACCTTGGATCTTGGGGAATCAATCTCTACAAAAACAATATCGCGCAAGCTGGGAACAAATGATTCAAGAAGCATTGGGGGTTAAAAATTACTTGAGTATTGTTTTGGACAACCATGGAAAAAAAATACCTCACTATCTAATTAATAAAACCGTTCCGCGCTGCTCTATTTTCTTATTGTCTTTGTTTATATAATTAACCTGCCAAATATAAGTTCCGGCTGGTTGTTCCATTCTATTGACCATGCCATCCCAACCCTTTCGCATATTGTTGCTGCTAAATACAATTGCCCCCCATCTATTATAAATACTCATGCGATACTGCCTTATACTAAAATCTAAACTTGGTTTAAACAAATCATTTAATCCGTCTCTATTGGGCGTAAAAGCATTGGGAATTAATAATTCTCCAAAACAGGTTCCCGTTTCTACTTTAAATGAAGCAAGGGAACTACCACATGCATTGATTACCTGTATTTGGTAAAAACCTGATTTGGTTATTGTAATATTGGGTGTGGTTAATCCATTGTTCCATTTAAAGTTGCTGGCGTATTGCGTTTGCGGAACTATTTTAAGACTATCACCCAAACAAATACTGGTATCGTTTAGGGCTTTGACAATGGGCGGGTCTAATTGATTGACACTGATGGATGTTTGTTTATAACATCCGTCTTTATACGCATAAAGATCATAGACCCCTTCTTGTGTCACAAGTATTCTATTGATGGTATCGCCAGTTGACCATTTATAGTTAACCAAAGGATCCCCTGCATTTAAAAGCAATGTTTTTCCTTGACACAATACAGTATCAGCTGGTAACTTTAGTTGAATGGGATTTGGATTTACCATAACTACCAAACTAGTATCAACAGTTTGCCTACAACCCGGGCTAAATACCGCTTGTGCAATGTATTTGCCAGATGCTGCAGGACTTGCTTTTGGGATGCGTATTTTATTACCGGTATTGGTATATCCATTGGGACCAATCCAATAAGCAGTTGTTCCTTCTGTAATAGATAGTTCTAAATCCTGGCCTTCACAGATGGGACCATTGCTCAAAATCACTGGCTTTGGGTCTACTCTTAGTCCAATGGGATAGGAGATGGTATAACAGGATGCATTGTAAATATTACCAGAATCTGCCATGCGCAATTGGTAAAATCTGGAATCATCCCTCTGCGCTGATCCAATCACATAACTGGATTGATTAGCACCTGGAATATCTTCATAGGAATAATCTTCCTTTAGTCTTTGCCATTGAAACATTTTCCCCTGCATTTGTGCAGCACTCAAATCCTTGATGGTAAAAGCAGCTTCCGCATCCCTACACACATAAAAGGGATAGGTATAAATGGGGGCATTATTGATGTTGAGAAAAAAGCTTGATATGGTAGACTGTGCATTGGTATTGACAATGCGAATATCGTCAATGGCAAAATCATCCGGAACTGGTGTTGTACTTGACAATGATAAACTCACACGCACGCCCTTTGGTGATACGGGTATTTGATAGGCCATGACCATATTGGACCAGACCAAAGAATCTTCATTTTTTAAAACCGGTGTTTCCTGTGAAGCAATCACCTGATTATTATTCAGGTCTGTTACGGTCAATTTAATTTGAACTTCTCTGGCAGAGCCTTTTGCGTTTAAACTGGCATACCAAAAACAAATGGCCTGAGTTTGAATAGTGCAGTTGTTGGAAATGTCTTTTTCAAAAAAAATAGGATTGGCCTTATTGGACCTAACCAACATCATAAATCCCCCATTGCCCGTATGGTCTGAACCCTCTACCCAATTATTGATATTGGGTCTGGCTTTTCTAATGCCAAATTCTCCTACTGCAATACTTCCACTGCTTTTGAAAGTATAACTGGTATTAAAAGCGGTTGGAGCAGACCCAAAATTGCCTGTGCTGAAATTACCTCCAAATGTTTCTTTATAAACCACTTGGCCTGGGTCAGCATCACTGCACTGGGCATAGCCCTGCAAAGAAAGCAAGATCAGTAGGATATGGAAAAGGAATTGTTTCATGGAACCCAAAGGTTTCAAGTTCAAATTACCAAATTCCTAATACACCAAAAGCAATTTTTGATTAGCGGCCCAATTCCAATATCCACATTCGTTTGGCTGGAATTTGAAATGAGGAGTTTACTATTGATCCTGAAACTACATTGCGACCAGTTTTAAATTCTTTTGTTCTTTCTACAAATTTTCCAAAGTCTACTGTTTTATCTTTTTCACTAGTATTCATCACACACATGACGGTTTGCCCAGCATCATAGCGGAAATACACATAAAGACCGTCATCTGGAACATATTGCATGAGTTTGCCCTTGGTAATGGCCGAACTGTTTTTTCTAAAATTGGCCAAGGTTTTTATATAATCCTGCATAGACTTTTCTTGTTCACTCAAGCCCTGTCCGGTAAAGGCATTTTTGGCATCACCATCCCATCCTCCAGGAAAATCTAAACGCAAATAACCGTCAGGATTCTTCTCTCCTTTCATGAGCACTTCCGTACCATAATAGATTTGAGGTATTCCCCTTGTGGTCAATAACCATGCAAGACCCATCTTTACTTTCTCTGCGTCTTCTCCAAACTCAGTATAAATTCTGGTTAGGTCATGATTGTCTAAGAAAATGCAATTCCTATTGGCATCCTTATATAAAAAATCATTACTCAAAGTACTGTAGAGTTTATTTACGCCTTCTGTCCATCCAAACTTTTCTTTGATGGCTGGAAAAATGCCATAGAACAGGGTTTGAAAATCTGTTACCCCTTGAAGATTACTTTTGAAAGGAACATTGATTGTATTCTCTGCAAAATAAGCTTGCGCAGCAGTGCCATGAACCCAGGTTTCCCCAAAGAGGGTAATCTTGGGATATTCATCGGTCAATGCTTTGTTGCACTTATTCATAAAGGGCAGGTCATTGTAGATGTAAGTATCTATTCTCCAACCGTCTACGCCAAACATTTCAACACTCCAAAGAGCGTGTTGTATTAGATAATTGGCAACATAAGGATTGTTTTGATTGAGGTCAGGCATCTCTGGCGTGAACCAACCATCAGCCATTAATTTCTTATCAGCTGCTGAACCATAAGGATCAAAGACAGGTTGGTCTTTGTAAGAAGTACCTGTGTAAGTAGGCCATTGGTGGTACCAGTCTTTCATGGGTTGGTCCAAGAAAGTTAAGTGTTTGCTTCCCACGTGATTGTAAACCGCGTCTTGCATGAGTTTCATGCCGCGTTGATGCAATGCATCACTCAATGCTTTGTATTTTTCTACTCCCCCAATTCTGGCGTCAACGGTATAATGATCCGTTATGGCATAACCATGTTCGGTTCTTTCTGGTTGATCATTGAGTAAGACGGGGGTCATCCAAACAGTGGTAACGCCTAAGTCTTTTAAATAATCTAAGTGGTTAATGATTCCCTGTAAATCACCACCATGTCTATCATAAATTTTTGACCTATCCAAACTTTGGTCCTTTAATCCAGCAATTTTATCATTGGTTTTATCGGCATTGCTAAACCTATCTGGCATAATTAAATACACCAAATCTGAGGAGTTTACACCTTGTGCAAAAACGGTTCCTCTACCTGCTCTTTTGTTGTACAAAGACCAATTTACCGCATGTGCTTTGCCTTTGTTAATAAATTCAATCAGCACATTCCCTGCTTTGGCAGTTGTGCTGATTTCCAAATCCAGTGCTAGGTATTTGCCATTATCTAATGGTGTTGATTTTAGTAGTTTAACACCAGGATATTGAACACGAACCTGTTCTTTATTAAATCCATCATACTCTCCTTGCACTAAAATCTGTACTTTATTCCATTTCATGCCTGTCCACCAATTGGTGGGATAACATTTGGCATATTGTGCATCTGCAAATAGATTTAGCATAGTAGCCATTAGGGCCATTAGGGCAATCCTTTTCATATTATTATATTTAAATAAATTTTTAATCCTTTCCTTGTTTGATTCTAATAGCGCCTTCATCGTAAACAAATAAAACGCTAACAGCCGCGCAGATCATGAAAAATCCAGCCAAGACTATGGCATAAATAGGCTGACCTCCATACAAGTGTTTGACAATCCATCCACCTCCTATACCGTTAATGATTTGTGGAAGGGTAATGAAGAAATTAAAGATACCCATATAGATGCCCAACTTTCCAGCAGGTATCGCGCCAGATAATATAACATATGGCATGGCCAGAATACTAGCCCAGGCAAGTCCAATTCCAATCATGGAAAACTTGAGCATTTCAGGATCCTTGATAAAGAAAATAGAAATCAACCCAATACCACCGGCTAATAATGAGAAGGCATGTGTTCCTTTTCTTCCCAAGAATTTGGCAACTAAGGGAAGCATTAGTGCATAAACAGCGGCTACTAAATTATAGGTTCCAAAAGCAGAACTCACTTTATTTCCAGCATCATTATAGGCTACAGATTTGGCATATTCACCAGTTAATCCATAGACATGGGTAGCTACCGCATCTGTAGTAAAGACCCACATGCTAAATAAGGCAAACCAAGAAAAAAATTGCACCAAACCCAATTGTTTCATGGTCTTGGGCATTTTGGCAAAGTCTTTAAAAATGTCTGATACCGCAGCTTTGGGAGCATCATCTGCTTTTTTACCATGAAACTGTTCGTATTCTTTTGGGGTGTATTCTTTTGATAAGAAGACTGTTACCAAAATGGCCACCATAAACACAGCTGCACCTATGTAAAAACTATACCTAATATTATCGGCAACCCCTGATGCACCTGCTTCTTGAGAAAATCCATGATTGGCTAAGAAGGATGGTAGTTCAGACCCTACTACGGCACCAATACCTATGAGAAAGGTTTGAACGGCAAAGCCCGATGTTCTTTGTGAATCCGGCAGATTGTCTGCTACCAAGGCCCTAAAGGGTTCCATGGCCACGTTAAAACTAGCATCCATGATCATCACCATACCAGCTCCCATCCAAAGGGCGGGAACAATGCTGGATAAAGAACCCGCATTCGGTAGAAAAATTAGGGCTAAGGAAGAAAGAATGGCCCCAGTTAGAAAATAGGGTTTTCTTCTTCCTATTCTGGTCCAGGTATTATCACTATAATGACCAATCAAAGGTTGTACAATCATACCCACCAAGGGTGCCACAATCCAAAACATGGGTAACTGTTCTACATCTGCCCCAAAAGAACGAAGAATTCTACTGGTATTACCATTTTGAAGGGCAAATCCAAATTGGATTCCCAAAAAGCCAAAGCTCATGAAAACAATTTGAGAAATGGTCAGTCGGGGTTTGGGCTTCAATCCTGTGCTATTCACAGAAGGGTTAGAATGGGCCATGGCAATCGTTTATTGTGTAAGAAATACATAAAGCTAAAACTACATAAAAAAACATCCCAACAGGGACGTTTTTTTATGATTTATATCACAAAACCATCAGGTAAAATAGCGGTCTTTTTTACCACCACAATCCCATCTTTAACGGCATATAAAGGATGATCTGTATTGGCTAAATGCTTACCACCCACAATCCTAACATCACTGCCAATGCGGCAGTTTTTGTCAATAATGGCGTCTTTGATATAGCATCTTTCTCCAATCCCAATCTTTGGCAATCCCTTAGCCTGGTCGGTATCCATTTCAGAAAGGGTTTCATAATAGTCATTACCCATGATATAAGAACTCACAATGGTTGTACCTTTTCCAATTCTGGAACGAATACCAACTACAGATTGTTCAATTCTACTAGCATTGATAATAGAGCCTTCGGCGATAATGGTTTTTTCCAGGGTAGTACCACTAATTTTAGCTGGTGGCAACATTCTTGCACGGCTATACACCGTTTTGGTATTGTCAAACAGGTTAAACGCCGGCACATCATCCGTTAAAGCCAAGTTGGCTTCAAAAAAGGAATAAATATTTCCAATATCGGTCCAATAACCATCGTATTGGTAACTAATTACTTTGTGGTTGTCTATGGACTCAGGGATAATCTCTTTTCCAAAATCAGTTGCTTTGGGATTTTTTTCATACAAAAGGTGGTCTAGGATTCTTTTGTTGAAAATATAAATACCCATAGATGCCAAGTAATTCCTACCCTCCTTTTTCATTTCTGCACCCGTATCACTGGTCCAATCTGGTAATAATTCTTTGGCGGGTTTTTCTATAAAGGAAGTAATAAATTGTTCCTCATTGGTTTTCAAAATTCCAAACTCAGGGGCTTCCCTATCGCCAACAGGAATTGTGGCAATAGTAATATCGGCACCTTGTGCTTTGTGGTTGGCTATCATTTCACTAAAGTCCATTTGATAGAGTTGGTCTCCACTCAAAATCAAAATATACTCGTAGTCAAAATTCCCGATATGTCTGAGCGATTGTTTTACCGCATCGGCTGTGCCCTGAAACCATCCTGGATTATCCGGCGTTTGTTCTGCAGCCAAAATGTCTACAAATCCAGAACTGAAGGCACTAAAGTGATAAGTGTTCTTGATATGTTTGTTCAAAGAGGCTGAGTTGAACTGGGTCAACACAAACATTCTATTGATATTACTATTGATACAGTTGCTGATGGGAATATCCACCAAACGGTATTTTCCTGCAATAGGCACGGCGGGTTTGGACCTTGTATTGGTCAATGGAGACAACCTGCTTCCGGCACCTCCTCCCAGGATTACGGCTACTACTGATGTTGAATAATTATTCATTGGTTATATCGTTTTATCTGTTGCAAATCTAATTATAATATACCCTGGTAAACACTGATGTATTTTTCAACAGTGGCTTCCCAACTATTGTCAACTTGCATCATGAATTTGCGCATTTTTTCCATGTGGGCACTGTCTTGATAAACAGAAATACCCCTACCTATAGAATAGACCAAATCAGATTCTGTTGCATGGTTAAAGCGAATGCCATAACCATCTGGGTCTCCCATATCTACCACGGTATCCTTTAATCCTCCGGTACTTCTAACTACAGGCACGGTACCATAACGCATCGCATACATTTGATTTAAGCCACAGGGCTCCACCTTACTAGGCATGAGTAAAAAATCTGCTCCCGCATAAATTAAATGACTTAGGGCTTCATGATACCCAATATAGGCATTGTAAATTCCAGGATATTGATCCGTCATTTGTTGTAATGCCCATTCAATATCCGTTTGTCCACTCCCCAAAATTAAAAAGTTTGCAGCTCCGCCCGTTTCATAGATTGACCTAGCAATGGAACCGGGTAAAATTTCCGCAGCTTTCTCTCCCACCAATCTTCCAATAAATACAAAAAGGGGCTTTTCTTTGTCCAGTCCAAATTTCTCGCAAAGCAATGCCTTATTGGCTTTTTTACCTTTGGTTACTGTTTTAACGCTAAAATGCTGCTCCAAATAGGTATCAGTTGTTGGACTCCAGATTTCGTTGTCTATTCCATTGAGTATGCCTACACATTTGCCTCTTTCAAAGTCAAATAATGCTTCTAGCCCATTGGCATCAAAAAACAATTCCTCCATATAACTCTGTGAAACGGTGGTCACCTTATCGGCACACTTAATGGCCGATGCCATGGGATTGATGCGCCCATTCCATTCCAGCAGACCGGTCTTCCAATCGTCCCATGCAGGGATGAGTTGGCTTTTACTCCAGTCCATCCATCCTTGGTATTGTCCATTATGAATGGTGAAAACGGTAGATACCCTACTCAGATGTCTGAAATTAAAACAGTGTTTCATCATAAAGGGCACCAATCCAGATTGGTGATCATGGCAATGCACAATATCTGGCCGATGTTCCCAACTGGCCATCCAATTCACTACCGCAATTTGAAACGCAGTGAACCGCTCTGTATCATCCTCATATCCGTAAATTTTTTCCCTGTCTAAAAAACCATTAATGTCTACTAGGTAAAGGTCATAGCCAAGGGAATTTGTTTTTTCGCGAATAATAGTATACTCAAAAAACCAATCGCCTAAGTTAGCTGAACCCTTAAAATCAACCACCCATTCATTTGCGTAAAGGAATTTTGTCCTGTACATGGGCATGACAACTTTAGCTATATGCCCTGCTTTGCATTGATATTTTGGCAAGGCACCCACTACGTCTCCCAAGCCACCAGCCTTGGCCATGGGATAGCATTCGGCACTGATATGAACAATCTCCATCTATTTAACAATTGAAACTTTAATTACATTCAATTTAGGAATGAATTGTCAGTGCAACAAAAACATTTAAAGTTTTCTCCTTAGCAAATTATATTTATTTTACAGCCTATTCGTTTCATATTCAATCACTCGCTTGCCATGAATCAAAAAACTAACTGGTCACAATTTGGAACCCTGATTACGGTTTTCTTTTTCTGGGGATTTGTTGCTGCCAGCAATGACATTCTCATACCTGTTTTCAAGAAAGCCTTTACCTTAACTCAATTACAAAGCCAATTGGTGGCTGTTGCCTTTTATGTGGCATATACCGTTGGGTCACTTATTTACGTTGGTGTTTCTTCTGCTATTGGCGGAGATTTACTGAACAAAATTGGGTACAAAAACGGGATTGCATTGGGTTTGGGAATCTCCGCAATTGGTACCTTATTGTTCTATCCAGCAGCAACTGGCGGTGGATCTTTTAATTTAATGATTACGGCGCTTTTTATTGTAGCCCTTGGATTTAGTTTACAACAAATTGCTGCCAATCCTTTAGCTGTTGTTATTGGAGATCCCAAAACAGGATCACAGCGATTAAATATGGCTGGTGGAATTAATAATTTTGGAACCACAATTGGGCCACTGTTAGTAAGCTTTGCCATATTTGGTAGCGTCAGCAGCGGTAACACAGATGCTAGTATTGAAAGTGTAAAAACCCCTTATTTAATACTTGGAGCCGCTTTTTTATTGGTGGCCATTTTCTTTAAATTTTCTTCTATACCAAATAAAATAGACCTAGAAACTGTTGCAGCTGAAGAAGCTGATACTGATTCTAAAGTATTACACAAAAAATCAGCTATTCAATACCCTCAGTTGGTTATGGGTATGATTGGAATCTTTGTGTATGTGGGAGTTGAAGTTTCAACTGCTAGTAACCTACCTGAATATATGCGTCAGCATGTAGGTATTCAAACAGAACAAATTGCTCCCTATATTTCACTCTATTGGGCTAGTTTGATGATTGGACGTTGGACCGCATCAGTAGGGGCTTTTGGTGTAAGTGCGGCCAAAGCCAAAGTGTTGAATTTTGTAATGCCTTATTTGGCATTTGCGGTATTCTTAATTGTGAATACCATTGCCCAACATGATATGACCCAGTTTTACATATATGGTCTGGTAATTATTGCCATGATTGTAGGAGATATCTTGAGTAAGGGTAGCCCTGCTAGAATGTTGTTGATCTTCTCAAGTATGGGTATTGCCGCTTTGATTATTGGCATGCTTACTTCTGGAATGGTTAGTGTTTTTGCCTTTATTAGCGTTGGTTTATTTTGCAGTACGCTTTGGCCTTGCATTTTTACTTTGGCTGTTGCAGGATTGGGTAAACACACCAATCAAGGCTCTAGCTTACTCATCATGATGATCATGGGTGGCGGCGTAATTGCAGCTTTACAAGGTTGGGTAGCAGATGATAAAATGCTTGGCATACAAAACAGTTATGTAGTTGGCGCCTTGTGTTTTGCATACCTGGCATTTTATGCCATTCGTGTTAAATCAATCTTGAAATCACAGGGTATTGACTACGATGTAAAAACTACTGGTTCAGGACATTAATTTCATTTAAAAACCAAGAGACATGGCATCTATTAACGCAGGCATGGAGCAATTAGCCATTGGCATTGACATTGGGGGTACGGGTACTAAATTCGGAATTGTTGACAAAGAAGGCAATGTGTTGTTTTCAAGCGATATGTCTACTAGGGGATTTGATACCATTGAAGCATTTATAGAGGAATTGCATAAAAAAGTGCAACCCCTGATTGATAATGTTGGCGGAACTGGAAGGATCCGTGGTATTGGTGTAGGAGCACCAAACGGAAATTTTTATACAGGCACTATTGAATATGCACCCAATCTACCTTGGAAAGGCATTATCCCACTGGCCAAACTAATTCAAGATGAATTTAAACTACCCGTAATTGTTACCAATGACGCAAATGCCGCTGCACTTGGAGAAATGAAATATGGAGCCGCTAAGGATATGAATGATTTTATCATGATTACCCTTGGAACAGGTGTAGGAAGTGGCATTGTAGCCAATGGAAACCTGATTTATGGTCACGATGGATTTGCTGGAGAACTTGGTCATGTAATTGTGATACCAGATGGCAGAAACCATGAAGGAACAAGTAAAAAAGGTTCCTTGGAAAGTTATGCTTCTGCCACCGGGGTGCGCAATACAGCTATTGAACTTTTAGAAAACTCAAATACACCCAGTTTGCTTAGAGCTATTCCCAAAGAGGAACTTGATTCTAAAAAAGTGTATGATGCTGCCATGGCTGGCGATCAATTGGCCAAAGATATATTTGATTACACAGGCAAAATCTTAGGTCTTGCTCTAGCAAATTTTGTGATGTTCTCTAGCCCTTCTGCCATTATTTTATTTGGTGGATTAACCAAGGCTGGCGATTTAATCTTAAAGCCAACAAGGGAACATATGGAAGCCAATCTCATTCAAGTATTTCAGAACAAGGTAAAAATCTTGGTCAGTCACTTGAAGGAATCAGATGCTGCCATATTAGGGGCTTCTGCGCTTGCTTGGGATATACAATAAAAGAGAAGTGAGAAGTGAGAAGTGAAGAGTGAGAAGTGAAGAGTGAGAAGTGAGAAGTGAGAAGTGAAGAATTAAGATAATAGATAATAGATAAAAGTGAAGAGTGAACGGTGATTTCTGTAAACGATTAAAACCTAAACTGCGCTTGGGTTTTAGTTAAAAATAATTTCGGACAATCTACTTTTAATAAAGAAACCCTTGGCAAGCCAAGGGTTTCTTTATTAGGTAAAAGCTCAACTTTTTTCATTTCTCACTTCTCATTTCTCATTTCTCCTTTCTCACTTCTCATTTCTCACTTCTCATTTCTCACTTCTCATTTCTCACTTCTCATTTCTCACTTCTCATTCCTCACTTCTCATTCCTCACTCCTCTCTTAACTCTTCACTTTAAATCTCTTCACTTTGTTCTCCTCTCTTCACTCTTATCTTTAAATCTCTTCACTACTTTTTCTTCACTTCTTCCTATTCCTCACTCTTCAATTCTACTTCCGTTTCCGTTCTTGGCTGAAACTCAAATTTGATTTTGCCATTTTCCTTATCCAAGTCTGCAATCAAGACATCGCCTTTTTTGATATTTAGATTTAGAATTTCTTCAGCTAATGGATCTTCTAAGTATTTCTGTAAAGCTCTGTGTAAAGGTCTTGCTCCAAACTGTACGTCATAACCTTTCTCTGCAATAAACTCTTTTGCAGCCAGTGTAAGTTCCATGCTAAACCCTAGGTTTTGCAAACGCTTGGTAACACCCTTCATCAAAATATCAATGATGTTGAAGATATTGTCTTTGCTCAAAGAATTGAAAATGACTACATCGTCAATACGGTTGAGGAATTCAGGAGAGAAGGTACGTTTCAAAGCCTTTTCAATTACGGCTTTGTTATTCTCTTCTGCATTCTGAACCCTAGTTGCTGTTGCAAATCCAACTCCGTCTCCAAACTCTTTCAATTGGCGAACACCAATATTAGAAGTCATGATGATCAACGTGTTTTTGAAATCAATTTTTCTACCTAGTCCATCTGTTAATTGACCTTCGTCCAAGACTTGCAATAAGATATTGTAAATGTCTGGGTGTGCTTTTTCAATTTCATCTAGTAAGATTACGCAATAAGGTTTTCTTCTAACTTTTTCAGTTAACTGTCCACCTTCTTCATAACCTACGTAACCGGGAGGTGCGCCAATTAATCGGCTCACCGTAAATTTTTCCATATATTCACTCATGTCTATTCGAATCAGTGAATCTTCGGAATCAAACATATAACGGGCCAAAGATCGCGCCAGCTCAGTCTTACCTACACCCGTAGGTCCTAAGAAAATAAAGGTACCAATGGGCTTCTTTGGGTCTTTTAAACCCACCCTATTTCGCTGAATGGCTTTGGTTACTTTCAAAATGGCTTCATCCTGACCAATGACCATATTGCGCATATCATCGCTCATTCTGCGGAGTTTTTCCGTTTCTGCTTGAACCATGCGTTTTACAGGAATGCCCGTCATCATACTCACCACTTCAGCAATATGTTCTTCTGCAATAGGATAGCGCTTGTGTTTACTGTCTTCTTCCCATAGCCCTTTTGCTTTTTCTAACTCTTCGCCCAGTCTTTTTTCTGTATCTCGCAGCGCTGCGGCTTCTTCAAATCTTTGACTCTTAACTACTTTGTTCTTCTCATTCTTAACTTCTTCTATCTTCTTTTCCAGTTCTACAATTTCTTCTGGAACATTGATATTTTTCAAGTGTACACGCGCACCAACCTCGTCCAAAACGTCAATTGCTTTGTCTGGCAGTAAACGGTCTGTCATGTAACGGTCGCTCAATTTTACGCAGGCTTCAATAGCTTCCTCATTATAAGTAACATTGTGAAAGTCCTCGTACTTAGACTTGATATTGTTTAGGATCATGATGGTCTCATCCACACTTGGTGGTTCAATCAACACTTTCTGAAACCTTCTATCTAAAGCACCGTCTTTTTCAATATGCATGCGGTATTCATCCAAAGTAGATGCCCCAATGCATTGGAGTTCTCCCCTAGCAAGTGCTGGTTTAAAAATATTTGAAGCATCCAAAGATCCACTGGCACCACCGGCGCCAACAATGGTATGGATTTCATCTATAAATAGGATTACGTCACGGTTCTTTTCCAACTCGTTCATAATAGCTTTCATCCTTTCTTCAAATTGACCGCGATACTTGGTTCCAGCTACTAAAGCTGCCAGGTCTAAACTAATCACGCGTTTGTCAAATAGCACTCGGCTTACTTTTCTTTGAACTATGCGCAAAGCCAACCCTTCTACAATGGCTGTCTTACCCACACCTGGTTCACCTATTAGAATGGGGTTGTTCTTTTTTCTTCGACTAAGTATTTGACTCACGCGCTCAATTTCTGCTTCTCGCCCTACAATAGGATCCAGATTGCCGCTTTCTGCCAGTTTGGTAATGTCTCTTCCAAAATTGTCCAAGACAGGTGTTTTGCTTTTGGCACCGGCTGGTTGTTTGGCGCCACCTCTTTGCCCGGAATATCCGCCTGCACGTTTTTCCTCATCAAATTCGTCCTCATTTTCCTCCGAAAAATCAGCCCTTGGATTGGGATTTGGATTGGTTGAACCAACCATGCCTAGTTCATTTCTGAACATATCATAGTCAATATCAAATTGGTTGAGAATCTGCGTGGCAATATTTTCCTTGTTTTTGAGAATACTTAACATAAGATGCTCCGTTTCTACTAAAGGGCTTTTAAGGGCCTTTGCTTCTAATACGGTTACCCTAATCACTTTCTCAGCCTGTTTGGTTAAAGGAAGACTATTGATATTGGCAATATTTTTCCCTGTCTTGTCTTTGACAGCCAGTTCAACTTCTTTGCGCAATTCATACAGATCTACATTCAATTGCTTGAGCACTTTAATGGCCGTATTGTCTCCATCTCGAATCAACCCCAGCAAGAGGTGCTCCGTTCCAATGAAGTCATTCCCCAATCTTAAAGCCTCTTCCCTACTAAAGGATATGATTTCTTTTACTTGTGCTGAAAAATTATTATCCATAATCAAAATTGGATTTATACAATTATAACGAATATTTTTGAGTGAAGTTGTCTGGCACTTATACACAGAATGTTAATCACACATGCATATGGAAGTCAAAATTGATACCAAGGAGAAATTCAGCGTCTTAACACCAATATTGCCAGATTTAACTGTCAATATTGCAGCAAGTTTGGAAGAACTCTGCCTTAAACAGTTAGACCAACCCGTAAAGAATGTGATTTTAGAAATGGGACATATAATCAATTTGGAACCCACTGCCGCTATCAAATTGGCAGAATTACAGCAGCAATTCTATGAAAATAGTAGCAGCTTTGTTATTTGCGGTGTTAATAATGAAGTTAAGGCAGTTTTTGAATCACAAGAATTGATGGATTTTCTCAATATTACACCAACACAAAGTGAAGCCTGGGATATTGTACAAATGGAAGAGATTGAAAGGGAATTATTGGACGGGGATGATGTGGAATTTGAAAAAAATGCCTGATTTTGATGAAAGCAGGCAAGAACTATTATCAAGTATTAGACATTCCAGTTAACGCAAGTTTTTCTGAGATTAAAAAATCATATAGAAAGTTGGCATTAGTGTTCCACCCAGACAAACATCCTGATCCCATCATTTCCATTCCAAAATTCAATGAGATCAAGGAGGCCTATTTTGTTTTGGTTGACCCTACTAGTAGGAGAAATTACGATAGGGAATTTCATTTTCAGAAATACCAACCCAAACAAGAAATGCTGGCTTCAGAAGCAGATGAGGTATTACGATTGTGTAAGGAACTTTGGGCAAATCAAAAAAAACAAGACCCATTTAGAATTGACCAAGACCTCTTGTATTTTCAAATAACACAACTACTCAGCAGTCACAATATTCGTTTGCTCAATAATAAAAGCAACCCCATTCTGGATCAAGAAATCATTCACTATTTAATGGACTGTAGTGGCGTATTATCACTTAACAAAAAAAGGCATTTGGGGCAAACCTGGCAGCTGATTGCCAGAGACAATGCAACTAATTTAGCTAGCATTCAAACCTATTTAAAACAAGCTCAGATTTGGTCTATTTGGGAAAATTATAAAATACCTCTTGCTTTGTTGTTTTCACTCTTGATATGCATAGGCATTTATTTATTTAGCTAAACTGAAACAGTATCAATCAATCAGTTTTTCCAATCTAGCCATCTTTCCAACTGCATTCACTCCTTCAATAATAATTCTAAATTTCTGTGTGACATCATTGTTATAAAATTCAATTTTGAATTGCTTATTTTTTTTATCGGTAAGTACATAAGGATTCCAATAAAGCGTAGGCCTAAGGTCTGCGTATTTAGATGGAGAAAAAGCATAATCTGGCTGATAAAATTCTTTATAGGTGGTGTAACCACTAAGGATAGCACTATTTAAGCCCTTTACCCTATCCGTATTCATATCATTTCCTTTCTTAGTATATACCGCAATGGCTCCAGATGCGCCAGACCCACCTGCACCCATAAAAGGTGGCCGGAAAACTTTCACATAAGCAATATCGCTCATTTGCAAACCTTGCACAGTTTCCGCATTGGAGGGCATTTCATTTAAAAAAATATCAGGAGTTCCATCTCTCCAACTAATACCTGCAACATTACTACTGTTTTCATCTTCAGCTCCATTTTGACCCAACATGGGCAAAGACATGGTCATACCTGGTATAAGGTTTTGTAAATAGTGAAACAGGTCCAACTGCCCTTGCGAACGATCGTCATGCATTACGTCAAATGCATAGCCGTTTTTATTGGTAAATAGACCTGTAGTGTATTTTTCATCAAGGACATCAGTAGCTGCTTTAATTTTGCTTTCTACCACAACTTCTTTTAAAACTACTACAGAATCCATGGTTCTTTTATTCTGTATTTTAGTTTGGTAAAAGAAATTATCCTGCCGAAATTGTGCTGTATCTGCCATGGTTTGTGGCGGGAACCTACTATTACTAGCATATGGAAAAACAGGTAATCCATACTGAAAATTGGCAGTAACATTATTGCGCATATTCTTGATTCCAGTTAATTGGTAGAAAACCTTGGCCGTGTCAAAAAAGATAATGCCCCGTTGCTTAAAACTTCCATCTGGAGAAAGGGGCAGCAAAAAATACTGTTTGCTACTATCCTTTGCCTGCATGACCAATGATAGGGATTGATTGGCCTTAAAACTTGATTGATCCCCTGTTATTACTCTCCCCTTTATTTGCACATAATCACTATCAATGGGATATGCTAACTCTGGTAATTTTCCTTTTGCTATGTCTTCCCATTTATACCTTCTCCAACCATGTGTCAACATGACTAGGTCTAAATTTTCGTCTGAAGTAGCTGTGTTGTCTGAAAAATAATATTCCGGCTGGTGTATGTACCCTTTCAATTCACCAGACAATAGAAATTGTGTGAAAATATTGGTAGAACTATCGTGGTGTAAATTGGCATCTGTTATGGAAACAGATAGATTTGATAGGATTGAATCTGGTACCGTTAAAACCCATGTATTTTTTCCTCTTTTGATAGTTCGTTTGGTTTCTAATGCTAATTGTGGAAAGAATTGGTGGCGCTGCGTATTGACAAAAACAACTCTTTCTGCAACTGGTATCCAAGAAGCGTCAAAAATGGTAAGTTGTACAATACCTGTCTGTAAGTCATCCGTTGGAAACTCCCCTGCAACTGATAGTTTATTGCTCATGCTTATATTTGCTTTGTAAAGTAGTTGTTGATGCATAGAGACTACCACGTGCAGTAACTTGAAGTTATCAGGGCTATTAGTAGATCTTTTAATCCCATATCGCAATTTACCGTTGACCAATTTGGCCGAAACCACTAGACCGTATGGTTTTGCTTTGGGCAATTCTGTGGTATGGCTATTTCCAAATTGATCCACCCACTGACAAGTATAGTTTTCTTGAGGATCAGGATTTAGACTAAAACTTCCCATTCCATTATGAACTGATTGAAAAGAGTCTACTAATTGTTTAGATGCATTTAAAATGGCCCCTTTAATAGCAACTGGTTTTCCAGATTGATCAGCAGCTAAAAAAGCCACATTGGATTCAAGCCCCGTTATTAGGTCGCCGCCTTCTGGAAAAAGTTTCAAACTAGCAAAGGGAGCAATTTTCTTAAGAGTAGCATTGGTTTGTGCTATCTGTATATCTTTAAAATAAAGTAAATCCTTATCAAAATTTAACATCCACCTGGTATAGGCTTTTATATGAAGTACTTCTCCCCTATACTGCTGTGGCAGTTCAATAGAACCTCTTGCAGATGATTCAAAAACTGGGTGCACAGTGTGTTTGATTAATGTACCAGAATCGTTGTAAACATCAAGATAAAAATTTCTACTATAATCAGAAAGACTATCGCCTGCCATAATATAGGCTTTGAACCAAATGGTCTCTCCTTTACTATAAACCGTTTTATCAAAATGAATATGAATCTTTTCTTGTTGAAAATTGCTTCGATAGCGTAGCAAAGTGGTATCCAAAACCTGTGCAGACAATGTATTTTTTAGCAAAAAAACAAGCAGTAACAGAAATAGTTTTTTAGCATGCATAAGAGAGGTTTTGTTCATTGGAATTTCTACCTGTAAAAATACTAAAGAGGCTGTTAAAACTGCTCCAAAAAAAAGAGGGAAGGATTTTGCATCCCACCCTCTCATTAAAGATCAAAAAATAATTACTATTCGTTATTATCCAAAGTAAGTGCAATAAATGGCAATCTTGTACCAGTACCAGCACTATAGCCCATAGTAAACAATGTCATCACTTTTTGAGATTGCAGTCCATTAGAACTAGCGTAAGAAGTAGTTACAGCAGACGTAGGCAATGCCCCTGCTGGCCTAACTGCCCAAGTAGTGGTAATGGCTGAAGTCCAACCAGGTTGGTTTACCCCTGTTCTCACACTAAAAGTGTCTGTAGCATTTAAATAAGGGATATTAGATTTAATCAAAACCCCATTTAAATATAAATCTACAGCAGCCAAATTGGGAATTAGATTTACAAATTTGAATCGGCAAAATCCTGTATCCATTTTATTGACTACATTTTTCACCAACAATTGGTCAATTTTTCCACTTCTAGGATTGCCTGCCGTATCGGACAAATGAAGGGTATAAGGACTGTTGTCTGGAATAGTTACTGATCCAGAATAAAGTACAACAGAATCCGTTTCAGTGCCCACTTTGGGTATCACCACTGATACGGCATTATTACCTTGTGGTACAGAAAGATAAAGGGCAAAGTTACTACCACGGGTATTATAACCACCACCCGGGAAAGGTTGTCTGGTTTGCAAACCACTGCTCACGGTTTTACCATTTACTTTAATCAACATAGTGCTATAATCAATAGTATACGCATATGCTAGATTTATTTTCAATTGGCCTTGTGTACCTGAAATACCATAAGCGTCATAGGGTTGATTGGTAATCCCATCCTTTTTGGAACAAGCATACATTAGAATGATGGCTGCCAGTGGTATTCCATATTTTAAAATTGATTTTTTCATCTTTTCAGTTTTATGCTTGAAGGTTATGGTTGACTGAACCAATGTTCTTTGGTATGATAATCAGATGCCAATGCGCCAATGAGTTGCAAATTGGGAATATTATACAAATACTCTGAGTTGTAACGTGGTCTTGCTCTATATACTGGTTTGCCATTGTTAAAGATGGTCAAAGTAGTAGGTAATGTGAATCCCGCATACACTTGTTTCCCAGTTGCTGGATCCAAATCTGTATAATGGTACCTGCGCATATCTGTCCAAGTTTCGCTAAATCCATAACCATACAAGGCAATGTATTTTTGCAACATAATCATGGTTAAAGTAAGACCAGCAGGTGAAGCAGGAATTACTTTAGTATTAGCAAAATAGGCATTCCTAGTGGCATCAGTAATTTGCAAGTTACCAGGCACCCTTGTCTGATATTCAGAAATCAATAAATCAAAAGACATATTAATTCCCTTGGTATAAGCTGCTAAAGCTAATGCCTTGTCACCCTTTCTAAAAGCGGCTTCTGCCTTCATGAATTGCACATCTGCAGCAGTTAACACGGGGAACGGAGCAAGGTTGTTGAAGATATACCTTCCAGAATCAGGAACTGCAGTAGATGTAGAGGAGAAGGGCTGTCTCCAAAAAGTTTTGGGTTGGTCAGCAGCAGCCAATCCGGAAGTTCCCAAGTTTGGAACAACACCTCTATAAGTACCATTGGTGTTTTCATTGATTAAATAAGGCGTACGAGGATCAAACACACCAGTAAAAGGAGAAGCAGTTGAGGCACCAGATAACAAATCAGCAATAAAGGCAGTTTGCCTAATTGAACCAATATTACCCCTAAATGGTCCATAATAGTTATTGGTTCCACTGAAGTTACCACCAGTCCATTTTTGAGTTGCATTTTCCGCATTGGCGCTAACAGATAAATCTGAATATTTAATCACTGAATCCGCATAGCCTTTTGTAGCATAGAAAGATTTGTTACTCAAGTGGGCAAATGTTCTAGCCTTTATACCATAAACAAATTTTTTCCATTTGTTCACATCACCGCCCAAGAAATAAGCATCGCCCAATTTTAAATTGGCAGCACTTACATTACCTCCAGTCATATTCAAATAAGTAATGGCATTGTCACACATAACACGAACGCTGTCATACACGTCTGATTGGGTGTTATATTCAAAGGTACTTCTGCTTCCGTCAAATGCTTGTCTCATAATTACTTCCCCGTATTCCTCAGTTAGGGTTAACCAACTATAAGCGAAAATGGCGTGAGCTACACCCACATAATCCCATTTTTCTTGTTGAATACCTCTTGAGATAATGAATTTGGCATTGGCACCAATTCCATAATAATGCATGGCCCAAACAAGACCTGTATTATCAGAGGCGGTAGCATAAACACCACCCATTTGATCGTAGTTATCATTGGTACCAACTGCATTCCAGAATTGGATATAACGAGCCATATTTACAGCTTCTGCAGCAGGACCATAGGATCCACCACCACCACCAGCTGGCGGTGCAGCGGTAGATGTCATTTGGTTAATGGTATTTGGTAAAATGGCTTCAATGGCACCTTCTACCGGATTATTCGGGTTTAGGTAGGCCTCATCCAACTTCTTGGAACAAGAAGCAAGTGCAATAACCCCGATGGCAAACATGGTTACTGCCGATTTAGTGGTTATAAAGCTTATATATTTCATAATCATTTTATTTTTAAATTAAAATCCTACTCTTAATCCAGCATTGAAACTCAATGGAGCTGCAATATTACCATAGTCAAATCCTACGGCACCCACACCTCTAAGTGAAGCGTTACCGCCATTAGCAGCAGGATCCGCACCAGAGTAGTTGGTGAACAACAACAAATCGTTACAAGTGATAAAGAAGCTCAAAGACTTAATGGGCAAATAGTCAATCACTCCCGGTGCATCCATATTCCTTCTTCTGTTTGTCAATACAGATTCTGGGAAGCGATAACTTAAAGAAATATCCCTTAAACGGAAAGCCTTAACATCTCTTTCCATATAGTCTTCTTCTGGCATACTTGTTGATCCATAATAAGCTGAATTCCAATAAGGCGTTACCAAAATATTATTTACGGTAGCATTGGCCGTATTTTCTAAGCCATTTTGAATAACACCAGTTACAACCCTAGGTGTAAGCCTATCTGCTGTTTTAGTAGATTTACCCAAGTTGGTCAAGTACATATTGGTGGCATTGAAAATGTCTCCACCTACACGCAAATCCCAAAGGAAACTTAGGTTCCAGTTTTTATAACGGAAACGGTTGATAGTTCCCAATGTAACCCAAATAGTTCTATCTGCTCTAACCCTGAAAAAGGCATTATTCAAAGGCAACCCTGTTGTACCATTAATTACAATTGCACCGTTATTTGAAGTTACTCCATTAGCTCCGGTTGGAGTTAAATTCTGACGCAAGTAACCAAAACTGGAAATAGTACCGGTAGAGTATCCTGGTCTGATACCCCCTCTGGCATTATTGTATAACCAAGTAGATGCATCATAATAATCACCACCAGAAATATCAATTGATGCAGGAATTGCCAATACCTGATTCCACATATGGTTGAAGTTGAATTGGATATTCCAGTCAAAGTCTTTTTTGCGGATTGCTTTAATTCCTAAAGAAATTTCAATACCCTGATTTCTTACACTACTGTTATTAGCTGTGTTCAATACAAAGCCCGAACCATAACTTGCGCGGAAACCCTGTGCAATCTGATCAGAAGCAATGGCATTGTAATAAGCCGCATCAATAGAAACTACGTCATTGAATAACCTAATTTCTGTACCCACTTCATATGTATTTTGCCTTTCTGGTTTCAAATCTGGGTTGGCGTTGGTAAAGGCATATTGTAATGGAGTCAAATTGGCCGGCAATGCATTACTTGTTACCGTAGGGACAAAGTTGGATTGATTAGCATAAGGCGATGGGAGCCTAGCCGTAGATGCCAATGATCCACGCAATTTCCAATAGTTTAAAATACCACCCTTCATTTTAGGGAAGATATCACTCATGATTACACTCAAACTTCCACCAGGATAACTATAGTTTCTATTGGCTGAAGGAAGAATTGAAGAAGATTCAAATGCAATAGATCCGGTAAGGAATATTACATTGGCATAACTAACGGTAGCTTCTGTAAATGCAGCAACCTGATAAGATTTTCTAAGGTTCCAATTCTCAGTACCATAAAGTGTAGCACGGCTTAACCTTGTTCTTGTGGCAATACCGGTACTACTACTATCAAAACTTCTGATACTATCTTTTGTTCCGGAAATACCATAGTTCTGAAATTCTAATTGGTTCCATCTGGTACCCACGGTTAAACGGGTATTGAATTTTCCAAAGTTCTTTTTAGCAGAAGCAGAGATAGTGTGGTTATAAGTAGCCACTTTATAGAAGTAGTTATCTAACTGACCTTGGTTGGCCATAGAAGACTGAGATGCAGATTCTGGATCACGATACTGATATCCATCAGTAGTGTAATAGTTATAACCAAACCTACCAGCAACGGTTAACCATTTGGTTGGGTTGTAATTGATGGCCAAGTTGGCATCATAGTTATTGGTCTTATCCCTAGACTGGTTTCGATAAACAGCAAAGAAAGGATTGTCTGTTTCTGCAATGGTACCTAATCCAGCATTATCAGCGGTATTGTTGGTGTTGATCAAATAGCGTTTGTTACCATTGGATAACAAATAGTTTTGTGCGTCATCAGTAGCTGGCCATTGAAACAAATTCAACAAATATCCACCAGCACCTTTCAGCGCTTTATCGTTATCACTGTTTGAGTAACCAAATGAAGGAGTAATCTCAATGTATTTACCAATCTTAGTAGTATTGGTTAAACGGAAATTAATCCTTTGTAACCTGGTTCCAGGCACAACCCCAGTTTGGTCAAAATAAGAGACGCTGGCGCGATAGCTAGACTTCATGGTTCCAAAGTCAACGCCCAGGTTATGGGTTTGACCAAACCCATTTTTAAAGAAGTTTCCAATATTGTCATACAATTTAGTACCCTCTGGCATGGCAGGACCAAAGGCAGAGAAAGTACCATTGTTTAACACCCCATTGTTACCCTGCTGAAAGCCATTGAAAACAGAAGGTGTATTTTGTAAGGACTGAAAACGGAATGAGTTATCGTAGTTAATATTCAACCTTTTTCCAGAAGTGATTTTTGCACGCTTGGTGGTAATTACAATGGCACCATTACTAGCGGCACTACCATATAATACGGTTGCTTCTGGTCCTTTCAAAACAGTAATTGATTCAATATCGTTAGGATTCAAATCCGCAATCCTATTGGTAAAGTCATTAGAAGTATTGTTCTGACCCGCTGCAGCAGGAACACTGGCAGCTGCATCAATAGTACTATTATCCCTGATAACCCCATCAATTACAAACAAAGGTTGGTTATCCAAAGACAAAGAGTTAAACCCTCTTAGTACAATTGTGGAAGAAGCTCCAGGCACACCGGAAGTAGAGGTAATGGTTGCTCCGGCAATTCTACCTTGCAAACCATTGACAAAACTTTCACGTTGTGTTTCTTTTAAATCCTCTCCTTTTACTACCTGGGTAGAATATCCAAGGTCTCTAGATTTTCTCTTGATATCCATGGCTACCACAACTTCATCCAATTCAGTTACTGCACTTTTTAACTTGATAGTCAATGAAGTGCCATCAACTGTGTAACGAAGGGTTTCAAATCCAACATAACTCAACAACAGTACTTGACCCTTGTTGGCTTTGATGGTAAATGAACCAGACTCGTTGGTTTGGGAAGTAGAAGTGGTTCCCACCACTTTAACGGTAACACCTGCCAGTGGCAGGTTCTTCTCGGTATCCTTTACGGTACCGGAAACCGTTTGGCTTTGCCCAAGAACAGGCAGCGAGAAAATGAAAAGCAGTAATGCTACCATTTTCATCCATGAAGCAATTTTTCTCATAACAGTTTTTTTGGTTCTTTAGTCTTAAATTCAAATAACCTGGGCTATTTATATTCTGGACAACCAAACGCATGAAAACATTGCTTTGGGATGCGATAAATACGCAAAAAACCGCAAAATTTTTTCAAAACAAGGGGGAGTCCAAAATAATAAAGCAATGTTAAAATTTGTAACCGAGACTACCCAAATAATTTTGATGAGATTTCATCCAGATATCCACAATTATGGTAAAATCTTAAACAAAAAACGCAAATAGCTGCAAAAAAAGTTGCAAAAAGGGATAATTTAGGTCAATTCTAACGTATTTGAATTCCTTTGGCTAGATAGGGTGCTAATTTTTGATGCTCCGGGTCAAGCTCAGTAATTAATATATCTATCTCTTCTGACTTACACACTTGCAAACGCTGAATGGTATTTAGTTTTTCAGAAATTGCTAATGAAACTGTTTTTTGGGCCGATTTAATCATGGCTTTTTTAACTTCTATTATTTCCCATTCCATATCTGTGATCCCGAAATTGGCGTCAAAACTGTTGGTGCCTAAAAAACATAAATCGGCTTTAATACTTCTTAATCTTTCTACCACTTCTGCCCCAACAGACATTTGAGCGTTTTTCAACATCCTATTCCCTATGAAAATCACTTCGGCGGTAGGATGATTGAGCAATTCTAATGCAATTGGCAAACTTACCGTTACAAAAGTGGCATTCAAGTTGGACGGCAAAGATTTGACCAATTCCAAAATAGTGGTTCCCCCTGTTAATAGTACCATCATGCCGTCTTTAATTAATTCCATGGCTTTATAGGCTATCACTTTCTTTTCTGGTAAACTATAGATGGGATTGGCCTCTAGTGTAAAATGGAATGATTTTGACAAAGCGCCACCATGAACTTTAATCAGCTTTCCTTCTTCAGAAAGTTCTTGTAAATCACGCCTGATAGTGTCTTCGGAAACGTCTAAATGAACGCTTAAGTCTGAAGACATTACTTTATTGTGGATATTAATTTGCTGAATGATAAATGCCTGACGTTCTTTCTTAAGCATGGTTAAATGTAATAGAAAAGCAAAAAACAGTCAAAAATTGATTTAGGAGATTCTGACAAACGGGCATTTGAAATCAATTATCTTCGCAGACAGATGATTTCACCCAATACCATACAACAGATTACCAATAGAATTGACGTGATGGACGTGGTAGGTGAATTTGTCAAACTCAAAAAAAGGGGTACTAATTATTTGGGACTATGCCCTTTTCATAACGAGAAGAGTCCTTCTTTTACCGTTTCCCCTGCAAAGGAAATCTATAAATGTTTTGGATGTGGAAAGAGTGGCAATAGCATTACTTTTCTCATGGAGCATGAGAAATTTAGTTATGTTGAGGCTTTGCGTTGGCTTGCTGCGCGATACAATATAGAGATTGAAGAAACAGAAGCAAGTCCAGAGCAAAAGCTGACCAATCAAACTGCCGATAGCTTATATGCCATCAATAATTTTGCACAAAAGTTTTTTTCTTCCCAACTAACCAATACCGAAGAAGGTAAAAATATTGCGCTCTCCTATTTACAGGAACGCGGTTTTAGAGAAGCGATTATTCAGAAATTTCAAATTGGGTTTAACCCCAATTCTAGGGATACAGTTACTAAGGCTTTATTGGAGAACCAATTTAACCCAGAATTACTTCCTAAAACAGGTTTGGTTTCATTGAGAAATGAAACGGAATTGGTTGACAATTACAGGGGGAGAATCATTTTTCCCATACACAATAACTCGGGGAAAGTCTTGGGGTTTGGGGCGCGTGTTATTGGCAAAGCCGATAGGGCCCCTAAATATATTAACACACCCGAAAATGAAATCTATTCCAAGAGCAA
>Ga0136644_10000623_pt1 | contig 28304 bp, 27 predicted proteins | sample C_130820_EF_Meta_FD_94780 | JGI IMG/M metagenome (GOLD analysis project Ga0136644, IMG submission 94780) | Freshwater microbial communities from Lake Croche, Canada to study carbon cycling - C_130820_EF_MetaG (v2) (version 2) | ecosystem: Environmental > Aquatic > Freshwater > Lake | place...
ATTTTAATAAAACTTTTGTAGATAGAAGTCGTAACTTTTCTTCTATAAAAAATATGAAAATTAATCCTAATATGAAACCTTCCGCAAGTGTAATTTTCAACATTTTTCCTGCGAAAGACACTGAAGTTTCAGAAAAGGTATTTGATAGTTATGATTATCACCCTGATAGTAGTGGATACAAGCTAACAAATTCAGAGTTACTTAAATTACTTATTCAAAAAGATTCGGGACGACTATATAGTAGCGCAATTTCATTAACAAGCGCGCCTCTTATGTTTCCTGATAATTTATCTACTATTTTTGAAGAAGATAAGGAGAAGGTTAAAAATGAAAAAGAAGCGCTTGATAAAACAAAATGTCCCGTTTACATTATTGCAAAACAATACAAAAGCATGGAAGAACTTTTGCAAGATAATGATAAAGAAATTTACTTTGACAAGAAATATGATAAAACTGACTACACTTTGATAGATTTGTATGAAAAAGATATGGTTAAAATGCAACCCGATGAGTTTTTATCTTTTCTTATAAAAAGATTAGAAACAACACAAAATATTAATCAACTTGACGCGGAGTATCTTGCAGACGCACTTATTAGCGGTGTTAAAAGCGTGAAAGAAGGAAATTACGCTGTTTTGCTTGACCCTCTAAATACTTCTTTGGAAGGTTTTGTTTACTATAAAAGACAAAATAATAAATGGGTTTTAGATGAGAAAGCTGATAAAGAATCATTCGTAACGGACAATAGTTTATTATGCAATATTCAATCAGAATGCATAGATGTGCAAAAAAATATAACCAATGAATGTGAGACAACAGAATTAAATGAAAAAAATTTAATAGAAACATCACTGAAACAAATTATGGACTCTTTTGATAAAAAATATTACTTGTCTAAGCAAGAACTTGAGACTGAAATTAAAAAAAAATATGATTATTATTTAAGCACTTTTGATAAAATTAACGAAATAGAATTCATCAGAAAATTTCAATATAATAATAAACAATTTGCAATAGGTGCGAAAAATATTGAAGATGTTGAAGACGCTATTATTTCTCCATTTCAAAAGCTGTTAAATACAATTATTGGCCAAGTAGACTTTGTAAAAAAACAAGCAGATATTGTAAAATTTGGAAATATGTATACTAGAGAAGCTATAGAAGGATCAGAAGAAAACGAGCACTGGAGATATTGCATAAAAACTGGTGTGCAACTATTGCCTGTGTTTAGATTTTCATTGGCAAACGCTTTTCAAATAAGTTACGATGCATATAAAATGACAATAGAGGGGTTAAAACAAACCAATGGAAAATTAAGTGACGACGAGTCTTCTTGGATTGATAAATATACCGGAAGAGAAATCTGCAGACGCGATTTTGATAGTGAAGAGGGATATGACGAAGGTTTTAAAATTAGTAGCCGAGCTATTATGGAAAAAGACGCCGGAGACGCTATTATTAGCGCTGAAAAAAAGGCACTAAAGTCGGATACACTAGAAGTTAAAATGATGAACAATATAGTCTCTCATATTTCCAGTTCTATGGGGGTTAACATGGAAGATCAGAGAGAGTTTATTATTCAACATGTCACAACTGCTCTAACATTGACATTGCCAACAGAAGCGCAACATAAAGTAGAAATGCAAAAAATGGCGAAGCAGGGAAAGACGCCGCCAAGTTATAAAGATATTTATAACTCAGTAATTTTGTATACTACTTTGGGAATGTTTTTAATTGCTGCTCAAACAAGTATCCCTTCGTTAAAAACAAGAAAAACTTTTCCTGGGTGTGTTCGTTCATTTACTGGTTTTCCTATTGAAGGTGCTGGAGATGATTCTTCGCTTATTTATTTGGCGTGCATTGCATATAAAACAAAGAGTAAAACTGATCCCTGGAGCGCAATGATGAAACGAAAGGAGAGTTTCATAGTTGATAAAATACGCGACGTAATACAAAAAGTTTTGTTGCAACTACCGGGTGTTAATAGAAAGTTTCAAGAGAAAATGGAGTATTTATTATCAAATCCTATAGAAGACATACCAGCTGAGCACGCAATTACTAATTGGTCGCATTTTTTACCCCCACTAGTTCAATTTAAAATAAGCGGACTAATGAATATAACTTCTGAATTTCAAAGCAAACTTCTTGATAATTTAAAGAGCGGGTCATCATCACAAAGAGAGAAGTTACTCATTGTTGAGTCCAAAATAATCCAGTTTTCTTTGGCAATCCAAGAAAAGATACAAGAAATAATTAATAAGAAGAAACTTTTATTAGTTAATTCGGCAAATGAACCATTTGTTGAGAATTCTTGTTGTAATGAAAACTCTTCAATCAGCACTATAGATTACTTTATTAGAGAGAATGGAGACATTGGAAGTTTTAATAAAATTGTTTTAAACTTATCAAATTTATTGTTTGATATAAATGCAATTTCAAAATCTCCCCTTTTTTTTAGTAAAGAGAATACTAAAAACATTTATCCTGTAATTTCCAACCAAGAATTTTATGAAGAAACTATTTATAGAGCCTTTATTGTGTTTTGCAAATTTACTTCTCTAGCACCTCTTTCTGAAGATTTAATTTCAATATGCACAAGTAAACCTGACTACGTTTCAAGCAATGATTCCATTTCTGAAATTATAGCAAAACTCAAAAGAGATGGAAGAAATTATAACAATGATTCGTTTCTTCGCTTATTGCAAATTGTAAATAGAAAAAATATTATTAAAATCAACTTTGATGAGCATTCGAGAAGTTCAATACAAAATATTACAGATTTACTAGAAAAATTTTCTGAAGAAGAGGAAGAAGTAGTTTATCCTGCATTGCAAAAACTCATTGAATCAACACTTGATACATTTGATATTGCAGTAACTAAAGATACTGAGGAAATGCGCTCGTTTAAAAATCACCTTGCAAGAACGAATGAAACTATGAAACGCGAAATTACAGAATTTATAAAAAAAAATAACTCGTTAACTGGAAAAAGACAAAAATATATTGATAATCTATTGAATGAAATTTTTGATTGGAAAAATAAAACAACTATGGAAGAAAGTGCTTCTCCTATTTCCGATAGTAATACTTATAACTTTATAAATTTTATAAAAATGTATATACACAAGTTTTTAAAAACCTTTCCAAATATTATTTTAAATAACGTAGATTACGATGTCGTTCAAATTCAAGATTATTGGGGTCTTTCTAAAAATCACGTGAAAGACATTAAAAAGGTAATTAAAGACTATTATTTGCGACTTAGACCCTTTTACAGCGAAAAGATTATTTCTACTATTCTCTCTACTATAGAGGTTAGAACTGAAAATTTGTTGGCATTGGTTGATCAAACGCCTTACTATAGCGCAATAACATACAAGGACAAAAAAACTCACTCTATTTTTGATAAAGCCACTAGCGACTTGCTTTTTGAACAATATTTTTTGCTTCTGCTAAATGAATATGTAATTTTAACAGATAATGAAAGTATGTTATTTTATCAAAAAGAAGAAGGACTTTTCAGTGTTGAAGATATTTTTACAATAGAAGATTTAGAAGAAAAAGAAACAAAGATGGATATTGCAAATACTAGCGTAGAAGAAGAGATAACACTTCAAGGAAATAAAAAAGAGTTGAAAACGAAAGTAGCAAACCTTTTGCTAACATATCTTAATATTATGAATGATCATAAAGATATTGTTGATCGTTCGTACCAAGATATTATGGATAAGGTTTTTAAAATTTCAGAACGCGAAAAGGACACATTTACAGATAGATTAAAGGCAATGACAGATGAAGAGAGAGATGCGGATACAATTTTAAAAATAAATAAATTGGGAGTATGGAGTAAAGGATTGCAAAAAGGTCTAACAAAATATACAAAAGACACATATGATGATGAGAGAGATGTTATGGATAAAATAACTGAGATTGAACGTGGAGTTAGAAAAAATCGAGATGTAACGGAAGGAAATATTGAGCAGTATATGGAAGATTATTTAGAGCAAATGGACGCCGATGCGAATGCTGAGAGCGAAGCATATGATATGTCAAGAATGACGGAAGATTACGACGACGGGAACTTTGAAGCGGATGAAGTTGAAGACTGGGGCGATCACGAATAATTCAACTTTTAGAAAAGATTTAACGAAGTAAGAGCCGGTATCTCTAATTATTTGCAATAGCGTTACCCACCGGGACCCTGGATTAAAAAGGTTAATTTTCAATAAGTAAAGGTTGTTATTGAAAATCGTAAGGATCTTTCCTTCCCGAATGGCGGGAGGGGCGAGCGGGCGGCAACGTAATTAAACCGGGTGTTCCCCCGCTATTTTGCAATACTTTTTTGAAAAAGTATTATAAAACTATTATATATTAAATGGACAAAACATATATTCGAGAACATAGTACGCTTTTTGCTATAATTTTATTTTTACTTGTTTTTGGATTTATTCAAATGATGAAACCCTCTTTTTTATATAACTCAGACGGGAGTATTAGAGAGTTTGGAATTGGATATAAAAATAAAACAATTTTTCCAGTTTGGTTGCTTTCCATTATTTTAGGAATACTTTGTTATTTATCCGTTTTAACATACTGCACTTTTTAAACCAATGAGTAATTTTAATCAGCTGTTAAGCAATAGACGGATTAAAATTATTCGAGTCAGTTACAGATAAAAAAAGATAAATATTAGACAAAAAAAAGGGGTGGGTTATCTTTTTAGCAATGCAAATAAAATTAAACTTTATTGCGATAAATTAATAAAAAAAAAATAGTTATTGTTATATAAAAATGATTTATTTTATTGTAACTACTTCATTGTATAATGATTGTAATATAAGAAAACAACAATATACTAATGGGATTAATAAGTTAAAAGAAGTTGTGCAATATTTAAATATTGAAAATTATAAAATAATTATTGTTGAAAATAATGGGATTAGAAATACTTTTTTAAATGATTTTGATTGCAGTGTCTGTTACACAAATAATAATTTTTTATCAATTAATAATTCAGGTCATAAAGAATTATTAGATATATTAGAATGCATTCGTAAATATTGTATAAATAATGATGACTTTATTGTAAAAATTACTGGAAGATATATTTTAGAAAATAATAGTGAATTTATGAGATTGGTAAAAAACTTAAAATACACACAATATGAATGCATTGTAAAATTCGGTTGTTTTATTAAGCCATTATCTTTTAAAACAAATGACTGCATTACAGGATTAATAGGAATGAAATGTAAGTATATAAAATTAATATCCTTTCCTTTTGAAACAAGAGATTATTGTGAACCTATTGAATGGAAATGGGCTGAAGCTACAAGTTTAATTGAAGAAAAAAATATTTGTGCAGTTAAAAATGAACTTGGAATTAACGTATGTCCAGGAACTAACGATTATTATCTTGTGTAAATTTTTGATAAATTATTTTATTTTAAAAAACTTTAAGTGATTATTTATAAAAATATTTATAAATAATCGGCTTTTAAAATGAAAATATGTGTAAAAATAGTTTGTTATTTCATTTACATAACTATTTTTGAGTAAAATTGTCTCACCATAAAATTTACAGAATCCTCATTATTGCGCAAAAACTGAATAGTATCCGCGCATGTGCTAATGTTATCCATAATGATTGTTTGATTATGATATTATGGAATTATTTTTAAAAGTTGTTTGATGGCGTTTTCTACATATTTATCATTATTGTAGCAAACAATGATAATTGGTATTTTAAAAGTAACAAATGCTTCATCTCGAGCGCTTTCTGACTAAACCATAACATATAACTTACTTAATAAAAATTTTTATTTCTTATTTTTTATAAACGTAAAAGTTATACAAAACTATATAAAATAATAAAAATATATTTTCTTGTATTAATTTTTAAAATCTTAATGTAGTAAGTTTTTAAAAATTAATGAACGATCTGACTCCTAAATTAACATTTGTATTATTTTCGTATTTTCTTACAAAATATTTAATATAAGGGCTTATCATTATTTTATAGTTTTTATTTCTTACTCCATCTAAAAAAATGAAATCCTCAAGTTCGTTTGCTTCAAATAGGTTACCCTTTTTTATTATTTCAGTTTTACATGCAAAACTAATTCCAACCTCTCCATAATGAAATGATTCAGAATCCAACTTAGGAAAAATTTTATCACTAGATTGCATTCTAAATATTATTAAATCAGCAGAATTATACTCCAGTATCTCTTTTTTAAGAATTGTTACATAATCGTGAGACGCAGAATCATCGTCGTCAACAAATGCTATCCAATCTGTCTCAACAAATTGCATTCCGTAATTGCGAACTAGTCCAGCGCTATTAAATCCTTTGCCTAATTTTTCAGACTCTATAATTCGAATTCTAGAGTCTACACTTTCAATAGTGGGCGAAATTCCGTCAAATATCACAATAGCTTTCCAATTTGGATTTGTTTGATCAGTCAAACTTTTTAAAGTTTTTGACAATGTTTCTCTTCCAATAGTAGGAATTATAAAAGTAACAAATGCTTCATCTTGAGCGCTTTCTGATTCTACCATAATATATAACTTAATTATTAAAAATTTTTATTTTTATAAACGTAAAAGTTTTTCAATTCTATAAAAATAATAAAAATATATTTTCTTGTATTAATTTTTAAAATCTTAATGTAGTAAGTTTTTAAAAATTAATGAACGATTTGAGTCCTAAATTATCATTTGTATTATTTTCAAGTTTTTACACCCTTGAAGATTTAAAACGCCCATTTTAAATCTTCAAGGGTGTAAATGAGAAAAGGTGTAAAATAAACACTTTTTTAACTTTTTTGTTGTAGTGTATAAAAAGTTTATAACATTCATGTTTATATTAAATAAAAACGTTTTTAATAAAGCCCGCCATTTATATCAATATCAGTTCCAGTAATATATTTATTATGTTCTAAAAAATAATCAGTAATACTAATAATATCATTTTTTTCTCCAAATTTTTTTAAAGGTATTTTTTCAATTATTGAAGCCTTGTAAGAATCATTAAACATTTTTCCCATACCTTCATTTATATATCCAGGAGATATAGAGTTTACCAATATATTTTTTGAAGCATTTTCTAGTGCCAGCGATTTTGTGAGCCCGTATATTCCAGATTTTGAACTAGCATAGTTGCTTGCACCAATATTTCCGGTTTTTCCTAATACAGACGAAACTAGCAAAACATTGCCTTTATTATTTAATCTCATATTATTTATAACTGGATTTAAAATATTATATATTGATATTAAATTTGTGTTTAATGTATTGTGCCATTCTTCAAAAGTCATTTTATGAAACATTGCACTGTTACTAACACCAGCATTTATAATGCAGTTATTTATTTTTTCATTACTTATAATTTTATCAATAATAGTTTTAGACATTGAATGGGTTATATCTATTTTATAATGAAATAAATTTTCATGAGAAAAATCAATCTCGCTTCTGGAAACACTTATTACTCTGTGGTTTTTATTTATAAAATGTTTACATGAGGAGTTTCCAATTCCTTTAGTTGTACCAGTAATTAAAGTTGTTCTCATAATATAATTATTGTTATAATTATTGTTATAATTATTGTTTTATATCAGTTTTATTTATTATACTTATTAGATAATTTTTCGCTATCCCTATGTCTGTCTCTAATGAATTTTAACGGAACTCCTGCGTAAATGCTCCATTCTCTTAAAGGATATTTAGACGTGTATAAAGACTTTGATCCTAATACTGTTCCTATGGGAATTATAGATCCTGGAAATAAAACTGAATCGCAACCAAGAGTGGCAAATTTATTTAATATAATATCTCCTGTAATTAAATCAATGTCTTCATCATTATGCGTTGGATTCATTAAAAATTTTCCCCTATAATTTTCAGTTCTTCCATATAGTTTACATCCGGCTGCCAACCCACTATGATTTTCAAATAAAATCTGTTTTTCATTTGCGCAGTATATCAAGTTGAGTGGAGCTATATGAACATTATTTTTTATAACTATTTTTCCATTTTTTCCAGAGCTCAAAATGCAATTAGAGTCTATTCTAACATTGTCACCAATTTCTAAATTTAATGGGTTTGGTATCATAACGCTTTTATCTATTAAAACATTATTTCCAAGTTTCTTAAAATTTAAACTCTTTAATTCGTCGCGGTTTAAATATTGTCCTTTAAGAATATTTCTTAGCATTTAATGTATTTATGAATTTATATTTAAATGCATTTGTTTTAATATAAATATTGGTGAAATGAAAAATGATACTAAAGATTTTTTGTTATCATTTTTACCCGGATATTTTCAAGGATTATCAAAAGTATTTACGACCTATCCTTTTGATGTTATAAAAACTAAAATGCAAACAAATAGTTATAAAACAACATATGAATGTGCAAGCAAGTTACTAAAGAATGACTTTAGAATATTTTATAGAGGTATATCAGTTCCTCTTGTAACATTTCCAATAGATAGAGCTATATCGTATAAAATATATGACGAATTAAACAATAAAAAAATAAATCCCTACTTTTCTGCTTTTTTTTCTGGGTTCACTTCAAGTATTTTAAATGTTCCAATGCAATATGTTACAACAAATGCAGTTACTATGAAAAAGGAAAACTATAAAGGAACTATTCAACTAATAAAAGATGCTATTAAAAAAAGTGATAATATGTATAAAGGATATTGGGTTGATACTACACGAGCAGTTTTAGGTTCTACTATTTTTTTGGGAACATATGGAAATATAAAAAAAATATTACCAGATAATAATAAAAATACAATATTTTCAAGTTTAATAAGCATATCAGTAACATGGATAACAACTTTTCCTTTAGATACTATTAGAGTCGAACAACAAACTAATATTAAAGAGTCTATAACTAGTTTAATAAAAAAAAGATATGCAAAATATGGTATTTTAAATTTTTATAATGGTTTGTTTCCAGTTTTACTAAGAAGTTATCCTGCAACAACGATTGGCATGTTAGTTTACGAAAATACTAAAAAAATGATAAGTCAATGAACAGAAACCTTTTTTTGGGTTTATAAAATACATATTATATAATATGTAAAATATATAATATGTATTATATAACATATGATTTTGAAAAATGTCATGACGGATTCGGTTCTCAAATACAAAGAATTATTAGCCTATATCTAGTAACTAAATTATTTGATTCAAAATACCTAAAATACTTTCATAGTGGGATCGTTTTAGATAGAAATGTAGGGTACGCTTCATTGAAAGACGTGACAGACGATATTGGTGTTAAAAATTTCAACGATTTGTTTATTGATTTAAACATTAATTTTAATGTTGAATTTAAAGAAGAAATTCGGATTGAAAATTTCGATTTAGAAGAACTAAATTCTATTACATCTAACCAAGTTGATTACAATGTTTTAGTTAAGGTTTGTTTTTGTCACAGATTTATTGATAATAATCCTAAAGTTTTAGAAAAATTTATTGTACCTTCTCTAAATTGGATTGATAATAAAATAAATAACTTATTGAAAATTGCGGTTCACATAAGAAGAGGAGATGTTTCATTAACGCAAAATCAAGACAGATATGTTAGTGTAGACTTTTATATAGATTCAATAAATAATTTAACAAAATCTCTTTTGGGTCATCATTTATTTGAGTATAACATTTTTTGTGATTCAATATCTTCAGATGAAATAAATAAAATAAAGCTACTTTGTTCTACATCTAAAATAAATTTTCATATAAATACAGACGTAGTTAATACTTTTAAAGAGTTTGTTAATTCTGATATTCTTATTGCTGGAAAATCGTCATTCTCATATTCAGCTTCCTTTTTAAGAAAAAAAGGCATTATATTATATGTCCCAATCAGTCACGCTTATTCAACAAAACATATAAAACTAGAATGTCCTAATAGTATAATTATAAATAAAGAAAAAATTCTTTCAACATTAAAATAAGTTATATATATCTGTTATATATTTTTTTATCAAGTTGTCATCTATTTCAACTGGAAACTCGAAATTATGGTAATTAATATCGTAAGAACTGAATTTTAAATTGCCTGGTAATAAAAATGAATCATCTAACTTTTTATTTGAAGGTGGTGTTAAATTTAATAACTCTGCAATTTGGAAGACCATGTGTTTAAATATTGGATACGTTGGATGATTTTGAGTTGTAAAAAGTTGCTGTTTTTTATAATTTTCAATAATAAAATCAGATACTTTGACTTGCGCACTATTTTCATTTTTTCTTAATATAGAAATTTCATTTTCCATTCTTTCTTTATATTTAAAGTCAATTTTTCCTTCATCATACAACTCAAGTATTTGTTGTAATTTATAAAATTTTTTTAAACTTTGTATAACTTCTTTATTTATATATTTAATGTTAGTACCATCAGCGTTTATTTTATTAAAATTTAAAGTTAAATCTCTTTGCACATCACAAATAGTTGACCATTGCCAAGTTGAATAAACATAAGGTATTATAATTTTTTTACATTTTTGTGGTAAATGAGACAATATATTATTGTCTACGCTATTACATGTTGAATAAATCCCCCATTTTTTCCCATTTCTTGATATATAAAAAGGTCCGTATTATTTAATATGTTAATTGGAATGTGGCCATTATTTAGAACAAGTTGATAATTTTTTATAACTGTAAAACACCAGTCACTTGGAACCATTTGTTTTAAATAATGAACCAAACCATCACCTTGACAAGTTGAATATAATGTAACTTGCATTTTCTATATATTCGTTAGATAGTATTTTTATTTTACTAAATTTATTATATTAATGAATAACCTTGTTTTAAATTCAACATTTGGCCAACACAATATATATAAAATAGATAAGTCAAAACACGCTTTTTTAGAATACTTTAGAACGTTATATCAATGTGAAAATTTGCAACAATTGCATTTAAAATCGCGCGCTGACCTAAGTAGTGAAAAATTGTCCGACGTAGAAACTGACTTGCATAAAATTTTTTATCAAGACATTAAAAATAATGCTACTTTCAAAAAGTTGTATTGTGATTTAATTAAAGATATATATAAAAACTTATTTCCGGAAGAAAAGGTTTTTATATTTCAAAGTTTTCCTAGCATCAGAATTCAATACTTTAATAATGTTGTTATTCCTCCACACTATGATTCTGATGATTTAGGTAAACATCCTATAGGTGAAAAAAATTTTATTTTGCCAATTACAAAAATGTATGGAACTAATCGAATGTTTATTGAAAGTGAGCCGGGTAAAAAAGATTTTCAGGGAATTGATTTGGAATATGGGGATTTATTGTATTTTAATGGAAATAAATGTACGCACTATAATGAGAAAAATATTGAAAACGACATTCGAATTTCTTTGGATTTTAGAATTATTAAACTAGATGATTATATGAAGTATATAAATGGTGACAATGTAACTTACACAAACCCAAGAGACGATAGAATTCCTGTTAAAATGACAATTGGTGGATATTATCAATTCTGTTTTAAGAAGGATATTGAAAATATTTACAACAACTGGTTCAACGTAAAAGAGAAAATAATTCAAACTAGACCTAACTTTGACATTAACGAAGCAAACGCTTGTTTTGAGTATATGAAAACTGGTGAAAATTTTGTAACCGAATTTAAACAAACTATGCAATTAGAAAAAATGATAACCGAATTCACTAATTCAAAATATTGCGTTATGACAACAAGTGGGACATCTGCTTTAATGTTAGCTTTTTATAGCTTGAAAATAGGAAAAGGTGATGATGTAATAGTTCCAAATTACACTATGATTGCATCTATAAATTCAATCGCCGCAGTTGGAGCAAATCCAATTATTGTTGACGTGGATCCTGAAAGTGGAACCATAACAAAGGAAATTATAGAAAAACACATTACCACAAAAACAAAAGCTGTTTTACACGTATCATTAAATAACAGAACAAAAAACTTGGATGAAATTGTCTGGTATTGCAAAAATAACAATTTGTTTTTGGTAGAAGACGCGGCACAATCGCTTGGTTGTTTTTTAAATAAGAAACATATTGGAACTTTTGGAGACATTGGATGTTTTTCACTTAGTACGCCAAAAATAATATCTACAGGCCAAGGTGGATTTTTATTAACAGATAATGAAGAAATTTCTAAAAAATTAAATATGATAAAAAATTTTGGGAGAAAAGAAGGCGGAAGTGAAGTATATGAAGTTTTTGGACTGAATTTAAAATTTACAGACATACAAGCGGTCATTGGAATTGAACAAATGAAAAAACTACCATTTAGAATAAAACGTATGAGAGAAATATTTGATTTGTATTACGATGAATTAAAAGAGTTAAACTCTGATTGTAAAATTATTCCGCCTCAAAATAATGAATGGATACCTTGGTTTATTGATATATTTGTTGAAAATAGGGATGAATTGGCAGTATTTTTAAATAAACATAATATTCAAACGCGAATAACATATCCTGAAATAAATAAAACTCCAATGTATCACAATACAACTGATTTAGTTAATTCAAAATATATATCAACAAATGGATTATTTTTGCCTAGTCACACTTTATTAACTGACAATCAAATAAAATATATTTGCAAAATTATTAAATTGTATTATATTTTAAAAAGGTAATTAAAAATATCTTGTTGTATTATTAAATGGATGAAATATTTTTTTCATTTTTAATTCCTACAAGAAAAAGGCCAGAACAATGCATTCTTTCAATAAATGAAATTATTAATAAAAGCAAATCTAAAAATAGTTACGAATTTTTATTTGCTTTTGATGATGACGACGAAACTTCGGAAACAATTTTATCATTTTTAAAAGATAACAATATTGTCCATAACTACATTGTTACTGAAAGATATGGTTATAAAAATTTGCATAAGTATTATAATAAACTATGCAAATTGACTCGCGGAAAATTTATGTGGTGTTGGAATGACGATGCGTACATTTTAACTCAAGACTGGGACGAGATAATATTTAAACAAATAAGTGTAAACAACTTATTATTGTATTATTTTAATTGTAACGACCCGTATGCTTTTGTTGCTCCATTGATTTCTTCAAAACTCATAGATTATTTTGGATATATATCATTGAATACGCATTTTGACTCATGGTACGAGGATTTAACTAAAAACTTAATTACATATGAAAAAATAAATGTTGATATTTTTCATAACACTTTAAATAATAATATTATGAATATTGACTATACAGAAGTTCAAAATGATAGAAATATCTCTTCTCCTGAATTTTTTTCGCAAGAAATTCAAAATTTAATTAATATTGATAGAGAAAAATTAAAAATTTTTGTAAAAGCTTTTCACACTAAACATGACAAAAATGTGTTTGTAACGTTTACAAATATTTCAAATACAGGATACTATATTAAAAATAAAAATACTGGACTGGGAAATATGCTTTTTCAAATTTCCTCCGGGTTATCTTATTCTATAAAAAACAATGCAAAACTAAATATTATGGACATCCAACATTATTTATCTGCAGAAGACATTGATATAAAAAATCATATTTTAAGAAAAATTGATGATTCTCCAGATTATCAAAATTATGAACTTGTAAAAAATTCAAAAGTTACTAGCAGCGACAATGAAGAAAATATTTTTAAATATGACTTTTATGACAATATAAATTTTAACAATTATTATGAAAACTATAATAACTTTGAAGAAATTAAAGATTTAATAGTTTATTGTTTTTCTCCATCTAATAAAGACGTTGAATATATATTAAATAAGTATCCAATAATTAAAAATGACAATCTTTGTTCATTGCATATAAGATTTGGTCCAGATTATGAAACTATATTTGGAATAAATTCTGAGTTTATTAAAAATTTAGAAAATAACTATATTAAATGTGTTGATCATATGATTTTGCATAAAAACATATATAATTTTTTTATTTTTACAAATGATAAAGAGTATTCAACTAACTTGTTTAATGATCCAAAATATCAAAATATTAATTTTTATTATTCAAATGAAAGAGACTACATAGATATATGGATGATTTCTTTGATAAAAAATAATATTGTTTCTGTCTCTACGTTATCGTGGTGGGGATCTTATTTAAATAAAAACGAAGATAAGTGCATTATTTGTTGTAAAGGAAATAGAGATTTTTTACATTATCCTGGTTGGGTTGTGTTATAAAGTTATATAAGAATGTCATAGGTTGTAATAAAAAAATGACTTTAAAAATAAAATAGTATAAAAATATAAAAATGTATTAGTTTATATGGATATTACCAATGTATTGACCGATTGCGTTAAAAATAAAAAGCCCGTTTCATTTAGCAAATACGGAGACGGAGAATATTTGTGCGCTAGCGGACATTTTGGGCATAATTGCGACCACGACAAATATACTGAAAAATTAAAAAATTCTTTAATAGAGTCTTTTAAATACATGGTTAACAATAAAGACAATAGTTATATTGGACTATGGTTTACGTCTGACGTTAAAACTTATTGGGAGTCTTTAGCTTCAAAAGAAATTATGTTTGCAGCGTATCATTCTCTTATTATTGATGGATATGATACTATGAATAAAATTAATTTATTTAAAGAAATAAAGTTTTCCAAGTTAAAAAAAATATTGGTATCAAATCCTTCATTATCAAAAGCTAAACCAATCTTTAATATTGACTATGTTTTTAATGTTAATTACAATAACTGGTTTGATTCTTATTTTGACATTTTAATAAATGAAATAAAAAAAATAATTAACCAGGATGAGCAATATATTATAATTACTTGCGCGGGTATGGGTTCAAAAGTTTTGATTTGCGAGTTAACTAAATTATATCCAAATAATATTTATTTAGATTTTGGATCTAGTTTAGACAAAATATGTACGAAAAATCAAACGCGTGATGGACAACTGCCTTATGATACTTTATTAAATATATTTAATGAACTTATTCCGGAAAATTGGGATAACTAAAATTAAACATATTATTATGGTTTACCATTATTTAACTACTATAAGCGCCAACTTATAATAATTATTAGGTTTTAATAGTGTAAACTTCTTGACCGCGTACTTTTTCTTTATTTATTTTATACAAGTATATTATACAAAATGAAAAATGCAATTTGCGCTTTGACTAGAGGATATAACTCATTCGAGGAGTATGAAACTTTAATAAAACGAAACATTTACATATTTGAAAACATTTATGTTAAAAATCCAGAGATATATGACATTATTTTATTTCATGAAGGTAATATTACAAATGATCAACAAACACATATACAGTTAAAGACACCTTCTATGAAAATTCAATTTATTAACGTCTGTGTAGAATTTAATGAAAGTTTAAATAAAACAACTGGAGTATTCAGCAGATCTTTGCCAAGCAATCAAGGTTCTTCTTTTGGATATAAATGTATGTGTCGATTTTGGTCATATGGATTTCTTAAATATATTGCTGATGAATATAAATATGTTATTAGAATTGATGAAGATTGTTTTATTTATAATTTTCCAAAAGAAATCTGTGAAATTTTAAATAACAAAGAAATATATTTTCATACAGGAAAAGTTTTACACAATTTTGATGAGTCGAGTAATTACGCGTATGGTTTGAAAGAACTCACAATGAACTTTATGGCTGAGAATGATATTCATTCTCTTGTCAATTTTACAAGCGTTCCTTATACAAATTTTTGCATAATAAATACTGAGTATTTTAAAAAAACACACTTATTCCATCTATGGTGTAAAAAAATAGAAGACGATGGCGGAATATTTGTATCAAGATGGGGAGACGCTAATATATGGGGAATATATTTATCAATGACAAATATTTATGAAACTAATTTCATAGAAGATAATAGTATAAAATATTATCATGGAACACACGATGCTTTGATAAACTAATATTTTTTCTGAAAAAATATATTTTATAAAAAGATAATAAATACTTTTACGGAATATTGAATATGACTTTTTATAACAATTGGGTTGTTAGGCGTTTACTAAAAGAAGATTATAATAATTATTCAACAATGATAAATGAATTCAGAGAAACAACTTTTTCTGAAGAACAATTCATTGATACATTAGATTATTTAACTCCTCATTCAGAAATATGGGTTATAGATTATGAAAACAACATTATAGCAACTGGCACAATTATGTACGAAAAAAAATTTATTTATAATAATTCTTCACTTGCTCATATTGAAGATATTTGCGTAAAACAAGATTATCGTAAATTTGGTTTTGGAAAGTTAATCGTAAAACATTTAATGAATTTAGCAAAAGAACGAGGATGTTATAAAGTAACTTTGGATTGCAGCGAAGAAAATTCGCATTTTTATACTAAGTGCGGTTTAGAAAAAAGAGGAGTTCAAATGTGTCAACTAACATGCAATTATTAATTTTTATAATAACTAATTATTTATTATAAATAAAAATTACCACTTTTTTATTTTATCCGTTGTACTTGACAATTAATTTTTTGGTTGCGGGCGTTGAAATGAAATTCAATTTATAATTTGCACAAGATTTATAAAACCATCTTAGGTTTTGATTGTGTATACTCCCTGGCCTAGAGCTTTTTCTTTATTTGTTACTTCTTGGTCATTTAAAAACTTTTTATAATTTGCTTGCATTGTAGCTGGATCTTGAACGCAGGGTCTAGATGCTATGTTATATTGAACAATAGAAATTAATAAAATTCCAGTATAAATATACCAAAATGCTTCCCCGATGTTATCTCTCATTATAACAACATCTAATAGCGCCTGTTCTTTTAATTTTAATAATGCAGGATCACTTTCGTATTTGGGTTTCATTAAGGGTTTCAACATCTCCATATATTGCAAAAAGTTACTAGGCACTATTTGGTTTATCAAAATGGACATGTTTCCACATAATTTAATAATTGCATCTGCTGCATCCTGCAAGTCTTTTTTATTTGCGATACCGCCTTGTTGAATTTTGTTTGTATTTTCATTTTTGTCTGTATCTTGGATTAGGTTTTGATTTTGATTTTGATTTTGATTTTGTTCTTCTAATGGTTGTGCGGAAGACAATGGCAAAGGTTGGACCATTGCCGCGTCTTGAACTTTATCTATTTTATCGTATATATTAGTATCCATCAAAAGATCAGTTAGCGCTTTGTTTGCTTGATTTGAAACATAAAAATAACCAATAACATCTGAAAAAGCGCTTTTAAACCCAGGGAATACTATCAAAATAATTATTACTAAACCAAATATTAAAACCCAAGGCAAAAATGTCATTAATCCTGCAACGCCAATATTTTGGCTAACACTACCACCGCATTTATTTATAATAACACTGGAATTTATACCAAATTGAACTAATAAAACTAGTAAAAAGTATATACCAAGCCGAAAATACACTGACTTATTATAATTTTTATACAGATCCGTTGTAGGATCTAGCAATATATCTAATGTCAATTTTGGTTTTAATGCAAGGTAATATAAAATTGTAATTAGAACAAAACCTACTATATTTAAGATTGTGTTATCCATATAGATATTATGTATAATTTTTTTTGATATAATAAAAGTATTAAATAGATCTAGAAAATGAGTTTTAATGAATTTTCTAAACCTGCTCTTATTGAACCAGGAATAAAATATTTTTTTAATGAAACACTTAAACAATGTAGAGAATTTAGAAGTAATTACAACAATTTAATGGTTAACGTTTCCTTATTTATAGTGTTTTTACTTATTTTAGGAGCAATTTTACTTTACAAGTATAAGGGTAAATTAACACCAGTAGAAAAAGACATGAATGATAGAATGAAACAACAATATATTTTATCAAAAATTAAAAATTTTCAAGACGCTAAACGCATTGCACAACAAGAATTAATTACCGGATTGCCAGGTTGGGAAAATGATTATAATACATTCTATAAAACATAATATTTTAAGCTCAGTTAGCTTGGGTTTTTATAAAGATGTATTATATAAATATAAAAATATGGATATAAATATAGATAAAAATATGGATAAAGATGAAGAGAAAAAGAAACAATTTTTAGAAGGATTGAATATTTATTATAAAATGAAAAATGAATATGAAGAATCTAATTTAAAAAATCACAATAAAATTATAAAAAATGAAAACCTAAGCTGGAAAGAAAAAAGATCAGAGTATAAAAAACTTAAACCAAAATGTGTAAATTGCAAAAGGCCTGTTGGAACTATTTTTTCAAGTGTATATAATCCTGAAGAAAATGGTAGGAAACTTATTGCTGTTTGCGGAGACAAAACAGATCCTTGTCCACTAAACATTATAATAAATTTAGGAGATACTACTACTTATTTTGACGATTGCGGAATTTTAGAGAAAGAAATTACTACTTTAAAAAATAGAATTATTAAAGAAAAAAATGATTTGATTTTTGGATACATTTCATCGGAAGATGCTGTAAAAAAATTTGAAGAATTAAAAGAAGAGTTAAACATCTCTTTAAGCAGTTATGAATTGACTTTAGAAAATTATATTGACGTTATTGACAATAAGAAAAAAAACGATACTATGAAAAATTTTCAAGTTGAAATTTACAAGTATGTTCAGTCAATTAAAGATTTGGTTTCACAATACGATCGTTCAGAAAATGTACAATTTATTCGTGAAGCAATTACTATTCACATTGATCAACTCGCAACAAAAATTGATCAACTAAACAAGATCAGGTTTCCTTATAGAAAAGTTGTATACGACTCTGACGATGACACGTACCATCTAATTCAAAAACATTTTACGCTTGATGAAATTGAAACCAACTATTCTAAACACGAGGTTGGAGTTGAAGTTTTGCAAATTGGAACAAAAGAAAATATGACCAAACGAAAAACAATATCAAAACCCAAACCTAAACCTAAACCTAAACCAGAGATAATAATTCAAAATGTAGCAGAATTAAAGCCTAAAATAACAATTGAAAGTGAATCGGAAGAGGAGGACGAAGAAATGCCTGCGCCTCATAAAGAAGAAGAATCTTCTAACTAAACCTTAAACAAATAAATCAAATCAAGAATAAATTGCTGAAAAGAATTGCAAATAAAAATATTTTTAAAGTAAAATATTTTTTTAAGTAAAATATTTTATTATATTATAGATTTAATGTTTTTTGATAAAATATCATTTACTACCTTTTTAATAAGTCTATCTGTTGGATTGTTTTTTGTTTATATTTACGGGAGTGATGTTAAAACTATTTATGTTTATCCCAGTCCAGAAAATGTAAATGAAATTCTTTTTAAGGATAAAGCAGATAATTGTTTTTCTTTTGAAGCAAATGAGGTAAAGTGCCCTCAAGATAAATCAAAAATAAAAGTTGTTCCAATTCAAGCATAGAATTTTTAGCTGAATTTTATATATTTTGTATTTTGTATTTTGTATTTTGTATTTTGTGGTGAGTAAATACTTTTTTAGATGCATATATTAAATGTATTTGGGAAAGTTTTTTCATTCTGAAACAGGGAAACATATGCTTTCAATTATATTAGGTCTAGGGGTTGCTTCACTCTTTAGAAAAGTTTGCAAGGAGAAAAATTGTATAATATTTAAGGCACCTCCTCTAGAAGATATTAATGATAAAATTTACAAATATGACAACAAATGTTACAAATATAATCCTATTGCTGTTAAATGTGACAGCAAAAAAAAAATAGTTGAATTTGCGTAAATATTATAATCAATCAATCTTTGTATTAGTTATATGACAGATTCAACTAGTATTCATGATTTACCGACTGATCCTAGTGGAGGAGGAAGTGTTTCAAATAATATTTCTTTTAGTGCAAGTGAAATGCCAAATATTACAAATCCTATTCCAACTTCCTCTTTAACTTTGGATCAAGGAACAATTAGTCAAATAGTAAATGGAATACAACAAGCAAGTTCAAGCGGGGCGACCCTTTTACCCTCTAGAGATATACCTAGAACTACTGACGCAATATCTCACGACCCGCAAGTTCAAGCTAATTATATTCCATCTACTCGTCAAACCGATTATATCAAAGATTATGAAAAAAATGAAGAAATATTGAGCAATTACAATGCTTCTGTTAAACAAAAAGATACACTTGATGATATTTATGACGAATTCCAGATGCCGCTTTTATTAGCAGTCCTTTTTTTCTTATTTCAATTGCCTATATTTAAAAAAAAATTATTTACCTTTTTACCATTTTTGTTTTTCAAAGATGGCAATTACAACATTCAAGGTTATATCTTTATGAGCATACTTTTTGGTTTAATATTTTATTTATTAAATAAAGTTATGCGTCATTTTGCACCATAATATAATTTAATTAATATTTTTCTTATTTGCAAAACATTATTAAATGTTACATATTTGTGTTTTTTGGAATATTAAAACTGATTATTCCTGGTTGATAAAAATTTATATCTTCAAACGTCTCATTCAAATTAGGTCTTGGTTCTCTATAGTAACCCTTATATTGATTTACTAAAATATTTGTTTTATTATAACAAAATGCACCGGTAAGTATTCTTTCGCATAAATATTCAATGGGGACGCTTTCTTCTGTTTCTTCGTTACTAATAGGTTTACTTGATGAAAAATTAGAAATAAAATATTCAATTAATTCCTCCGTTAGATATTCGTTTAAAACTTTATTATTTATCCAAAACATTGTTCCCCCTACAAAATCTGTCCAATTTTTTTCCAAATGTGGAAATTTTTCTAATATATTTTTAACTCCTCGAATATTATTTTGATAAAACAAATCAAAATTTTTTGGTATTACCCATTTTTGAGAAGCAACGTAGCCTATATTTTTTGTGAATTTAAAATAATGTTGCAACGACATTAACGTCTTAGGGTTTGTAATTGGATTAATTAACTCTTTACGCCATCCAGTGTTTGATTTTTTTGTATGCAATTTTAATATGTAATCGGTTTTAATATGGTTTTCTCTTATATATTTTACACTTTCTAAAAATGAATAAATGTCTACACCCTTATTTTCAACTTTTAAAACTATAAAAGTTGGGTCTTTTTCTTTAATAATGCTATCAAAATCGCTATTTTCCTTCAAAGTAAATATAACATTTACATTTTTAAAAACATTTTTAACATTATTAATATATACAATAAACTCCTCTAGCAAGTCTTCGTGAAACAAATGAATTACAATACTGATATTTGTTATAAAATTTATTATATTATTTTCGTCTTTCATCATATGCTAAGTATTTTGTAATTTAATGAGTTTTTTATTTTAATATTTTTAACTTAAATAAAAGTATAAGATTTTTACAACTTTTCTCATTTATACCAGTGAAGATTTAAAATGTCCCATTTTATATGAAAACTCATAAATAATTCTTCTTAATTTTTCGTGTATTGTTTTTCTTGGATACATATTTTTCTGGTGTTTCATAAGCACCCTTAATTATAAGTAAGACCATCGTAGGTGAAACTCCTACTATTGATTTTACATTTTTTCTTATTTTTTGCTCTACCAAAATGGGCGTTTTAAATGAGAAAAGGTGTAAATGTAAATCCGCTAAACTTTAACCCCGCTAAACTTTAACTTTTGAAATTATATACCTTTTAAATTTTATATTATTCAAACAATATAAAATTAATACAAATACAAATAAAATTACATGCAAAATATGTCATATATATTATCATTATTTCAAAATAGTATTCAAATGTCTATATTTAATTACGTAAAAACAAACAATCCTATAATAAATTCAATATTTACTACTATTGCTCTTGTTCTAATAAATTATTTAGTTAAAGTTTTGCAAGATTGTAGTTTGAATGATTCTAATTTACGAAATATATTTGTTTGGAATGCAAATCTAAAACACTTTTTTTATAAAAAAAATATGATTATCCTTGAAGGGAAAAAAAGCACATATTCTTCAGGATATGAAAAGAATCTCTTTGTTTCATCACTTTATAGTGATAGATTCAATGCTATATGGAACTATATAATTAAGAATATTGAAAATACTACATCTATTTATGAAATAAAAGAAATCGGGGGAGCGTCTCTTGGTTGGGGAGAAACTAAAGGATTGCAAGATTATCAAAAAGAACTCTTTCTCGTTATTCAAAAAAATGAATTTTTAATAGATAAGAAACTTAAAATATATGCACTTGCGGAAAATTACACAGAAAGCCATGAAGATAAAGAAAGTGGAACCTCAAAAAATCCTGTGAAAATTGATAAGTTTGAAATTAAACTATTTTCTTTTGAAACAAATTTAAATAACATAAAAAAATTTATAGACGAAATTACGGATCAATATTTAAGAACAATAGAAAGCGAGCGTTTTAATAAAAAATTTATTTATACATTAGTTAAAACAAAATATGAAGAAAATAAACATGAATGTTGGTCAGAATGCGAATTCCAAAGCAGTAAAACTTTTGACAATTTATTTTTTAAAGGAAAGATCGAAATTATAAATAAATTGGATTTTTTCATTAATAACAAGAAGTGGTATTATGATATGGGTATACCTTATACAATAGGAATTGGTTTGCATGGACCACCAGGAACAGGAAAAACGTCTTTAATTAAATGTATTGCGAATATGTTAAATCGACATGTAATAAATTTATCTTTAAAGTTAATAAAAACAAAAAGACAATTAGATGAATTCTTTTTTGAAAACAGGTATAACAATGCAAATAAAAAGGGAAGTATTGATTTTAATGAAAAAATAATAGTATTTGAAGATATTGATTGCATTGGAGATATAGTTTTAAAAAGAGATCTCTTGCATGATAAAGATAAAACCTCGAACGCGAGCAATGGAACAAATAAAAATAAAAGCGGTCTAGATTTAAACAAATTAACAATAAGTTCAAACATTAATGTTGGAGAAGCATTAAAATCTTTAACCAATCAAAAAAATGATGAAACTTTACAAATTACTAAATTGCTTAATGAAGACGACCCCATTACATTAGATGATATTCTTAATCTTTGGGATGGACTGCGAGAAACTCCTGGGCGTGTTTTAATTATAACTAGTAATTGTTACAAAGAGTTGGATCCCGCATTAATACGTCCCGGTAGAATCGACGTAACATTAGAATTAGGAAACCCAGATTCAGAAATAATATCTCAATTATATAAGCATCTTACAAAGCAAAAAATACCTGCTAACGTCCTAAAAAAAATTAAACCTAATTTTTATTCGCAGGCTGAAATTATTAATATGTATTTGAGTTCAAATAAAAATCCAAAAGACTTTATTGATAGGATGTTATTAAACACAAAATGTTAGTTAGCTTATAGATATAGAATATTTTTTTACACCTTTTTTCATTTTACACCCTTGAATAATTCAATCCACACAACAGATAAATTCTCAAGTAAGTTACCAGTTAGAGACTTGTATGGAGCACCCCATATGGGTGCGAATTCAAATCTTCCCTGGTATTACTATTGAAGAATTAAAATGGGACATTTTATACCAGCGAAGATTTACACCGATGAATATTTAAAATGGGACAAACCTCCGTAGGAAGTTTTCCTTTTATACCTTTTTTCATTTGAAAAACCTGCTTGAAAATAATATAAATAGTAACAAAGATATTATATATATATTATGCCATTTATTACTTTTATTTATAGAATTGCACATAACAAACAAATATTTTATGGGAAATATATTTGTGAAGGAATATCTGACGACCATGAAGGGTTGGATAGAGAAATTGAACCAATCCTTATTGATGGAATAAATGACTATAGAAAACAAAAAGGTCTTACAAAGCTAAATAAAAAAGTTTTTATTGGCGTATTATCTTTTTCTATAAACGAATATATCCCAACATATTCGTCAGACGAAGAAATAAAATGTTTTGATTTTTATCATATAAAGCATATCATTAAAAAGGACGAAACATACATAAATGGAAAACTAATAACATAATCGGAGTTTGTAATGAAAAAAGGTCTAATTCATTTATCGGTAAATGTTGCCCTTAAATCTCTATTGAGACGCCCAACGGGCGTCCCATTATAAATCTTCAAGGGTGTAAAATATAGGACATTTCTATTCTTCAAGAGTTTAAATTTTCTCTTGTATAAACCATTGAAAATTTCAAACTCCGATATTCTTATTATTCAAATGAAATATTATATCTGTCTTTTTCATTCAACTTTGTTCTCTTCCCTAAAAATTTCAAATATTTATTTGATAAAGCATATTGTTTTGGTTTTTTACTTTGTAATACTTTCAATCGAACTTTCATAATCATTCCTACTTGCCATATACGCTTGTGTGTATATATTTTATTTTTGTATAATTTTTCTAATTTATCAATAGTATTCTTAACATCGTCTAAGGTTGTATACTTTATATGTATTGTATCTTTTGGATTTTTATCAATATATACATCAAACGATTTTTTGGGATTATTTGGATTAAACAAAAATTTTTTTGTTTTATTTTTGGAAGTTTTTATATTTTTTTTTGTATTATATTTCATAGAATATAATAATATTTTATTCTATAAAATCGGAGTTTGAAATGTTAAAAGGTGTAATTGTTTACAATATGTTTTCTAAAAAACCCTTTTCAGTTTTACTTTTTGTTTTTCTATTTGTCTTGATTTTTGCATTATAAGGATCAAACGTTAGCTCTTTTTTTGTTTTATAAGTTTTTTTAGTTTGTTTCCTTTTGGTTTGTTTACTTTTGGTTTGTTTTGCAGGTTCTGTTCTAGACACTTCTTCCTTCATGTCAATTTTAGGGTTTTCGGGAAGTAATTTCACATTATCTTTTAAATCTCCGGGACGATAAGATAAAAAATATTCTTCATATTCTCTTGTTCCCTTTTTACCTTTTAACTCTTTGAACTTTTGGGCCTTTTCCGCTTTGATTTCTTCTATGCTTGGCTGGTGACCATAACATGTTATAGAAAAACGCCTAAGAACCCCTTTTTGTTCTAGTCTATTTTTTTGTTCAACCTCAAATAAAAATTGTGACATGCATAATATTCTATCTGGGTCAAAATAGCCTCTTTTTGCATATAAAAAAGCTAAATAAAAACTAAGCATTGTATCTATTGTCGCAATTCTTATAGTTTTACCATGAATGTGAACATTATTATAACTATGACACCCAACTGGTTTATAAATAAACGCTATAGTGTCTTTAGAAACAACTATTTCATAATGTTCAGGAATAACATCACCAATGCCTTCATGTTTTACAATTTTCGCATCAGATATATTAATATCTTTCAATCTCTCTTTTACAATTTCAGCAGTTGTTAAAGGATCGTTTGACAAAACATCAAAGTCTGGAATTTTTTTAAAGTGTTTTTGTAATTTCTTTGGCATGTATTTTGAATAAATAGAAATTGCATACCCACCAAAAAAAACAACGCCTTGATTAATAAAAGTTTCTTTTACAACATCGTATATTTCATCTGCTTCCATTGTTCCTTCATAACTTCTTTGAAAATTCATTGTCGCGCATTGTTTACCTACTAATGGGTAATGTTTGTTTAATAATGTAAGACGTTTCAATATTTTTTCCCAACGATCTGTGTCTCCTGCAGGTCTAGATAATTCTAAAAACATCGACATTCGTAAATAATTCGGAGGAGTATATAATATTCCGGCTACTCGAATAGCTTCCATTTTTATAGAATTAAATAATTCTTTTGGCAAATGCGTTATATCAGCAATAGCGATAAAATTAACAAACACTTTAAATGTCCCCGCATGTTGTCCGCTTTTCGCTTCAACTTCTGTATAACCACGTTCATAAAAAATATTCGCCAGTTCTTTTGCGTCATCTAACGAGTTAGGGCTAAAAAAATCATAATCTGGTATTTCAACATCTCTGTCGTAAAATTGTTCTTCTTTTGGCAAAATATTATTGATTGCTGTTCCGCCATAACAAATCAAATTTTTTCTTCGTATAAAATTCTCTACAATTGTAATCATTTCTTGTATTTCTGGCGTATTTATAGCGCGTTTTCCTATTTTTTCTTGCGCTAAATCTATCGCGCTTCTTAAAACAGCTAACTCGCATTCATTAAAATTCATAGATTTATCGCATTGTTTTGGTAAATTTAATCGCATACTTAACTTATATTATACGAATAAAAATATATTCGTATAATATTAAAAACAATTTTTCTGCATGTTCTTTTGAATTAAACTAAAGTTCAAGTTAAATATTAAAATTGTAATAATCTTTGCTAATGTTTCTTGTAGCATAACTTAATTCTGGTTTTTGCGGTGTTGGTTCGGAAATTCTTACTGGAGTATAGCGCAATCTTTCTGGTTTTAAGACGAAAGCATATCCGGCTTTATCAAAAAATGCATTATTTTCCTGTAAAAATTGATCTACTTGTTGATAACGCATTGCCGCCATTTGAGTTCCTGTCTCTCTAGTTAATAAAGTACTCATGTTGGGTGGATTTGCACCAATATCGGGTAACCCTATGGTCATATTCTTTTTATTAAACTCCTGCAACTCATTTAAATCTGGAGGTTGTTTAATATCATTGTAATGCAATGCTCTCATAAATATAGAATTACTTGTCATATTAACATATTCCTGAAAGTTAACACTCTCCATAAATGCATTGTTTGAACGATCAACTATTATAATTACTTTTCCAAGCAAACTTAGTAATGGTACATTTCCCAAATTTGTTTTATGATTTTCATAGCTATAATTTTTTCCAAGTAGAATAGAATTGTACGATTTAAAGATATTTGCAAAATTTTCATACATTTTTTGATTCGCACTTTTAATTCTCAAATGAATTAGTATTGGGTCTTGAGGGTTTGGAGATGTGCCATTTGCAAATGCATAATTTTGTATGATATACATTACATCTGAAAATTTAACAGAGTTGTATGTTTCCTTAATAAAATAACTATCTTCTGTTGATGTAGCAACGACTGGTTGATCATTTTCTGAGTAAATTTCAAAGTCTAATCCTCTAACACCCTGTTTAATAAGATTTTTTAAATTGCATATATCAACAAAATCATTTTTATATGATCCACCACTGCAAGAATTGTATGCGGTTTTTATATAATAGTCTTTTAGAGCGTATCCAAATTGTTTGTCACTTGAATTAATTGATCTCAAATTTCCATTAACTTTACTATACATAGAATCCATATATGAACACTCACTGGCCTCCAATTTTCTCATGTATAAAAAATAGCACAACAATGATATAATTATTATTAAAATAATTAAAAACATCATCCTAGATACAAAATCTTCTTTTAAGGATGTAAAATATTTCATAGTATTATCTATTGTAGAAGACATAATATAGTATATAATATACTTTTATAAAAATTACTATACTTTTATAAAAATTTTTGCTTTTAAACATCTTTGAAACGCGTACATTTTAATTATCTAAAATATATAAAGCGTCTCCCCACCCATAACAAGTCATACTTGTCAAGACGCGTTTAAAATTGTATTGTGATAAAAATGCATCAACTTCAGTAACTAGTCCACAATTTTTATATAGTTCTTTTTCATTAACTTCTAAATATATTGCTTTTGCATATTTGATGGATTTGGTGGCACCTTTTAATGCCATAAGTTCTGCTCCTTGAATATCAAAATTCCAAAAAGTATATTTAGATGAGTCAATATTATTTCTTTCAAAAAATGTATCAATTGTAATACTTTTTTGTTTTAATTTATCTACGTATACAACCCATGGATGTTCTTGCGAATGAGTTTCAAATTCTAATACGCTTGACGATTGAACGTTATTTGATATGTTAAATACAACTTCTTCGTCATCTGCATCGGTTATTACGGCATTGTAAACATTTGGAATTCCTCTGTTTTGTGCTTCAATTACTTTTGAAGGAATGGCGTCAATCCATACAACGTCATCGTTTTTTAAACCTAAATTGTTATAAAATTCCAATTCCTCACACTCATGCGCTCCTAAGTGAAAACTACCTGTAATGTGTATATTTTTTGATATTAGAATTTTTTTAATTTCTTCAAAAGTAATAAGCATTATATAGTAACATTACAATAATATATTATTAAAGTTAACGCATTTTTCTTTCTTAAAATGTGTAAAAGTTCTTCCAAAAAATTTATAAATGGAATTAAATTATTAATCAAATCAAAAAGTTAAAAATAGTGTAATTATATAATAAATGGCTGGAGGTTTATTAAATTTAGTATCTCAAGGACAACAAAATATTATTTTAAATGGCAA
>Ga0136644_10000624_pt1 | contig 28297 bp, 20 predicted proteins | sample C_130820_EF_Meta_FD_94780 | JGI IMG/M metagenome (GOLD analysis project Ga0136644, IMG submission 94780) | Freshwater microbial communities from Lake Croche, Canada to study carbon cycling - C_130820_EF_MetaG (v2) (version 2) | ecosystem: Environmental > Aquatic > Freshwater > Lake | place...
TTCTTACCTCTATTATCACGAACTCCTAATGATTTGATACAATAAAGAATAAATGTTTCATCTATTTCAGGTAAGGGTTGATTATTAGTATAACAATGTAAAACATATAACCGAATAAATTGGTAGGAATGTATCATTAAATCATTCATAGCAAAAACCAATTTATTTATTTCAGGTTGTATCTCATTACGGTTGAAAAGAAGAGATTTGAGTGTGGTTTTGATGGTTTGAAAAGATGCTTTTTCATTATGCCTAAATGTTTTGAAATCGTCTTTCAACTTTTTCTTTTTAACCATTCTATATTTTATACAGAGATTTTTATTTATATAACTTTTGCGAAAAAGTTATATAATTGCCTAAATGTTTTCCTCCATGAATTTTTCATTTGTCTCTTCTTCCTTTTCTTTTTGTAATTTTTCTTTTTTATTCAAATATGCTCGTCTTGCGTATTCTTTTTTCTTTTCAATTGGAATGGTAGCGTAGTAGTTTGTAGTTTCCTTATATTCCTTTGTTTTTTTTATGATTTCCTCTTTATGATTTTCATAATAATTTTTGCTTCGTGAAGGGGCAGTATATTTTTTAAGTTTTTCTTTTAACATATTTACCTCTTCTTCTAATTGTTTATTTATAGTAAGCAATTCATCAACATTCATTTAGATAATAACCATATATTATTTTTATATAATTTCAACGAAAAAACTATATAAAATGGGCGTTTTAAATGAGAAAAGGTGTAATATAAAATCAAAATTGAATTATCTGGTTTTTCAAAAAAATCAAATAAGCGAAATAATGTTTTAAAAATATATCATTATAATAATAATAAATGGATACAGTATCTTGGCAAATAATTGAGACATATTTCAAAGACAACCCAAATAACTTGGTGGCTCATCATTTAGAATCCTATAATCGATTCTTCAATAGCGGTATCAACAGAATATTCCGCGAAAATAATCCTGTAAGATTCATCGAGAGAGAAGAAAAAGATGAAAAAGGCAAAGTCATCGAGAATAGAAACGAAATTTTATTGTATTTAGGTGGCAAAGAGGGAAACAAAATTTATTTTGGCAAACCAATTATTTATGATGATCATGCTTCCCATTATATGTATCCGAATGACGCAAGACTCCGAAACATGACTTATGGAACTACAATTCATTATGATGTTGCAGTTGATATCATTTCTTATTTAGGTGACGAGAGAAAAGTAGAACATGTCACTTTAGACAAAATTTATTTGGGGCGCTTCCCCATTATGCTTCAATCCAATTTATGTATATTGAAATCCTTACAACCCGACGTAAGATTCAATATGGGCGAATGCAGGTGCGATTACGGCGGTTATTTCATTATTGATGGCAAGGAAAAGGTCATTGTTTCACAAGAAAAGTTCGCGGATAACATGCTTTACATTAGACAATATAAAGAAGGCGAATTATATACCCATTCCGCAGAGATTCGCTCTGTTTCCGAGGATGCTTCCAAACCTATTCGTACAACGGGTGTGAAAATGGTTGCGCCAACAACAACCCTCACAAATGGCCAAATTGTCGTCGCTGTCCCCAATGTCAGAAAACCTATTCCTCTATTCATATTGATGCGCGCACTAGGTATCGTTTCTGACAAAGCAATTATCGAAACCTGCCTCTTGGATTTAGAGAAGAACAAGTCATATATTGATCTATTTATTCCCTCCATTCACGATGCAAATAAAATATTCAACCAAGAAACCGCAATACGCTTTATTGCAACATTCACAAAAAGAAAGTCGATAAATGGCGTTTTAGATATTTTAATGAATTATTTTTTGCCACACATTGGAGAGATAAATTTTTTGGAAAAGGCTTATTTTGTGGGCATAATGGTAAAAAAAATGTTGCGCGTCTACACCAAAGAAGAAAAGCCAACTGATCGCGACAATTTCCGTTTCAAACGAGTAGAAGTGTCCGGTTCTCTCATATACGATTTATTCCGCGAGTATTTTTTGATTCAAAAACGCGCCATAGGTCTAGCTATAGACAGCGAACACTATTATCATAAAGGAAAATACAAGGATGACTTTAAAAGTCTCATCGAAAACAACTTCCATGAATTCTTCAAAGAGAGAGTCGTGGAAAAAGGTTTTAAAAAGGCATTTAAAGGGAATTGGGGATCCGAGGCGCATACAAAAAGGGTTGGTGTCGTACAAGACTTAAACCGACTTAGTTGGAATACTTTCATCTCTCATTTGAGGAAAATCAACTTGCCACTAGATGCAAGCGCAAAAGTTGTGGGGCCGCGTCTTCTCAATAGTTCACAATGGGGTTTTATTGATCCAGTTGATACGCCAGACGGCGGCAATATTGGGTTGCATAAACACATGTCTATTACCACTTTTATCACTAGCGGGTCTTCGGGCAAACCTTTAATTGAATGGATACGCGCAAACACACCGATGAAAATCTTACTCGAATGCTCGCCAGATTACTTGGCAAATACAACCAAGATTGTTGTAAATGGCAACTGGATTGGCGTCGTGGATAATCCATTGCCTATCGTTGAAATGCTCAAGTTGTATAGGCGAAATGGCATCATTCCCGTATTTACCAGTATTAGTTTTGACTACAAGTATAACGAAATCAATATTTTTACTGATGCTGGGCGGCTTACTAGACCCATTTTCTACATTCAAAATGAAGTAGTCAGTTTCTCAAGGCCTGATGTCATTGAACGCTTAAAAACGAGCAAAGCATCATGGACACAAATCGTTGCTGGATTCAAAGCCAAATCGGATCCCAATTTTGATATTAAAAATAATGTCTTGTATGAAGTGCAAGATTTGTATCCGGACATTAAAAATTCGGAAAGCGAACAAAGCGAATTGAATAAAAACAAAGCGGCTATAGATTATATCGATACGTCGGAAGAAGAGTCTTCTCTCATCGCAACAACCGGCGAAGACATTAAAAAGAACAAATTCTATACAAATATGGAGATAGACCCGTCTTTGCTATTTGGTGTTATGGGAAACTTGATTGTTTACCCCGATGCTAATCCCTACCCAAGAAATGCGTTCTCTTGCGGTCAAAGCAAACAAGCCGTTTCTGTTTATCATTCGAATTATCAAATGCGAATTGATAAGATGGGGGTCACATTGAATTATGGCCAAATACCTTTAATTAAAACTAGATATTTGGAATTTATCAACAAAGAAGAGCTGCCTTATGGTGTAAATGCAATTGTTGCTATTATGGCATATACGGGATACAATGTAGAAGACGCTATTTTAATAAATGAAGGCTCAGTGAATCGCGGTATATTCCGTACTAGCTATTATTCCATGTATGAATCGAGAGAAGAAAGTGCGCGCGTATCTGGAACTACAACAAATTCCGTTTTTGCGGACGTTTCGAAGAAAAATGTGGCCGGTATTAAACCCGGTTACGATTATAGCCAACTCGATAAATGGGGACTTGTGAAAGAAAATACGCAGTTAGACGATAAAACGGTTCTCATTGGAAAAGTGACGTCTAGTATTGTCGATTCAGATAAGTACAGCGATGCATCTATTATGCCTAAAAAGGGGCAACTCGGTTTCGTTGATAAAGCCTTTATTACAGAAGGCGAAGAGGGTTTCCGGATTGCTAAAATTCGCGTGCGCGAAGAACGCATCCCAGCATTGGGCGATAAAATGGCATCCAGATGCGGTCAAAAAGGTACCCTTGGTCTTATTATTCCCGAAGAAGACATGCCTTTTTGCGCCGATGGAACTAGACCGGATCTCATTATTAATCCACATGCTATTCCGAGTCGCATGACAATCGGTCAATTGATTGAATCATTGTTTGGCAAAGCATGCACTATGTATGGTGGCTACGGCGATTGTACCGCTTTTGCGACCAAGGGTTCCAATGCTACTACGTATGGCCCCATTTTAACAAGAGCTGGATTTCATTCGAGTGGTAATCAAGTTTTATACAGCGGTTACACTGGAGAACAGTTGCAAAGCGATATTTTTATCGGACCAACCTATTATATGCGGTTGAAACACATGGTGAAAGACAAGATCAATTACAGGGCTCGCGGCCCTAATACAGTATTAACGCGGCAATCTGTACAAGGAAGAGCAAATGACGGTGGGCTTCGTGTTGGAGAAATGGAACGTGATGCGATTATTTCGCATGGCGCATCGAAATTCTTGAATGAATCATTTTTGGAGAGAGGCGATGAATATTACATGGCTGTTTGTAACAAAACGGGAACAATTGCTATTTATAATAATGCGAAAAATTTATTCTTGAGCCCTTTTGCCGATGGACCTGTCAAATTTCACACGACGCTTGATAACAAAATGAATATAGAGAATATTAGTCGATTTGGGCGCAGTTTCAGTGTTCTACGTATACCTTATTCGTTGAAATTGCTGATCCAAGAATTACAAGTCATGAATGTACAAATGAGAATTATTACAGATAAAAATGTGGATCAATTTATGAACATGTCGTATTCCGATAATATTATTGAATTGACGAAAAATGATCCGGTCTTTTCCATTGATTTGAATTCACCCGAAATACCAAAAGAAGTGGATACAATCTCTGGCTATGCGAAAGCATACGCAAATCGATTGATGCGCAGTGTTAATAAACGCGCGTTTGATAAGAAGGCGCCAATTTATGGGGAACAGCCAAATATGGATTATAAAATGCAAGGCGTGGAATCGCCGCAATCGCCGCAATACCTGTCTGATAATAGCCCTGCGTATATGCCTGAGGATTCTATTGGCTTTGATGAGAATAGTTCTGTATATCAGTTACCTAGTAGTCCTGGATTAGAACCTAGAAGTCCAGATTATCCCCCACCCGGATCACCTAGAACTCCGGATTATCCCCCACCCGCATCACCTATAACTCCGGATTATCCACCGCCACCATCACCTGAAGGCGCAAGTGAACTGAAACCTGACTTTGGAAGCCCAATACTAAATGAATTCTTTGAATCATTGCCACCAAAAAGCAAAGCATCTATTTTAGCATTACCAGAGAAAGACCAGAGACTTATCCTTCAAATGACGAGAGATAGGAGAGAAGAAAAGAAGTTGCAAGCCGAAGCGGCAGCTAAAGAGGCTAGCGCCCCCCAACCGAATCTTCTTGAACTAGAAGAAGGAAAGGAAGAAGGAAAGGGCTCGAATGATCTAGTATCTGAAAAAGAAGAAGAGAAAAAGAGTGGTGATGAACCAAGCACTTCGAGTCAAGGCGAGGTTAAATCAATCGTAATGAATACTGGAAATACATAAGATGAAAGTAAATAAATAATAGAAGGGTCGCGAAAACAATAAAAAAAACAAAAAAAAACGAATAAAAAGAAAAAACAAATAAAATTCGAATAAAACGACGAACAAAAAAAGAAAAAAAAGAAAAATAAGAAAAAAATTGATTTAAATTCAAAGCAATAATATTTTGTATAAGTATATTAGTCACATGGCAACCCAAAACTCCAGTACATTGATCTCGCATATTTATAATTCTCGCGTTAACCTGATAAAATTGATGAAACATTTGGACTACAATGTAAAAGATTACGAAAGTTTTACAAATAGTGAAGTCAATAGCATGTTTCAGAACAAACAGCTTGATATGCTTTTAGAAAAGAATCATGAAGACGCGAAAACAAAGAAAGCCAATAAAATCTACATTCGATATTATTTAGCAAAAACCTTTCGCCCCCAAAATATTCAAGAGATTATTGATGATCTGTATCACCTTGAAGAAATACTTACGAAAAATGATATTCTTTTGATAATCATTAAAGATGAACCTAATGAAACTCTAGTAAATGCGGTAAAACATATTTGGGAGCAGGATAATATTTTCATTGTTATTCAGAGCATCAAACGATTGCAATATTATATTTTGGATCACATTTTAGTGCCGCCTCATAGGATTTTGACGGATGAGGAAGCGTCGCAAGTTAAAATGAAGTACAATATTGTTGATAATAGCCAGTTGCCAGATATTTCCAGATTCGATCCTGTTGCTTTAGCTATTTGTCTTCGCCCTGGGGAAATTTGCGAAATTACTAGACCTAGTAAAACCGCTATCTTGTCCAAATTTTATCGAATTTGTGTGTAATAATAATTGGAATAATTCTATTGATTTTACTCTGTATTATGTATAGTAAATATATTCTATTTTGTATTGTATTGTATTTTATATTGTATTTTATATAATATATAATATATAATAAGATGGAATCAAATTCATATAATAACCAAAACAATATAAATAACCAAAATAATGAAAAATTAGACGCATTGAATGCGCAATTTGTTTCTCTTTTAGATGATTTCAAGAAATATTATATTTTTTATAACAAAAATCCCGATTACCAAGAGTATGTCAACGCTTACACTCAAGCCAAATCTAACATTCAAAATATCAATTCGCAAGTCTTTAAAATAACTGCTGACGCTGAATCATATTTGAATACACTGGCAGAACAAACGAAAGATATTAATGAAAGCATCACAGAAGAAAAAACTAATCAACAAAAGTTGTTGGAACGCTTGTCTTCTATTCAATCTAAAACAAATGGGGCAAATGTCATGATACAAAATTACAAGGAAATTTACAGGGAACAATACATAAGAAATGTTACCACATTTTTTGGATTGATTTTATCAATATATGTGATCTTAAAAGTTTATAAAAAATGACAAACAAACAAAAACAAATACTACCAAAACAAATACTACCAAAACAAAGACCAATAAAAAATACATTCAAATAGTCTATATTTTTTATTGAATTTTAATAAACAAATGCTAAGATTCAGTCTTCTCGATATTTTTAGGAAAAATTATAATTCATTTAACAAAAAAAATGTTTCAAACAAGCCGTCACTTGATGAAAAACACAAGACAACGACAACGCAAACGACAACGAAAGCGACAATGCAAACGACAACGCAAACGACAACGCAAACGACCGGGACAATACCATTGTTAACCAATTACAATAAGTTATTCAATACCGAAACAGCTTTGACGGAAAAAAATAAAACGTTGCTTTTCAAGCAACTTAAGATCGATAACGAGAGAGAAAAATGGAACAGTGATTATACGAAATTTACATTTAATGGTGACGAGAATTATAAAGAGAATAAAAATCAAGATACAATCAAACGATGTGATTTGTTGGCATCTTCCTCTAATCCAGATGAAAATACAGATTTAGTAACATTTGTTGCATTTTCTATGTTCGCAGGCTTAAGTGTTTACGTTTTTCGCAAATTGGTTGTTTTTGCAAAGTAAAAACCATAAACCAGGATTTTTTTATATATTTATATACATTTATATATATTTACAGTTATAGTAATGGCATATCAAGAACAAATAAACTCATCAGTTTTAAAATTAGAAACATTGCAAAAAGAATTTAGTTTGACAATGAACCAATATAAAAAAGCACTTGCTAGCTATGAAAATGAAATAAGCAATCCTTCGCAAAAATATTCGACATTTCCGGGCAACATATATTTTGCTCTTCCATTTAGCAAAACAGAAATAGTTGAGGATGAAGCAAAATGCGCGGCTTTGTGTAGCTCTGACCCCAATTGCAAAGCAGCTAATTTTTATTACATGAATTCGAATGAAAAACAAAAAATATGCATTACTTCTAGCGGTGATTCCAAACCTATGCCTTTTTCACTACCTGGTGTCAATTTTACAACAATTTATCCGGCATCAAAAACTGCCCAATTATATTTAGCACAAGTTAAGGAATTAAATACTAAATTATCGACACTACATTCCCAAATTTTGAGCTCATTGAAGGACGTCGATCCAAGTTATCAATCCTTAGTGAAAGAAACTAAAGTGGAAGGTAATAATCTTGATAAAGTATATATGAGTTTGTTAGACGAAAAAAATAAAATAGACCAACTATTGGCGGAGTACAATACACTTGATCATGTTCAGAGTGATACATCTTTGAAATTAGAATCAAATCAAATGTTTTATCGTGTACTTTTTATAGTTGCAATTATATTGATTTTTCTCTCTTTCAGATATGTTATACGAATTGGGGCTACACAGAGCGGCGGTGGGAGCGCATCTCTCTATGATATGTTATTCAACTTTGTATTGATGGTATTGTTGCTATTTTTAGCAATGGCATTCCAACATGCTGCTGGATATATTTTGTGGGCAATACTTGTTTTAGCCTATGTGCTTGTTAAACTCAGAATAATACCAAAATTCAAATAGTTTTCAAATAGTTTTCAAGTAGTTTTCAAGTAATTTTAGGTTGAATCGGAAAAAGTAAGAATCTTAGATAAAGAATAAATAGACACGCATCATTTTTTTGTGTCTATTTATATTAATGACCACTCTAATAAATAATATATTCGATTCATTAGTACCCCAAGACACTGAATTTAACAAGGCTTTGAAACAAGGCCAGGAATTTAAGAAATATCAAAAACGCATCGCAAAAAATACACATGTTCACACAAATACACGTGTTAGAGAAGGATTTTCTACCGAACCTACTTATTTTGCAAAAAAATCGCAAAGTGTTTTAGATCAAAACAAACTCAATGAAACCGATAATGCTGATTTAGAATCTTTGAAAAACCAATACAATATGCTTTTGGGCCAAGTCCAAGAACTCGAAAAGCGCAACATGTCAGATACAAAAAATTACCTTGAAATTATTGACCCCAATAACAAATTTCACAATGCCAACGTACGCCTTAATAATAATCAAGACCTTGGTTATGTAACCAACAAAGGTGTATATAAATTATTCCATAGCGAGGAAATTTCTAAAAATACCGAGGGCAAAAATGGTTGCCCTAGCAAAACAATGGCTACCAGTTTTTCATCTTCAGGATTGAACACACCCGGCACAATTATCGATTCCAACCCAGCTCTTATGGTTGGGACTCCAATGAAACCCGGTCAATCTTGCGGTCACGAAGGCGATAATGTTTTTGTAGATTCTATTTTACCCACCAATATTGAAGCCAAATATTCTGGGTGCTATACTGATAACCCTGGTTCTTCTAGTATGACTTTTATTGGCGGGTCACCTCCTCCTCAAGGTGCCATTGTAAACGGCAATTTTGAACAACCTTCCATCAGTAGCAACTCGTATGAATATATTAACAGTTCTTCTAAAGTACCCGGTTGGAATTTCAATGCTGTTTTAATAAATAACTCTAGTGCTTGGGGGTTTCCAATACCTTATCCAAGTGGTAATCAGTGCGCTTGCATTCAAATGGATCAAACTTTCTCTCAAACGCTCGATCTTGGTACCGGAAAATATACCCTTACTTTTTTTGCTGTTGGAAGAAATTGTTGCGATACTTCTAGAGCTGGTCAAAGTAATGCTGTTGCTATAAAACTAAATGATACTACAATACAGTGGGTTCAACCTCCGGTTGAAAAATGGACTAGTTATTCTATAAATTTTGATGTAAGTTCCACTGGAAAAAATATATTAACTTTTCAAGGTGGTTGGACTTTTAGCGATCTCTCTACCGCCTTCCAAAATATCTCTATTTCCGGTGGCGACAGTACAAATGGTAAATATACATACAACATGTGCAAAGATGCGGCTGTTTCAGGTGGATACAGATATTTTGCTTTACAAGGGGTCAACCCTCAAACTAGTACCGGATACTGCGCTGTTTCAAATGATTCTGTTGGCGCCACTAGCAAAGGAAATGCATACATAGTATCTGGTGGCATTACACTATGGTCTTCGGAAACCAAAGGAAAAACTGGTTGCACCGCGATATTGACAAATCAAGGCGCGCTTTCTGTCGTGCAAAATAACACTTCTGTTTTCAGTACGCCAAATGCAAATGCAAATCCTTCGGATTATTTGGGTTGTTATGGTGACGGTGACGGTGACGGTGACGGTAGAGCGATGCCACTCTACAACAATGGCGGTCAAGAATATAATCGCGACCAATGCCGCGATATCGCGCAAAAAAGTGGCGCAAAATATTTTGGTTTGCAAAATTCCACATCTGGTACGAATGCCCAATGCGCGTTTGGTGACGATTTGGGAAAAATTATGCAATATGGTAAAGCGGGTAATTGCACACAACTTTCGGATGGCTCTTATAGCGGCGGTGGCTGGTCTAATGCCGTTTATAGTGTGAATGCATCTAGCGTTTATTTTTTAATGCTATTAGACGATGGAAACATGTGCATTTATCGTGGGTCTGGACCGGACGACAACCAGGGTTTTATTTGGTGCACTGGGACAAACGGTAAACAGCAAAAACCGAACCCTCGTTACGCAGCGGCCAAAGGAAAATACGGCAAAAATTACATGAATAGCGGCGCAACATTAGCAGCAGGCGATTTTGTCGGGTCAACGGATGGAAGCATCTATTTGATAATGCAACACGATGGCAATCTGGTTTTGTACACATCGCAAAATGCGCTCAACTGCACGAAAATATCGGATAACATAATGGGTGGCGGTGTTGGTGCAAATGCACTTTATGACTTGGGTACGACTGGATTTCCCAGTAACGTTGGCAAAATTGGATACGTGGACGACGACGGCAATTTGTCGGAATATCCCACTTCTATGAAGGGATTGTCAACCAGCTATAGCAAATTTCCCAACTCGGATACAACCGGGAATGACATTGGCGAACCCATATTGAATTCCACGGTGGATTCATGCAAAACCAAATGCGATAGCATGGATGATTGTGGGGGATACGTATTTGATACAAACCAGCAAACGTGCTACCCAAAAAATAAGAAGATGTACCCAAATTCATCAAAGATCGCGAAAACTGGTGTAGATATTTATCTACGCCAACCAAGTATTACCGAATACCCCGGTTCTAGTAAGAATATGGCGACCATAGATTCGATTCAATGGAAAAATTATCAGAATACAGGGAAACCTGTGAGCGCGGCGACATTTGGCAATTCCGGCGTATTAACGAATACAGAAAAACAAGCGCTAGACCAGATGAGAGGACGGCTTAATTTGTTAGCGCAACAGATAACAGGCAAAACGAACCAACTTCTGAATAAAAATACCAATGTGAATAATCAATTACTGACAAACAAAACAAATTTTAAAAACAATGCTAGCGATTTTACGGAAATAACATCTATGGATCAAACTGGGAAATTGAATAATATTAATGAAATAGTTAAAGATACGGATATAGTTACCCTGCAAGAAAATTACAGATATATTATGTGGAGTGTTTTAGCAATTGGTGTCGTTTCATTGTCTCTCACTATTTTGAAGAAGACTTAGAAAAAGAAAAGAAAGGAATTTACAGACAAATTTACAAACAAATAATAAATAATAAATAATAAAAATAAATTATTAATTATTTATCTTCTTACATTATTCTATATATAAATGGCACAAAACGCATCTAATCAAAATTATTCTAATTTACAAGATAGAAATGCTCAAATTATTAGTGATATACAGAATTTGCAAAATATCGAAAAAGAATTATTCAATAATTTAGAACAAAGTCTGAACCAAAATACATTAAGCCAATCGCAAAAAGAGGAACTTATTCAAAAAATCAACGAAATATCGCAAATGCGTTCCAATATGTATCAGACCGTCGGGGGAATCAATTCTTTTTATCAAAGCAATCTTAATACTTCTAGTGATACTTTGGCCCAGCAAACTGACGCCATCAATATTGTGGAAAAAGAATTAAACGCTGCCAAGGAGCGCTTAAAACTAATTGAGGAGTACAAGGTCAACAAACTGCGTTTAGTGGAAATAAACACGTATTATGGTGAGAGATACGCTGCGCATACACGGCTAATGAAAATAATCATTGCCATGTTTGTTCCCATTTTGATCCTTGCCTTTTTAGCAAACAAAGGGTTCATTCCTGGTTGGTTGTTTTCTGGTTTAGCTGTTATAATAGGCGTCATTGGTCTGATCACATTATTTTATGTAGTCAGATCTATGATGATGCGTGATAATATGATGTACCAAGAATACAATTGGGCATTTAATCCTAATAACGCTACGCAAACAAATACGACCAGTGCTTCTAGCGCGACAGACCCATGGGCTAAATCCAGTTCCAATATGTGCATAGGACAAGCTTGCTGTGATAGTGGATACACGTATGATCCTGTGGCGAATAAATGCGTACCATCTAGTCAACTTTCGTCTAGTAGTAGTAGTAGCGCTACAGAAAGCTTTGTTTCTCAAGTGTTCACCAAATATGCAAAAGCCAGTGAAAACCAGAAACCGGATTATACATTAGGTGATAAATTGCCCGTTTCATATGCAAGTACGTGAAAGAAAACATAAACAAACAAAAACATAAGGATAAACGAAAACATGAAAGAAAGCATGAAAGAAAGCATGAAAGAAAATATGAAAGAAAACATGAAGTAAAAATAAAAAATTAAGATTGAAATATTTTATACTAGTGTAATACTAGTATAATATAATAATAGTATAATATAATAATAGTATAATAGTATGACCAATTTCGATAGTACAATGAATCAATTCAATTCTCTTTTGCAGCAATCGCAAAAAGCCATGTTATGCGGCCCTGATTGTCAAAAAGCAGAGGCAACGCAAACATTGCAGCAAAAATATTTAGATGCGCAAACAAATCTACAAACCGCACCAATTCAACTACAAGAGGCAGCCAAAAAATATTACATGTACACCAAAGGGCAAGCTGGTTACGACGCTTATTTGAATCAAGATTTGGAAACCAAAGCGGATGCTATAGTAGCCACGATGCAAAAATCTTTTACGGACAGTTTGAACAGTGCAAAAACGCTAACAAGCACATATAGCGCGCAACTTATTAATTCGCAATATGCGGATCAATTATATAAAAAATATTTAGCAGAAAATTCAAAGTTGGAAGCAGAATTGAACAATAATTCGCATGATATATTCACCAATGACAGGAAAACGTACTATGAGGATCAAGGAATCGATAATTTGAAATGGTGGTATACATTGTTTTTTCGCATTTACTTTCTTTTAGTCATTGCATATGTGGTCGTGTTTTTTTTGTCATCGAGTGCTTTTAGTATTATGACGCGCATTTTTATTTTAGTGTGTTTAGTCGCATATCCATTTGTAGCGCCCTATATTTTCATATTTTTACTTCATCTTTATTATCGAGTGGCTGCAATGTTGCCCAAGAATGCCTATTTACGGATTTAGCTGGTGTGAGGGGGCGGGGCAGCGATGACAGGTAAAAAAAACACTAAAAAAAAACAAAAATATTAAAATTAATTTATAATATTTTTATAAAGAAATATACTATAAAATGCCTGAAAACGTTTTTTTAGATATAAGTTCCATATCTCCTAATACTCCTTCTATTTCTGTTAATTCAATGGTTTTTGATATTAGTGGCAATTTATATTTTAGCACATCTACAAATGATAAAATACATGGGTCAAAATATCCTTATACATCTCCTATTTATACCGTTGTCTCTAATTATACAATTGTTACTGGGCCTACCAATCCAGTTTCATGTCTTGCTTATGACCCAATAAATAATAATTTGTTTATTTCTAATAATAATAATAATCAGACTAATACAACACACTATTATTATGTTTGTAATTTAAGTGAACCATCAAGTCCACTGCAATATTCTATTAACTACTCTCCCGGACCTACTGTAACAAGTACATATGGTATTACTCATCATGTGTATAACTCTTCTGACAATGGAATGTATATAGTTGCTTATACTGGTGGCACATTTGGTGGGGTTTATAAAATAAATGCGGATTCGCCTGATACTAATACTTCTTATATAGTAGCTCCTCCTTCTGGCGGTAATTATACAATTACCAGTCCCAATAACGTATTTATCCAATTCGATTCAAATGATTATTGCTATCTTACAAGTTCGAAAGATAAAACAGTATTGCAATTTACCCCTGATAGTAACAATGACAATGCAACATATACCAGAATATTTATAGATAACTCTTCTACTGGTTATGGGCTTGTCAATATTTTATTCAATAATAATTCATTCTTTTTTACAGATAACGAAACGAATATAATAAGGTATTATGATGAAAATGGAAATTTAATAAACGACAATTGGGCTTTTGGTGGCACATTAACTTCTGGTGGAATAGGTGGGGCATTCGCTTTTGATAATAGTGGTAATTTTTATGTTTATAATCAAACAAATACCAATAACACTACAATAGCTGGCCCGTATGATGTATCAGGCAACACGATTTACACAATTGATCCAAGTATGAGTCAATTAACTAATACACAATTACTTGTTGGAAAGTCTTTTTCTAATTACAACGTAGATATTAGTGGTAATTGCAATGTTGTTGGTAATTGCAATATTGATGCTAGTTTGAATGTTGACGGTACAATTAATGCAGGTACAATTAATGCAGGTGCAATTACTGGCACCTCACTTTCAACTGGAAGTGGTAGTATTAGTGGAGGCGCAATTACTGGCGCCTCACTTTCAGCTGGAAGTGGTAGTATTAGCACAACAGGTAGTATTTTTGGAGGTGCAATTAATGGATCTTCACTTTCAGTTGGAAATGGTACAATTAATGGAGGTGCAATTACTGGATCTTCACTTCAGGGAGTATCCGGCAATGCTTTACAAATTAATTCTCCAATTTCATTTAACTCTTCCGATACCACAGGTTGTAAATTTTTTTGTGCTACAGCACAAGGTAATGTAGTTAATCCATCATACGAAAATGGTGCGATTCAGCCAGGTGGTATTTGGTTTTCATGTAATGTTCCGTTACCTCCAGCATATGCAAGTAAACATATATATAATATCATAGTAAACGTAAATGCAAACCCCGTACAGAATATTAACAATAGTTTGTATTCAAATTTTTATGGTTCTGTTATTAATCAAGATGGTACTAGTAATTTAAATTATAATGGAAGTTTTAATGTATGGTTTCAAAGTATAACCCAAAGTTTCACTTTTGATACAAACACATTTCCAACAATAAACTATATAGCATTTTATAATGATTAAATAATGGTTTATACAAAAATTTAAAAATTATATATCTTATTACATGTCCAAAAATCTAAACTATTTATTAATCCGTAAATTGTTTTCATTTTTTACTTATCAATCACTCCTCATTCACTAGCGGGTCTGATTCTTGCTCGTAAATAATCCGGATTCCATGCCACGTACAGCTCTTCCCCGCTTCTCCATATTTTATATCCAAATAATCACACAACTCTGCACCTTTTGGCATTTTTCTGCCATAATGCGCAGCATTGCACCAATCCTTGAATTGCTGGCAAATCGCCTTCTTATGGATTTTATCCTCCTTATTCCCCGTCTTCTCGATATTCTCCGCAATAAATGCCGCAATCAAGTCCTGACCCTGCCTATATTTGTCCCTCGCCGCCGTAACTTCCACACAATCCACGACATTCCCTTGATTCTCGTACGCCAGTTTTACCAGCATCGACATAAATACTGGCACCCAGCTAGGTAGCTTCTCCTCCAAGTCCTTATCCTTCGGGAAGACATACTGCGTTTTATCTTGCACCATTTCATCCGGATCCTTGAATTTCGAGACGAAATCGCAAATCCGAAATCTACGCCATGTACCATCTTCTGTACTATTTACTTCAAACAAATTATTTGTACAAACCACCAACTTGAATTGCGGCACGAACGTCTCCGTTTCGCAATACAGCGCTCTCGCTTGAATCGGATCACCGCCGGTCAATTCTTTCATAACACCTTCATTCAACCGCCCCTGATCTTTCGTCGGCTCTTGCATCACCGCATATCTAACACCCTTCAATTGCATTACTTCCGAGGATGTACCACCGATACCATTGCGTTTCTCGGTTACCAACGTGACCGGTACTGTTGCTTTGTATTCACCAAGCGTCATCGACATCAGCGTAGTCAAGATCGATTTACCATTACTTCCACTACCGCGATAAACATTGAATGTCTGGTTCTTATTACCACCAATCAAGCAAGACGCTAAATGATTCCACATGTAACTATTCAGCGACGGGTTCGGAAACAGCTGCTCCATAAATGTCATTACTTGTTTCGATATTTCGTCATGATAAGTCGGATTGAATTCTTCATAATTAATATTCGTACATTTTGTAATATAGTCTTCCGGATAACCATCACGAAATTCGCGATTTTTGAAATCAACCACGCCATTCTTAAAGCACATCAAATACTTGTTCGCATCCATCTTTTCCAAAAAGTGCTTATCATAAAACAAGACCATCGCCTCACGAATAATATTATTCTTCGTCGCCGTATTCTTCAATTTTACCGACACGTCAGAAATGACCTTCAGAACTTTTCTGACTTCCTCGTGAGTCATATCATCGTGGCCAAAGTTCTCCTGTTCTCGCCGGATATTCTCCATCTTCAATTGATACAAATTATACATGTCGCGCGATATTATCGAACGTAAGGTTTCGCCTTTATCTATCACCCACCTATGACCCTTGAACATATACCACGTTTTGTTCACAATGCTAGAGCAAACATATTTATCTTTTAACATCTCATAAAGCAGCATTGCATAATCCCAGTCCGTGGGGTTCGCAATGGTTTCATCCAAGAAATAATCCCGCGAACTATTTCTGATTTTCAAAAACTCTTCATTTGCATCCTTTTTCGCCCAATACAAAATAGATTTGCGTGTCACGCCATCCTTTCCCGCTTTATTAAAGCTCCGTTTCCATTCCTGGTATCTGGCCGGAATATCCGCAAAATCGAAATCACTTGCTTTACTTCTAAGCATAATCCACGATAAGAATAACCGTTCGTCGGTATCTTTCAAAGCAAAAGCAACTAGCCTGTTCAACAAGTGACTCCCTGGCTCGTAATATTTTTCCGGCAAAATCTGCACATATTGGTGCGTTTCCTTTATGAAATACTCATTAGGGCTCAAATTCTCCATAATCTTGTTCACCGCCTTTTGCAAGATATCATGATTTGTTATTGAATCCAGTGTTATATCATCGTCGTCATCTTCGCACAGAAGTTGCACCTTTGTTTTGCTCGCAGGCTTCTTGTTTTTCACCGGTTTTGTAGATAATCGCTTATTATATTCGCCCATGATCTCATCAGTATAATCAAACTTCGGATGCGCATCATATTGCGCTGATAAAAGATGAAAGTTTTTCGCAAGATCAAATTCCTTGTTGTTCTTCTCTTCCATGGAAAACTCCCCATCTGTTTCGTCGTATCTCATTCGCCAATGTTGCGTTAGTTCATAGCATTCGTTACCAGGTTTCCTTGAACCGAACATTTGCCAATTTGTCACACCTTTGCTAATGCCCTCGTCCAAAACAGCATCCCATGTATTTACTAGGGGCAGGTCGGCCCATGTTTCGCACAGCTTTTCCAAAATTCTGTTACGCAAAATCATCTGCATTGTATGATCCATTAAAACACCAATAATCATATGAATCCCATCTTTTGTCAAAGATTTGTCTTCTAACCTATTTACGTTTCGTTTTTCCATAATGTAAATATCAAATGGCCTATTTCCATCAAATTTCAAAATAGCCTTAAGTTCTTCCAAATAGAGAATTATCATGTCTTGGATATGTTCCTTTGTGTGCTGCCTTGACGTGACATTATAGTCATAACGAAAATCAAAATCGACTAGAATCGGTCCCACCTCAAATTGTTTTTCTGTCAAATATTCTCGTTTCTTGCTCACAAAGACGTGATCATGGTATAATTTCCAAAATATTTGCAGCTCTTCTTTCGGAATAATGTAGGAGCCACCATAGATATTCAATTCTTTGCATGGAATTCTTGTGTGTGTTAGTCCGGCACCACCGCCGTCATTTTTTGAATTGTGCTTTGATAAAAATTCTGTTAGGTCTTTAAATCGAGACGATGATGACATAGTAATTATATTAGTTGTATATAATATTTTATTTTTATTTCATTTTTTTTTGTAATCTGTTACTCTTTCAAAATAGGCGAATTTGACGTTCTTTGTATTTATATTTAATAGTGAAATGGTATAAAACTAATGTTATAATATTTATAATCGTACCAAAAACATGAGCGCAAGCAGTAGCAGTAGCATAAAGACAAACACAAATAAGACAATATCAAAAGAAAGTATTATGCGTCTTTTAAATGATGTAAAACAGATTATGAAGAATCCTCTTACGGATAATGGTATTTACTATGTTCACGATGATACCGAGGTATTGAAAGGGTATGCTATGATTATTGGCCCTTCAGATACGCCATATTTTGGCGGCTTTTATTTTTTCAAATTTCAGTACCCGACTGATTATCCTCATTCGCCCCCAGTCGTGACCTATTGCACAAATGGTGATAATATTCGTTTCAATCCGAATTTATACAAATGTGGCAAGGTTTGCATTTCCCTTTTGAATACATGGCGCGGCGAACAATGGACGTCGTGCCAAACCATTAGCACGATTCTTTTGAATTTGTGCACTCTATTGTGCAGTAATCCATTATTGAATGAACCCGGGATCACGAAAAACAATTTGGATTGTGCGAGATATGATAAGATTATTGAATATAAGAATATTGAGGTCGCAATTATGCAAATGTATCAAAGAAAGCCAGGGGTTTTTTTAGAAGAGTTTGAGATTTTTTACCCGTATTTGAAGGAACTCTTTATTGAGAATCATCCGAAAATATTGGATTTTTTAAAGGCGAAAGCTGGCGACGAATCCTTGAAAGAAAACGTAATCACTGGATTGTATGGCATGAATGTATGCATTGACTATCAGAAATTATTGAAATCTTTCACGGCTATTGAATTTTGATGATGATTTATATTTTATCAGTTTATCAGTTTATCAGTTTACCAGTTTACCAGTTTATGAGTTTTATATTTTATTGATTAATTTATTCAAAATTTCACATTACATCGATGAAAAAGAAAAACGAAAAGAAAAAGAAATACAATAAAATTGAATTAAATAAATAAAAATAATAGTATTATATAACACGCCTCATCATGCACTTTTGCAGTCAATGTCAAAATATGTATTATATTCGCATCGATAGCGAGAATGTGAATAAACTTATTTATTATTGCCGTCATTGCGGGAATGAAGATAAAGTATTGAATGTTGACAATGTTTGTGTCTCTTCTACGCAAATAAAAAAGGCGGAACAATCATTCGATCATATTATCAATAAGTATACAAAATTAGATCCAACATTACCCAGAATTAGCAAGATTCTTTGCCCGAATTCAGACTGTGAAACAAATACCAAGGGAGCTAAGCGCGAAATCATTTACATTCGTTACGATGATATCAATATGAAATACATTTACATGTGTTCCACATGTGACACAATATGGAAAACGGATGAGCAGAAGTAAATTTTTGATTTTGGAGTGTGTCTAGTGTGTGGTGTGTGTGTGTGGGAGTGTGGGCACGGGTTTCGATATTTTATAAATTATTTTTAAATAAAATTGATTTTTTATTTAAAACTATATCTTTACATATACTAGGACTAAGACTATGGCTACACTAAAAGAAGAAGAATTTGTTGGAACTGGAAGTTATCACGATGATTCTGATCCCGATATCGAGGAGACAGAAGGTGATACTGAAGATGATGATGATGCTGTTTCGGAAGCTACAGAGGAAGATGTAGATGTCGATGGTGATGGTGATGTAGATACAGACCCGACCAAGATGCATATCGGTGGTGCTCTATCTGATGATGAAGGTGTGGAAGCAAGCGATGATGATGAGGATGATGATGATGATGCAGGTGATCAAGTAAATATCAGTAAACCTTTGGTTGCTACTAAAGCGAAAAAGCCTATTTTAGAACAAATAGATACCGACGACGAGGATGATGAAGAAGATGATTATACGGAAGATTATCTTCAAAAATTTGATAAAGATATTAATAACAATTATATTGTCAACTTTCATCCAGAATGTAAAATTCATAACTATGATGAGATTGCCACCTTAACAAAAGTGGTAAGGAATGATTCCGGGATTATTATGGATCCTTTTCACAGAACTATTCCTATTCTGACAAAATATGAACGCACACGTATTTTAGGACAGCGCGCCAAACAAATCAATTCAGGTTCTAGACCATTTGTAAAAATCCCCGAAAACATTATTGATGGTTATCTTGTTGCAGAACTCGAGCTTTCTCAAAAAAGAATTCCTTTTATTATTCGTAGACCATTGCCAAATGGAAGCAGTGAATATTGGAATCTAAAGGATCTTGAATTGGTGGATTAAATATATAATTATATCTGTGTATAATTTATATAATATAAATAATGTCTTCTGAGACATCATTATTGCCAGTTGAAAGCCCGCGACAGCACCCACCCCGATTCCCGCAAATGGAAACAGCAGCAGCATCGCGCGATGAAGAACCTGATGAAACACATGTAGAAGGGGAAGTTATGAAAGGCGAATCTCTATTTCATGATAGAACTTCATCCTATACAGAAAAAGATAAAACGAAAAGGCTCGAAAACAGGTATACTCTGCGTAAAGTTTCGCAAGATGATTTTGAAATGATCGGAAAAGATCTACTTAATAAAATTATACTGTGGGCATTTAGATCTAGCGTTAAATCTCAACAAAAATCAGATGATTTAACGCTTGATGAGTCAAGTGAACGCTTCGATAAAATTTATACTAAAAATAAGACTAGAAGGATTGACAGTTTATTAAAAATAGCGTCAGATTTGAAAGACGAATATAATAAAAAATATCCAGAAAATTTAGAAACAACAGATGAATTTTTTGCAGCACTTGGGTTTACATATATAACATTATCTCATATTTATGATTCGACACTTAGAGAAGTTATTATTTATTTAATCCATACTGGTATGATATCATTTAGTAATGCAGTTGAATTGAAAAGCTTTATCACCGCTGCTAATAAAATATCTATTTTTTTAACACAATATGCTACTGCTCATCCAGATGATCCAGGTTTTCTTTCAGCGGTTGCGCAAACTCATGCCGCTGGTGTTGGTGATTCAAGGGAATTGGAATTCGAAAGTCTCTTTGGTGATTCTGACAAACTGACAACAATATCGGGTGGCACAAAAAAATCTAGAAAAAAACTAAGAAAAAATATGAGAACATCTAAAAGTAAAAGAAAAAGTCGCAATAGAAGAAAAAGTCGCAATAAAAGAAAAAGTCGCAATAGAAGAAAAAGTCGCAATAGAAGAAAAACTCTCTTTAGGAGAAATCGAGATTAATTATAATAAAAATATAAAATTATATTTTATTATAATATATCTATGACAAAATTAACGAAAAAAAATATTATGACGAAAAAGAATATTACAAAAAAGCAAAAACTGGAAGAAAATATTAATAAAAAGGCTCTACGAACTGCTACACTATGTCGTACTAGTTATACACCTTTCGAGAAAAGCTACGGAGAAAAACTGACCAAAGAGCATTATGAAAAATCTAGCAAGAAAATTATTAAAAACTTTTTAAAGCAACTCGCGTTTGAATATACGCAATCGAAGACGCTACCACAAAAAGATTTTTACACATTTATCAATTATCGATGGCTATCCGACAAAGAACCGGATTCCATTATTTTAGACCAACGGCAAAAATATATTACACAAGTTGACGATTTTCGTATAATTCAAGATAAGGTGTATTATCAAATTTTTGATATCATGAAAAAATATTGCGATAGCCACAATAACAATAACAAACTAGCCACATCATTAAAAAACTTTTACACTGCTGCAATGCGTTTAAACCCTATCCCAAGTAGTAAAAAATACATCCATGATTATATTCAATTTGTTGACAACATGCGCGCTGATGAGAAAAATATCTGGAAATTACTTGGATACATTAATAGAGATGAGCAAATAAGTCACGGTGCTCCTTTTATCTGGTCCGTTAATCCAGATGAAAAACATGCAAAAACGTATAGATCGCATATTAATTCTCCGGCTTTTGCGCTAATTGATTTGTCTGTCTACTACGACGACGGGACAGATATTGCATATAAGGCAAAATACAGGAAAAATTATTTCAATTATTGCAAATTACTATTCGATGTTACATTAGGCAAAGGTCATGGATTAGATCCTAAAGCTCCGTTTGAAGTCCAACAGGATTTATTTAACTCATTTTGTAATAAAATCAAAAAAGATGAAGGTAATTATCACCTTATTAGCTCTGAAGAGGCATTAGAAAAATACAATTTCAATTGGAGCGAATTAGCAAAAGAAATTGGATACACAAGTCCGCCATCTCATTTTATAACCTCCAGTTTAAACTATTTAAAATGTGCTACAGAACTCATGTTGAAGAATTGGACGAGCGAAAAATGGCGAACCTATTGGATTTATCTTAAAGTGAGAGAAATAGCCAGGTGCACACAAAAGTGGCTACCTACTACATATGATTTTTACGCAAAAACGGAGCGAGGCCAAGAAGACCTGCCACCGCCCGAAATACGTGCTGCTCTTTACACCAGTTTACCATTTAATACTTTTTTAACGAATGAATATGTAGATAAATACCAAGATTCCGCGCAAATCCAATTTTTCGATGGCATGTCGAAAGATTTATTAGAAGTATTCAAACGGATTATCAAGCGTAATACATGGCTCGCAAGTTCTACAAAAAAATATGCTCTCGAAAAGTTGGAGAAAATAAATATCCTTATTGGGTCGCCCAAAAAATTAGAACCTGATCCTCTTTTAGACTATAATGCGAATGAATTCATAGGTAATCTCGATAAAATTAAAGAATGGCGGTTGCGACGATTTATCTATTTGGATGGAAAAACGGGTATCATAGATATTCCCATGGTGGATTGGGTTCAATTTCCAATAAAGTACACTGGCGACCAGGCTTATATTGTAAATGCATCTTATACTCCTGCTAAAAATGGTATTTACGTAAATTTGGGTTATATCCAACCGCCATTTATCGATTTGGAAAACAGAGGCATTGAATACAATTTGGCTCATCTTGGGTTTACTCTTGCGCACGAAATGTCGCATGCGCTCGACGATTGGGGAAGTCAATATGATGCGCAAGGCAATTTGAATGATTGGTGGACACCTGCGGATAAGAAAAAGTTCAAGCACATACAGGATGACGTAATCAAACAATATGAAGAATGGGCGAAAAGAGATGGCATCGATTTTGATGCTTCTATTGGAGTTGGCGAAGATCTTGCGGATATATCCGGTGTCGCTATATGTGACGAATATTTGCGCGATTTTCAAATAAAAAATAATGATGTAGCAGCGATTCGTGCTATATCATATGATACATTTTATACTTATTTTGCATATCAACAAAGACAAAAAATTACGAAAAAAGCGCTTGCTGCCCAATTGAAAACAAATCCTCACCCTCTCGACAAATACAGGACTAATGTCCCCTTATCCAGGTCAGAAATTTTCCGTGCTAGATATAATGTTAAACCTGGCGATGGCATGCACTGGCATAGTACAAATACTATCTGGTAATGCGGCCAACACGCGGTGTATCAGAAAGTAGGCGGCGAGGAAAATTGATCAACCCAATATTTTAGCGATAGTTTGTTGTAATTAAATTTCATATTTTTAAACTTTTCCAGTGTATCTTCTAACAATTGTTGCGTAATATCGTCCAAATCATTTATAATCAATACCGGTAAATCTTCAAACATTTTATTAGAACCAAATGTTTTTACAATAGGGATACAACCGAGGGCTAATAGTTCCAAGGTTCTATGACAATCGGGTCCGTTTCCGTATGGCGAAAATACAAAGGCATAATTTGTGTGTTGTTTCCATATTATATTTTGTGCGAACTTAAATGTCCAAAGGTGTATATATTGTTTTATTTATTATTTCTTATTTATTTCTTATTTATTTCTTATTTCCTTGCAAGAAAAAAACATTATTTGGTAGCACGCCGTTTTTCCAAGGTTCCCAAATAGCTCGCGCCAATATCGCCACTAATATAATCTCCATCAAAACACGATGTTTCAAAACCCTCTATTTCCTTATTCAAATCGCCTAGTTTGGTTGTTATTTCTCTCAAATCGTTGTAAACAACAAAATCCGCGCCAAGTTCCGCCGCGATTTCCCTCTTGTTTTTATCATATGCGATTAACTCGTGGCGCACTGGAATATCTATTCCATATACGTTTGGATAAATGATTGGCGGCGCTGTACTTGCAAAATAAATTTTTTTTGCCCCGGCTTCCCTCGCCAATTTCACAAGTTCTCTCGAAGTTGTACCTCTCACTATTGAATCATCTATGATTAAAACATTTTTATCCAAAAAAATCTCTTTAATTGTATTTAGTTTTAATTGGACATTTTTAATTCTGGTTTTTTGCTCGGGCATGATAAAAGTTCTTGGAATATATCGATTTTTAATAAACCCTTCTTCATACGGTTTATTTAAAACCATTGCTATTTCTAACGCGGCTATTCTAGATGTCTCTGGTATTGGCATGACCACATCGATATCTGTATCTATTTCTTTGCTTTGCATGTGTTCTAATATCTTAATTGCTAGTATTTTGCCCAATATTTTTCTGGCTTTGTACACGGATATTCCATCTATAATTGAATCGGGTCTCGCGAAATAAATGTATTCAAATAAGCATGGCGATAAATAAGTTCTTGTGTTTACATTTACACCTTTGTTTACATATTCGCTACAAACTATTTTTGAGTAAAAATTGTATTTATTATCGATAAAAATACATTCGCCATTTTTAACATCCCGCACCAATTTATAGTTTTCTCTCAACATATCGAACGCTATACTTTCAGATGCAAAAGCGTAATCCTTGTGGCCATCAACTTCTCGAGATCCTAAGCAAAGTGGTCTTATTCCAAAAGGGTCGCGAAACGCCATCATTCCGACTCCAGAAATAAGAACAATTACTGCGTACCCGCCTTGGCATTGGTTCATTACATGATGGACGCATTCAAATACCGTTTCACTGATGGTTCTATTTTTTTCTGTTTCCGTTTCTATATGTTTGCATTTTTCTGATAATTCATGGGCAATGACATTTAATAAAACCTCGGAATCACTCGAGCTATTGATGTGCCGTCCACATTCATTTACAAGTTTCTCTCGCAATTCATCGGTATTTGTTAGATTTCCATTGTGAACGAGAGAGATCCCATAAGGCGAATTTACATACAGGGGCTGCACTTCGGCAGCATTTATTGTTCCAGAGGTAGAATATCTTACATGCCCGATCCCTTTGTTCCCAGGAATATTCGACGGATTTACATTTTTGAAAACTTTATCGACAGGTCCAACAGCTTTATGAATGTGAAAACGCCCATTTTCTAGTGTATAAATTCCCGAAGAGTCTTGGCCACGGTGTTGTAAAATAGTCAATGCATCAATAAGTTTATGACTTATATTCTTATTTTTATCGCTGCTTATGATTCCAATAATTCCACACATCGTATAGTATTATATCTAATACTAATATTATACTACGATAGGTTTATACCCTTTTGCAAAAAAGGAGAAAAATAAACACTCTAAATCGATGGGTTTAAGCCGGAAAATTATATTATTTCCCTGGCGGGCTTAAAGAGCCGCTTTAAGCCCCTTTTTCCGAAAAAGACTTAGGAACTTAAAGAAGGCGAAAAAACCTTCCCCAAAAGTACCCCGGGTTTTCGATTTTGGACATTTATTTTTGTCCAATTTTCACTTTCCGAATACTTTCCCACTTTTTAAAAAAAGGGCGTCAGTCCTGAAAAATGGATTGTGAGCATAATGCTGCGAAACCAGGTTCATCCTTTTAAAAAGTGTTACTGAAAACTTTTTTAATGAAATTATAATTTTTAGGGAAAAGAATTTAGGCGTTTTTTCTCATTGATTATTATAGCAATGGCTAGCAATCCAAAAAACGCCGAAAGCGCGCCAAAATTTTCATGCGAGGAATGCCACTTTAAATGCTGTAAACCTTGCGATTATGATCGCCATTTACTCACACGTAAACACAAAAAAAATACAAACGGCAATGATTTAGCAATGTTTAGCAATGAAAAAGTGCCAAAAACCGCCGAAAGCGCGCAAAAATTTGAATGCTTAATATGTAATAAAACTTATAAAGACGGTAGCGGACTTTGGCGGCATAAAAAAAAATGTCCGGGCAAAAAAATAAATGAAGAAAATGTGACGCCAAAAGATAACGATGTTGTATTACTTTTGTTGAAGGAAAATCAAGAATTCAAACAATTACTGATAGAACAGAATAAACAAAACGCCGAAATGCAAAAGCAAATGATCGAATTGGCATCGCGACCAGTGGCAGCCATTCATGGGAATAACAATACGAATTGTAATAACAAATTCAACCTCAATGTGTTTTTGAACGAGAAATGCAAAGATGCGATGAATATCATGGATTTCGTGGATTCTCTCAAACTCACGCTGCAGGATCTTGAAAAAACAGCTGAAGTTGGGTATGTCAAAGGGATAACAAACATTATTATGAATGGGCTCAATCAGTTGGATGTATACAAACGACCGATTCATTGCAGTGATATGAAACGAGAGACGCTCTATATAAAAGACAATAACGCGTGGGAAAAGGAAAATGAAGAAAAGAAGAAAATAATAAGAGCCATCAGACACGTTTCGATAAGGAATGCAAAGCAGGTTGGCGAGTGGACCAAATCGCACAAGGGTTACAATGATTCGAGTCATAAAAATAGCGATAAGTATTTGAAAATTGTATCTGAGGCGAATGGCGGTGAACCAGAAGAGTTGAATAAAATAATTTCCAATATTTCTTCCAAAGTTACGATTGACAAACAAATGGATTAGTTTCGCGAAACAAAAGAGAAACAAAAAACAAAGAGAAACAAAAGAGAAACAAAAAATAAAAACCCAGATAAAACAAGTATAAATATTGAATACTTATACTTGTTATAGATGAAGAAAGTCGCATTATGTTTTTTAATTAGCTACAACCATATTTTGAACAAAGAGCACATATGGCGCGAATGGATTGATGCGAATTCAGATATAATAAATGTATATTTTCATTATGATGATTTTGTCAAGATAAAATCGCCTTGGATAAAAAAACACGCCATGCCACAAGATCACTTGGTAAAAACAACTTATTATCACGTCGTTCCCGCTTATTTCTCTCTAATGGGTTTTGCCTATAATCACTCTAGAGAGAATCAATGGTTTATAATGCTTACAGAATCCTGCGTCCCGATTATATCTCCCGAAAGATTTCGCCGACTTTTTTTTGAAAACTCCACATATAGCATTATAAATTGGTGCAAACCGTGGTGGAATATTGATTTTCATCGACGAGCTAATTTGAAGTATATCAAAAAAGAATATCATTGGGCTAATGATCCTTGGTTTTTGTTAAAGAGAGAAGATGTCCAACGGTGCCTTGAGTATAGAAGATATAATAATAGACTTTATCAAATCATCTGTAATGGCGCAATCGCCAATGAAAGTATTTTTGCAATAATATTATATTCTTATAACCAGCTTAAAGCCGCGAAGCAGGCGGTAACACACGCGGCAGATTGGAATCGGATGTCAAGTCCTACGAGCCCGCATCTATTTAGGGACGGAACCCCTGAAGATATTAGGTTTATCGATACCTTTTTGGGAGAGAATAAGTATGTGATGTTTTTGCGAAAGGTTCATCCAGATTTTCCAGATGACGTGTTGAACAAATATATTAAAACTATTTTACCCGAAGACATGACACGTAATAACATTGGGTGGTCAGATTACGTTTTGTTTGCAATACTTACGGTGACATTTTTTGCACCATTAATTCTATCACTTATTTACGTTTCTATCTATGCTTTCTTGTAAATTTTTGAATTTTATTTCTATAAAATTTAGATATTTTACGTTTTGTTTTTTTATTATGTTTAATAGTACGTTTGTGTTTTTTCACGCGGTTTTTATGAGAGCCTCCTGTTGGTGTTGGTGTTGGTGGTGTTGGTGTTGGTGTTGGCGGTGTTGGTGGTGTTGGCGGTGTTGGTGGTGTTGTTGTAGCCATGCGAGCTTCTGCTGCACTAGCCATTAGTTGTCTCCTGCCTTCTGCATCAACTGGATTAGGAGAAGGGGGCGGAGTTGGAGTCATTGTGACGGGCACACCTCCGCGATCTGTAATAATAATATTACCTGTTTCAATCAAAAAACGATATGTTTTCTCTCTAAAAGATTCGATGGGTTCATTAATATCTGCATCAACGTTGAATATAGATGGTATATTCACACTTGATAAA
>Ga0136644_10000626_pt1 | contig 28237 bp, 27 predicted proteins | sample C_130820_EF_Meta_FD_94780 | JGI IMG/M metagenome (GOLD analysis project Ga0136644, IMG submission 94780) | Freshwater microbial communities from Lake Croche, Canada to study carbon cycling - C_130820_EF_MetaG (v2) (version 2) | ecosystem: Environmental > Aquatic > Freshwater > Lake | place...
AAGAATACAAAATGGTATTGGCTTAACTACACCAGACTTATTTGCAACCTAAAAATGGGGGGAGGTCTACTTTGAAAACAATATTAATAAACCAATAAAAACAAGGCTTCTAGCCCGTGAAATAGATGATATTCTATTTTACTCGGTTAGCAGTGTTTGTTTTATATTTTTATCTAAAAATGCAATATTAATTCCTGTTCTGATGCCAATGCTTTCCATGCTTCTGCCATTTGTTGATAGTAATTCCTGATACCATTTATTTGATCAACTGATAAATAGAAATCGGGAATATTTTTATTCATCTGATTAACGCTTTCCTGAAATACTAGGTTAAAATTGTCAAATGCACCTTGTGTCAATTCAATCACAAAAAGATTAGCCAAACATTCTGCATACCAAGCTTCATTTGAAATGAGTATTTGATCTCTTGCTTCCTTGTTTTCAAAAATACTGGGATTAACACCAGACTTGATCAATCCCCAAAAGGCAGACTGATATCCCAATTGGGTTTCTATGGCATAATGGCTAAGATCATGAAGAATCAGGAAGTCATCCGCTTCAAGCCAATAGTCTGGCAGACCAGCTCTTTGATAGCTGATGATATTTTTCTTGCCCTCTCTTTTTTTTAAACTAATCTCCACTTTTAGAATTGAATTAGTTACTAAAATACATTGATACAACTATATTTAGATCATATTTTAAGTACAACAGCAAATACCATGAACAGATTCCTATTAATGCTATTTCTTTCTTTTCAACTTTGTGGATGGACTCAAAATAAGCAGGGTGTAATGACTCTCTCTCAATTGGCTCAAGTAGAACGTGGCTATGGCATGTTTATCCATTTTGGGTTGAATACATTTAATGAAACCGAATGGTCCGATGGAACCTTGCCTGCAAATTCCTACAAGCCAACCAATTTAGATTGTGACCAGTGGGTAAAGTTTGCCAAGGATGCAGGCTTTAGGTATGTAATTCTAGTAACCAAACACCATGATGGTTTCTGTTTATGGAATAGTAAATACACTGACTATGATGTTGCTGCTACAAGTGTAAAAACTGATGTAGTTGGGGAAGTAGCCAAAGCTTGCAAAAAATATGGTTTGAAACTGGGCTTGTATTATTCACTTTGGGATAGACATGAACCCAGCTATAAAAACATGCCCGCCTATTTGGATTATATGAAAAAGCAATTAACAGAACTCATGACCCAATATGGTGAAATCTGTGAACTTTGGTTTGATGGTGGTTGGAACAAAAAAGACGCGGAATGGGATTTACCAGGGGTGTATCAGCAGGTAAAATCCTTGCAAAAAAATATCCTGCTCACAGTGAATCATTCTATTGGCAAACCGGAGAACCATAGTGCTATTCGTCAGCCAAAAGATTATGCCAAAGGCGATCCTATCAGATACTATCCCATTGACTTTAGAATCAAGGACCCCAATTTTGCACGCTGGGATGACCCCAAATACTATGACTGGAAAGGCCAGTTACACTACCTCTCTTTTGAACACACTATTTGTTTATCCGATAGATGGAACTGGTTTCAAAAAAAGCAAGTCCTGGCCGCTAGACCCTTAGATGAATTAGAAGAATTATTTTATTGGGGAACAGCCAATGATAATATTTTAATTGTGAATGTTCCACCAGATGAAACTGGTAAGATAAGAACCCATGAACAAATCAGGATGCTGGAGCTTGCAGATAGGTTAGGTATCAGAGGAGGGTTGTCAAAACTACCATCGGGACCTAAAAATCTAGCTTTCAATTTGGAAATTCATGCAAGTTCAGAAACTGAAAAAGAGCCAGCTCAAAAAGCCATTGACTTTAGTTTAGAAACAGCTTGGACTGCTAAAGATACCCTAGCAAATTTGGAAATTAGTTTTTCCAAGACTGCTAGTTTCAATCGCGTTAACATATTGGAAAATGCTTTTATGAAGGACCTTGGCGATGGTTTTTCTAGTATTCGCATATTCAATATCCAAGAATTTGAATTGGAATCCTATGCTAATGGGAAATGGGAAAGCTTCTACATAGGAGAAACAATAGGTGCATGCAAAATTATTCAGTTACCTATTTATATCAAGTCTGATAAAATTAGATTGGTGATTCGCAAAGCTTCTGGCCCACCATCCATTAGTCATATTGCTATTGCAGATAATGCCAGCAAGGGAAATAGAACAGTTAAAAATAATTGGTAAAAAAATTAATCATTTAAATAGTTTCTCTACAAAAATATTCAATACTTCTACTAAAATCAATACAATGATCACCCACTCTAGCACAACGCTATTGCGGTATTGAAGCAGGTCTTTGAATAATTCTAGATTGTCTTTTACAATTTGCAAACCTTCTTGGGTGGTTCTAAACCTTGATTGTAAGTCAAAAGTTTTCTTTAGACCAATATCTAGTTTGTTTAGATTTTCGTCTTCCCATGTGGATTCTGGCGAATCAAAAATATATAGGTTGGCGGCAATTTTATTTTTCAGGTTCAGGGTTCTGCCAATATATTTTTTTAGCTCCTTGTCTACCAAATCAATCTTACCCTTTTTCTCTAATTCCTGAGTATGATGGTTGGTCTCTTCTAATAGAATATTTGTTTGCTGGTCAAAATAGTCTAATGAAACACTTTGTGAAACATTGAGCATGATTAGTCTAATGGCTTCTACGCTAGGGTCAGGTATCCCAATCTTATTATAACCATAGTTTACTGTTGGGGCGTCTGTTTCAATATCAAATTCATCGCTCAGCTTTTGTTCCAGAAAATTTTTGCAGTTGGGAGAAATCATTTGCAAAAAAGCAGACATTTCTGTTTCATCGTATCCCAAAAAACATACAATTCCGTATTTGAATACGTATAGAAATTTGTAGGTTTCAATTTGGTAAAATAACTCATCAGAATCTGCAAAATTAGTTTTGGCAGCATAAGCAGCTTTAAAAGACTTAATGTCAATGCTATCTGCAACCTGAAAAGACTTCACTTTTAAATTCATACAACAGGTTTATTCAAATTTACAACTATATTTTACCAAATATGGCTTTACTGTTATATTGAGAAAGCATTGTTGTGTTAAGTTTATATGCATTAAACCATTAAAAAACTAGTAGATGAAACCATTAACCCTTCTTTTATTATTATCAATAACGCAATTGTCCTTTGCTCCAAAACCCATTACTTGGGTGGCCATTGGCGATAGCATTACCTATTTGAATGACCATCAAAATGAAACAGGCAATAGGGTTACAAAGGGCTATATGACAAGGGTGCAGGAAAAAATGCCACAGCTTCAATTTACCAATAAGGGATACAATGGTTGGACGGCTATTCGCATTGCCACTGAGATTGAAAAACTAGGTTTACAAAAGGCCGACCTCTATTCTGTATTCCTTGGTACCAATGACTGGTGGGGTTCCAAGCCATTGGGAACATTTGCAGACTATGAAAATAATATGGGTCCATCAACGGTATATGGCGCATTCAGGGTCATCATCAACAAACTGCGTAGTTTAAACCAAGAAGCAAAAATTGTCCTGATCACACCCATGCAACGCGTAGACTTTGTGTATATCAACAATCCTAAGAACAATGCCTACGGATCTTACAAACCAAAGAATGGTCAGCAATTAGAAGATTTTGCAAATGCAGTGGTAGCTATTGCAGCTTATGAAAAAATTCCCGTGCTAGATCTTTATCACCAAAAAGGCTTGGACCATAAAAACCTGGTTCAGTTCAAACGCTTAAAGGATTCCACTACGGGCAACTATGTGAATTATCCTTATCCTGATTTTATTGACAAACCGTTTCACCCAGGTGTTGATGAATACCCTTATCCTGAAGCGGCACAAAATATCACATTTGATGGTTTACACCCTTCAGATAAAGGCTATGAACAAATTACCAAAGGGCTTTTGAAGATTTTTAAAAAGTTGGATTAACCCATTTTTGACAGCTGTTCTCTAATCCATTGAATGGCAATACCTTTGCCCTGATCCAATTTTATGAATACAGCAAAGTCAGAAAATAAATTACACCTCATTCTCATTCTAGGCTTTCTTACAGCTATTGGACCCTTGTCCATAGATATGTACTTGCCTGCATTCCCAGACATTGCTAAAAGCTTGAACACTACAGTAGCATCAGTGATGTTATCGCTTTCTTCTTTTTTTATTGGCATTTCAGTGGGGCAATTGATCTATGGTCCCTTATTGGAAAGATTTGGCAGAAAGACACCTTTGTATTTTGGATTAACCATTTATGCCATTGCCAGTTTTGGTTGTGCCACAGCACAATCAGTAGACATGCTCATTTTATTTAGGTTATTTCAAGCTTTGGGTGGTTGCGTAGGCATGGTAGCTGCAAGGGCCATGGTGCGAGACTTATTTGAAGTAAGGGATAATGCCAAAGTATTTTCTACCCTCATGTTGGTAGTGGCGGTATCACCCATTATTGCGCCAACGCTGGGTGGATACATGACCGCACATTTTGGATGGAGAACCATTTTTGCCGTATTGGTAGCCATTATTTTTTTGATCATTGCGGCGGTTTTTTTCTTATTACCCGAATCCAAAAAACCGGATGCCAATTTTTCACTCAAGCCATCAGCCATTTTTGGGAATTATCTAGGAATTGTAAAAACACCACAATTTGCAGTGTATACTTTTACAGGTGCTGTTGCTTATGCAGGTCTGTATTCCTATATCAGTGGATCACCTTTTGTGTTCATGGTCTATTATCATGTAAACGAACAACAATATGGTTGGATCTTTGCCCTAGTGGCGGCCGGTTTAATTGGTGCCAGTCAGGTAAACAATTTTTTGCTAAAGCGATATGCTTCAGAAGAAATTTTCAAAGGGGCATTAACTATACAGAATTTGATTGGTCTCTTATTAGTCTTATCCATTATCACTGGTTGGAATAATATCTATAGCAGTATTGGTTTAATCTTTTGTTTTCTCTGCTGCCAAGGTTTTCTTTTCCCAAATGCATCGGCTCTTTCTATGGCTCAGTTTGGTCATAATGCCGGAAGTGCCTCCGCGTTAATGGGTTTTATTCAAATGAGTGTAGGCGCTTTGTTCTCAGCCTTTGTTAGTATACTTCAAACCGATAGCCCACTTGCCATGACTGGCGTAATGGCCTTCTGTTCACTTGCCGCTTCCTTAATTTATTCCTTTGGCAAAAAGCTGATTGTAAAGAAAGCTAGTCTCATTTTGGTAGAGGAAGAAGAAGTAGATATGATTAATACGCTTTAACCAAGATGCGTATTTTTTCTTTAAGGCCTTGAGGGCTTTGTAAAATTGTTTGATTTTCGTAATTTTTAATTTGAAATAGATTAGTGAGGGAACCCCCATTATCTAATTTTGCGTATCAAACATTAGCATGAATCAAACAAAAGCTGCTTGGCTCAAAATTTACTTTTTACCCTTTGTCATGGTATTTATTTTAATGGCAGATACCCTAAAAGCCCAAAACAAAGATTCTGCTACAAAGGTTTATCATTTTTCAGGATCTGCCCTCATTACCAATAATGGTATTTCTGTGATTCCTAGTTTTACATTAGGTAAACCAGCCACTATTATCAACTTAAACATGGGTAATCAAAAATTTAGTTTTGAACCTGAGTTTAGATTTTCCTTAGAAGGTAGGCCTTGGTCATTTCTGTTTTGGTTTAGGTATAAATTGTCCAATACATCCAAGTTTAAATTCAATGCTGGTTTTCATCCTGCCATTCTTTTTAGAACCATTGAGTCAAGTGTCAATGGAGTTAATACTACTACTATTACTGGACAACGCTATTTGGCAGGAGAATTATCACCCAATTATTTTGTTACTAAAAATACCAGTGTGGGTGCTTATGGATTATATTCTAAAGGGCTAGATCCTGGAGGCAATAAGAATACTTTGTTTCTAACCCTGAATGCCAACTTTTCTAATATCGCATTAAGCAAACAACTGATGTTGCGCATTGCTCCTCAGGTATTTTATTTATATATAGACCAACATCATGGATATTATTGTAATGCCAATGTTACTATTGCTGACAAGCGAACGCCTTTTTCTTTATCTGCCATGGTCAACAAAGTGATAACAACGGATATTGCTGCCAGTCAGAATATTGTTTGGAACACCAGTCTTACTTATAGCTTTTCTCATCTTTATAACAGACATTAACCTATTGAAAGCCAATACAGCAATGACTTTAAAGCAATAAACAGATGAAAAAAGCCGAATCATTAGAATCGTTTTACCAACGCAAATTTGATTGGATTCCCAATGACTTAAAAATTGGTATTGGTCATTTTAATGTATTTCATTTAGCACCATTTACTGGAGAAAAAGCGCAACCAATTCCTTATAAACGTAGAGATTTTTATAAGATCATGTTGGTCAAAGGCAATAGTAAAGTGCATTATGCTGATCAAGTAATTGAAGTTAAGAAACAAGCATTGTCTTTTTCCAATCCATTAATTCCTTATAAATGGGAGCATTTAGACAATAACCGCTCTGGTAGTTTTTGCATTTTTGATCACCATTTTTTTCACCAGTTTGGTAACCTTTCTCAATATGCAGTCTTCCAACCAAATGGAACCCATTTATTTGAATTGGAAGACCATCAAATTAAACCCATTGAAGATATCTATCACAAGATGTTTGAAGAAATCAAAGGAGAATACCTACACAAATATGATGTGTTACGCAATCTAGTTTTTGAACTGCTGCATCTTGGTATGAAAATGCAACCAAATGTTCTAATTCATAAACAACAGGTTAATGCATCCCAAAGAATCGCTACCTTATTTGTAGAATTATTGGAAAGACAGTTTCCCATTGATGAAAACCACCAACAAATACAATGTAGAACGGCATCAGATTTTGCAGGACTATTGAATGTACACGTGAACCATTTAAATAGGGCCATTAAGGATACCATGGAAAAAACCACCACACAAGTCATTGCAGAAAGGGTGTTACAAGAATCCAAAATCTTATTAAAACATAGCCATTGGTCTGTATCTGAAATAGCTTATGCCCTAGGATTTTCAGAAGTAACACATTTCAACAATTTCTTCAAGAAGCATGTGGCTATTAGTCCTTTGAAATTTAGAAATATTTGATTTTTGTAAGTCATTGTTTGAATGCTGTTCTGATCAAGAGAACTATCAAAGTAATTTTAACTTCTAAATAATTTAGGATGAAACAACGCACACTTGGAAAGAATGGCTTAAGCGTTTCGGCTATAGGTCTTGGTTGTATGGGCATGAGTTTTGGCTATGGCCCGGCTGCTAATGAACTAGAAATGATCAAATTGATGCACCAAGCAGTTGATGCTGGGGTGAACTTTTTTGATACAGCTGAGGTTTACGGCCCTTGGGTAAATGAAGTATTAGTTGGAAAAGCATTGGCACCATTCAAAGGAAAGGTTACCATTGCTACCAAGTTTGGATTTGACATTCAGGATGGCAAACACGTGGGTGTGAATAGCAGACCCGAAAATATTAAGGCCGTGGCCGATGCTTCTTTAAAAAGACTAGGCGTTGAAACCATTGACCTGTTTTACCAACACAGAGTAGATCCCAAGGTTCCCATTGAAGAAGTTGCCGGTGCGGTAAAAGACTTGATCCAAGCGGGAAAAGTGCAACATTTTGGACTTTCTGAAGCAGGTGCAAATACTATCCGTAGGGCAAATGCTGAACAAGCTGTTGCTGCTGTTCAGAGTGAATACAGTGTTTGGACTAGAAAATATGAAGCCGAAGTCTTGCCTACTTTAGAAGAATTGGGTATTGGTTTTGTAGCTTTTAGTCCACTGGGCAAGGGCTTTCTGGCAGGGAAGCTGGATGAAAACGCCAGTTTTGCCGAGGGCGATATTAGAAATATCTTACCTCGATATACCCAAGAAGCGCGTAAAGCCAATAAAAGATTGGTGGATTTGCTAGCTGATATCGCGCAGCGAAAATCTGCTACACCAGCACAAATTGCCATTGCTTGGGTTATGGCTCAAAAGCCTTGGATAGTGCCCATTCCCGGGACCACTAAAACGCATAGGCTATTAGAAAACATCGGCGCAGCCAATATTGAATTCACCAAAGAGGATTTGCAAGAAATGGAAGAAGCATCTGCCAAGATTAAAATTGTAGGTGAGCGCTACACCGAGGCAATGGAAAAATCAACGGGTTTATAGGGTTAACTGACTGGAATTGTTTGAAATGATCTTGAAATTGATTATCATTGTGTCATTGAGACACAAACAATAATTTCAATCAAACGATTCTGCCATGAAATCTTCAATTTCAAAATGGATGGTTCTGCCTTTGCTAGTCTTGTTGATCAGCAATGTTCAGGCCCAACAAGCACTTCCTCAATTAGGCAAAAGTCCAGTGACCGATGTGGTGAAAGCCATGACGCTGGAAGAAAAAATTAATCTATTAGTTGGTCAAAGCATGTATGTTCCCGGTATGCCCATGCCTGGTTCTGGTTTGCCACCTTCTGAACCTCAAAGAAGGGTAACCGGTGCTGCTGGTGCAACTGGTGGCGTTCCAAGACTTGGGATTCCTGGTATTGTAGTCTGTGATGGTCCTGCCGGCATTCACGCATTCAATGGTGGCAAGAGCCGTTTGTATTATGCAACTGCTTGGCCCATTGGAACCTTGCTGGCTTCTAGTTGGGATACAGCATTGGTGAACAAAGTGGGTAAAGCATTGGGTGCTGAAGCCAAAGAATATGGCATTGATATTTTGCTCGGGCCTGGTATGAATATTCATCGCAATCCACTGGGTGCTAGAAATTTTGAATACTATTCTGAAGACCCCATAGTTACTGGGAATATTGCAGCTGCCATGGTCAATGGGATTCAAAGCAGTGGGGTGGGTACTTCTGCCAAACACTTTTTTGCCAATAACCAAGAAACCAATCGCAGTAGCGTGAATACCATCATTAGTGAAAGAGCTATGCGTGAAATCTATTTGAGGGGTTGGCAGATCATGGTCAAACAGTCTCAACCTTGGACCATCATGAGTTCCTATAATTTAGTGAACGGACCATTTACTTCTGAGAACCCAGAGTTGTTGCGTACCGTTTTACGTGATGAATTTGGATTCAAAGGATTTGTGATGACGGATTGGTTTGGTGGAAAGAATGCCGTTGCGCAACAAAAAGCGGGTAATCATTTGATCATGCCGGGTATGCCCAATCAGAAAAAAGAAATAGCTGATGCCGTAAAAGCTGGTCAGTTGGATGAGAAAATCTTGGACCAAAACGTTGCTGAACTATTAAACGTTATTTTGTTGACACATACTTTCAAGGGCTATAAATTTAGTGATAACCCTCCATTAAAGGAGAATGCACAAATCTCTAGAAATGCTGCGGCTGAAAGCATGGTGTTACTAAAAAATGAAGGAAAGACATTACCCATCGCCGCAGGCAGTTCCATTGCCTTATTTGGCAACAACCAATTAGACTTAGTAGCTGGTGGAACTGGAAGTGGTGACGTTAATAAAATGTATAGTGTTCCTTTTGCTGATGGTTTGTTCCGTGCGGGATATGCGTTGAATACTGATTTGTATAGATCCTATAGCCAATACATGGCGGCTGAAAATGCCAAACGTCCAAAGCGCAGTTTAATGGAAGAATTAATGAGTCCCATTGTTCCCATTTCAGAAATGAGTGTAACTGAGGATCAAATTAAGATCGCTGCAGCAACATCTGAATTGGCAATCATTGCTATTGGCCGTAATGCTGGCGAAGGCAATGATCGCAAAGAGGTAGATGATTATCATCTAACCCAAAAAGAATTAATGCTGATTAAAACTGTATCTGCAGCTTTCCATGCAAAAAATAAAAAAGTGGTTGTTACCCTTAATATTGGTGGTGTGGTTGATGTGATGCAATGGAGAGATGATGTAGACGCCATTTTATTGGCTTGGCAACCTGGTTTAGAAGGTGGTAATGCCATGGCCGATGTGGTTTCTGGCAAAGTAAATCCTTCAGGAAAATTGGCTACAACCTTCCCTGCAAAATATGCCGATGATATTACTGCAAAGAATTTTCCAGGTCGCGTGATTCCTGGTTCTGAAAAACCGGGATTGTTTGGTCAAAAACAAGTGGATGCTGAAGTAATTTATGAAGAAGGAGTTTATGTAGGTTACAGATATTATAACAGTTTTAACCTGGCCACTGCCTATCCATTTGGTTATGGATTGTCTTATACCCAATTTAAAACCAGTAACCTGAAACTAAGCTCATCTGTTTTTACAGATAAAATTCAGGCAAATGTTACCGTAACCAATAATGGAACTGTTGCTGGTAAAGAAGTAATACAACTGTATTTGTCAGCACCTGTTTCAAAAATAGACAAACCAAAATCAGAGTTAAAGGCTTTTGCTAAAACAAAGCTTTTACAACCTGGTGAATCTCAAGAAATTAGTTTTACGCTAACTGCTTCAGAGTTGGCTTCCTTTAATACTGCTGCTGGAGCATGGGTGGCTGACGCTGGTGATTACACGGTAAATATTGGTAATGCCCAACAAAGCATTGCTAGCGCTCCTTTTAAACTTTCTAAAGAAAGAATTGTTGAGAAGGTAAATAAGGTGCTGGTGCCAAAGGTATCCATCAACGAATTGAAAAGAGAAATTTCAAAAATCAAGCTATAAACTCCCCCCGGTTTTAGGGCTGTTATCAAATTGATAACAGCCTTTTTTTATTAGCTTTTCCGTAACTTGTTATCTATTAATAGTTTAGTTCAATTGAACCAATATGAGCAACCTCAATACCAACATGCGCATTTACCACCGTTACCTAGGTTTTTTTCTTGCCGGCATTATGGCAGTTTATTCATTAAGCGGTATCATTTTAATTTTTAGAGAAACCGAATTTCTAAAGTCTGAGAAAACCAAAGTACTTACTGTTAAGCCCAGTCTTGACGCAGTTGAATTAGGTAAAGCCATTAAAATTAAAGAGCTGAAAGTCTTAAGTGACACTAACAATATTGTCAGCTTTAAGCAAGGAACCTACAACAAATTAACGGGTGTGGCTGAGTTCAAAGTAAAAGAGCTACCATATGTTGTGAGCAAAATGACCAATTTTCACAAAGCCAGTACCAAACAACCACTATTCTATTTGAATATCTTTTTTGGTCTATCCCTTTTCTTTTTTGTGGTATCGTCTTTCTGGATGTTTATGCCACAAACTTCTATTTTTAGAAAGGGACTCATTTTCACAGTTGTTGGTGTGATACTGACTTTGGTCTTATTGTTTATTTAACTCGCTGTAATTCAAAATTGCTGTAAGGTGAAACAATCATGGGGAATTCCTCAATGACAACGTCTGATTTTTCCAAACCAAATGCCTTTGTATCACTTTGTCCCAGATGTTTTAGTTTAAAGTATGACTGCAATAGTATGCCGTCTTTGAGTGCAAATTCATTTTCAATGGAAAGGAATTTTTCAATGACTACAAACTTAAAGTCTGGCTCATTATTGTATCTAGTACTTCCGTCTGGTCTAATATGTAGGTTTAGTTCGTGGTTGGCTACTAAGTCTTGTACAATTTTCTTGAAATAGATTTCAGTTTTGGGCTGAATCCTAAAACCAAGGTTAATATTGACTTTGATGACTTTATCGTCTACCAGTTCTGATACGTCATAACTCATGGTAAAGGGATCTTCAGTTCTATTGATATGCAAGAACCAATACACGTCTGCCCGTTTGGGCTTTTTAGAAAATATGGATTTAATTACTTTTTCTTCAATCTGATTCCTTGTATTTGCCTTAGTTAAATAAATGAGGTGGGTGCTGAATTTTGGAATGGCATCATCCTTACTGAGTGTAATTAAATCTGGAACATATTTGCCAATCTCAACAAATTTTAAGAACCTATTTTGAATTTTTCTGGCATAATACCAAACATAAATGGTCATGAAAATAAAGAGTTCAAAAAACAAAAACATCCACCTTTCTCTAATTTTTGCCACATTGGCAATAAAGAAAGAGATTTCAATAATGGCAAACAAGCCAATGACCAGTGTTACATACACTTGATTCCATTTTAAACGGTATTTGAGGTAATAATTTAATAGCACAGTTGTCATCATCATAGCAACCGTAATACTAAATCCGTAAGCAGCTTGCATGGCAATGGATGTTTTGAAATAAAGCATCATTAACACGCATCCAAACCATAAAATACTATTGACACTTGGTATATAAATCTGCCCCTTGATGTCTGAAGGTTGTCTAACAGATACACGCGGCCAAAAGTTTAAGTTCATGGCTTCACTAACCAGGGTAAATGAACCACTGATCAAAGCTTGTGATGCAATAATGGTTGCAGCAGTAGCAATTAAGATACTTGGCAATAAAAACCAGTGAGGTACCATTTCAAAAAAAGGATTTAACCCATGTAAGAAATTATGGTTAACGGGGTCTGCTTGTTGGTATTCCATGATCCAAGCAGCCTGGCCAATATAGTTGATCATCAAACTAAGTTTTACAAAGGCCCATGTGATTCTAATATTCTTAATGCCACAGTGCCCAAGATCGCTATACAAGGCTTCCGCACCTGTAGTTGCCAAAAATACGGCCCCCAGTAACCAGAAGCCCTTTGGATATTTGACTAATAATTCATAACCATAATAAGGATTCAGAATCTTGAATATGCCAGGATTTTTGATTATTAAGCTAGCTCCAATCATTAATATCATAGCAAACCAAATTGTCATGATAGGACCAAAGGCTTTTCCAATATTGTGTGTACCAAATCTTTGAAAGAAAAACAAACATGAAATAATGGCAATGGTAATACCAACCGTTAAATGATTACCGGGTACAATAATATGTTCCAATCCACTTACAGTAGACAAACCCTCAATGGCTGATGAGACTGAAATTGGTGGTGTGATTATGCCGTCAGCTAACAAAGTAGTTGCTCCAAGTATGGTAATAATGGCTAGGTTTTTACTATACCTTTTTACCAAGGCAAAGAGAGAAAATACACCACCTTCACCATGGTTATCTGCTCTTAGTGTGAGCCAAATATATTTTACAGTGGTTTGAAAAAAGAGGGTCCAGAAAATAAGACATACACCCCCATAGACCAATACCTCATCTATTTTCCGTTCTCCAACAACGGCACTTAATACATACAAAGGGCTAGTTCCAATATCTCCGTAAATAATTCCTAATGCAACTAACAATGTGGCAATGGTAACTTTGTTACCCAACTGAATTTTCTCCATGATCTAGATTTGATCACAAAGCTTTGTTGAAAAGCGTCAGCAAAAAATAAAGAAACCTTTGCAGATATAAAGAAAATATAAAGGACTACATAAAGCGATATCCCACCCCACTCTCAGTAATGATATGTACGGGTTTATTGGGGTTTTTTTCAATTTTTTTCCTGAGCGTTCCTACAAATACGCGCAAATACTGTGTGTCGGTTTGGTAACCGATACCCCAAATCTCTTTTAGCAAAAATTGATGGGTCAAAACCCTTCCTTCGTTTTTGGCAAACAATATTAATAGTTTGAATTCTGTAGCCGTTAGTTTCACCAATTCTGTTGCATTCATCACCGTTCTAGCAATAAGATCAATTTGAATATTATCAAATGCTAAAACAGTGTTTAGTTCTACATGCTGTGCTTGTTTTAAACTAGACCTAATTCTTGCCAACAATTCATTGGTTCTAAAAGGTTTTGTTACATAATCACTAGCACCATTATCCAACGCCTCTACAATGGCTAATTCTTGATCCATGACAGAGAGCATGATAATGGGGTTAGGGTACCAGGATCTCAATTCTAATAATAATTCCAAACCAGTTTTATCGGGCAAACCAATATCTAGAATAATCAAATGGGGTAAATGGTTGGCAGCTAAGCGCATTCCCATATCAGCAGTATCTGCTTGGAATAATTTATACCCATTGGTTTCTAAATTAATTTGTAACAGCTTTCTAATCTGTGGCTCATCGTCAATAATCAAGATGGTTTCCTTAGTCATTGTTCAATTTGTTTAGGTAAGAACTCTGCACAGGAATCCTAATAATAAAACTAGCACCTTGTCCAGCAATTGATTCCAGCAATACCGTTCCACTATGCGCTTCTACAAATCCTTTAACAATGGATAAACCTAAACCAGAGCCTCCGGCTTTATTGTGAGGTAGTCTATAAAATCTATCAAAAACTTTATTTTGTTCTGTTTCAGGAAATCCAATGCCGTTGTCCTGAACAATCATTTCAAAGATTTCATTGTCCATACTGGTTTGTACCAAGATTTTTGTTCCAGTTGGATTGTATTGAATTGCATTGTGTATTAGATTGAACAACACCTGCTGCATCAATAACCCGTCTAATTTTACCAAGGGCATGTGCTCATCTTGTATTAGCGCTACATCAAAACCTATTGATTCATCTTCCAATTTATTGAATACCGCATTCACAAGATCAATCATGTCTACCCAATCCATCTTTAACTGCAAGACCCCAGATTCTAATCTACTAGCATTAAGCAGGTTTTCAACTTCTTTATTTAATCGATTGCCGGCCATACCAATTTGATGGAGCAGCTCTTGTTGATGTTCCTTATTTAGGTTGTCTTTTCCTTCTTGCAAAGTGTCAACTGCGCCAATAATGGTTGCTATGGGTGTTTTTAATTCATGAGACAAGGAATTCAAAAGTGTATTATATAGTTTAATGGCATTAGGTTTTTCTTCTCTATCTCTAGCACGTTTCTCGGTTTCTCTAATCTTATAAGTCAATACCGCATTAACCAGTGCTACAACAAAATACATGAGAAATAAAAAAGCATCTTCTGAACGGGCAATGTGAAAAGTAAAAATGGGTGGAATAAAAAAATAGTTCCAAATAATGGCACTTAACATAGCCTATACCAAAACAGGAACAATATTAAATAACATGCCCAAAATAGATACCACCAATAATAAAATCAACGATGTAACTTGATAATAAACAGAATTAACTGTATAAAAACAGCTGATCGCCACTAGGATAATGGTCAGAACACTGATCAGCGTCTGAATACCTGTAGGAATTTTATGAAAACCGGAGATTTTCAACAATTTGATTTGATTTCAAAATTAGTTGGAACTGTATAAAGAAAATATAAAAAAGGGCCGGATCATCATCCAGCCCTAAATGGTTTATTTAAAATCAGCGCCTTCACTTACATCGGCCCAGGTTTCAAAGTCATTACGCAATTCTTCCAATTTGAGTCTAGCTCCTTTTAGCGCGGCTGCTCCTAGTAACAATCTGAGTGGAGGGTTTTCTGTTTCGGTTACTTGAATCATGGCTTTGGCAGCTTTAACCGGATCACCGGCTTGGTTGCCGCTAATGGCCCTGATATCACCCATATTTTTTTGTGCGGTGGTTGCATAATCAGCAATACTGATGGCTGTATTCTTGGCTGATCTTCCTGCCCAATCCGTACGGAATCCACTAGGACAGATCACAGTTACTTTAATGCCCAGGGGCGATACTTCTTTGTACAAGGCTTCGCTCAAACCATCTACCGCATATTTAGTAGCATTGTAAAATCCTACGCCAGGAAATGATCTAAGTCCACCAATAGAAGCCACATTCAAAATATGACCACTTCTTTGTTTGCGCATAAATGGCAAGACTTCTTGTGTTAATCTAGCTAATCCAAATACATTGATCTCAAACATTCTTCTAACCTCTGCTTCTTCACTTTCTTCTACTGCGCCAAAATAACCAATACCTGCATTGTTTACCAATATATCAATTCTTCCAAAATGAGCAATAGCAGCTTGAACAGCAGCAGTTACTTGTTCTGGTACGGTTACGTCTAATGCCAATCCTAAAGTATTAGCTTCATTAACAGCCAAGATATCTGCTATGTCTGCCACTTTACGTGCAGTCACCACTACTTGATAACCTTGGGCTAATAATTCTAAAGAAAGGGCTCTGCCAAAACCGGTTGAACATCCTGAGATAAACCAAACTTTTTTCATCGTATTTGTTTTAATGTGTATCGCAACAGCGAAATATTTTTAAAAATTTAATTACAAACTCCGTCAATACTGCAAGTGCCTTCTACAGCTCCAAGATTGACCAAGGGCTGTTCTTCCTGCCAAACTTTTTCTAAGACTTCTGAGAAAACAGAACTTGGCTGGGCACCAGAAACAGCGTACTTATTATTGAATACAAAAAAGGGAACACCCTGCACACCAATTTGGGAAGCATGATATTGATCAATTTTTACTTCATTGATAAATTCATCGCTGTCAAGCATGGTACTTACTACCACTGGATCCAATCCAATTTCTTGGGCAATTAAACCAAGGGTATCAAGATCTCCCAAATCCCTACCCATAGTATAATAAGAAGCAAACAAACGCTCTTTTGCTTCCTGTTGCACACCCTTAGTTTTGGCATAATGCAATAGCCTATGGGCATTGAGGGTATTGCTGATGACTGCTTTTTCAAAATTATATTCTAGGCCAACTTCCTTGGCTATTCCAGACATATAATCATTCATCTCTTTGCCTTTTTCTAAAGAGACACCCTTTCTATCGGCCAAGTATTGGTGTACAGTAATTCCTTTTACAGGCGCCATTTCCGGATCCAATTGAAAACTCTTCCATTCAATTTCTACCTGATCTTTTTGATCAAAACCTTCTAGCGCTTTTTCAAATTTTCGCTTGCCAATATAACAGAATGGACAAACCACATCGGACCAAATTTCTATTTTCATCTTATCAGTATTAAGGATTAGTAGACCAAATAGAACTGGCTTTTACAAATACCCTTCTATTCAATTTTAATTGCGCAATAACTAGTTCAGCAAAATCTTCGGGGTGCATCAAGCGGTCTTCATTATTATTGATGAGGTTGGCAGATATGGCTAGCTTTGTAACAACGGTACTTGGTACCATGGCGGTTACCCTAATATTGTGTTTGCGCACTTCTTGCATGAGAGATTCGGTTAGTCCCATGACACCAAATTTAGAAGCACTATAGGCACTGGTAATAGCTGCACCTGTTAGACCTGCTGTAGAGGATACATTGACAATATCGCCTGTTTGTCTTTCAATCATCTTTGGCAATACGGCCCTTGTAGCATAGTAAACTCCAAACAGGTTCACTTTAATTTGATTCTCCCATTGCTCAGGAGTCAAATCCAAAAATTTACCAAATGTTCCTGTGCCAGCATTGTTGATCAAAATATCGGTATTGCCCAATTCAGATTGAATGCTTTCAACTGCTTTGTTCACTTCATCAATATTACTAATATCGGCCACAGCAAAAGCTGCCTTTACTCCAAGCGCAGTAATTTCTGCAGCAACGGTTTCCAAATCTTTAGCTGTCCTTGCTATTAATCCTACCTGTACGCCTGCATTTGCTAATGCTATCGCGATAGCTTTTCCTATGCCTTTACCGGCTCCGGTAACAATGGCATTTTTACCTTGTAATGATTCCATATGATGGATTTAAAGTAATTGCAAATAGTCTGCAAAAATACATCAATGTACCTCAAGCAATTAGTAACAAATTGTCATTTTGAAAGGAATGCAGTGTATAAACAGTTTACAGTATTTCGAATTACGGAATTAAATCCCTTGTCATAAGTTGGATCACAACCATTACTGATGACAACAATCCCAAATTTTTCTTTTGGTTGAAAAAACATGGCACTAAATAAACCATAAGCAACGCCAGTATGTCCCTTTAAAGTTTTACCAGCAATTAAATTATCAGCGGTCAGGATGGCCAAACCGTATCCCTCTTCTGCAGACCTAGCCGTTTGCATGGCAGCTGCACTTTTTCTAGAGATAATTCTTACCCCACCTGCCTTACCTTGTTTGCTATGCATGATCATATAATTGGCTAGTCCAGTTACAGAAATTTTCATGCCCCCTGTTGGAGAAAAAATGGGGGTGGTATAACCCATGGTATAGTTGGCAATCTCTGCAGACCTTGGCGCATAAGCCATGGGCGATGGAATAAATTTTGCGGAGTCTTTGTTGTATTCATAAATACTGGCAAACCTTGATTTATCTAAAGAGTCTACACAATAGCCACCATAGATGTTTAAAGGATCTAGTACATGGTGTTTAACATATTGGTCAAATCTTTCTCCGGAAATTTTTTCTATAATGGTACCCACCATATTAAAATTCAAGTTGCAATATTGGTATTGGGTGCCAGGTTCATAGGCATTATAACAACTGGCCCAATTAGGGTTTTTAGCAGGGTTAATGGCATCAAGGGTAAAATATCCTTGGCTATCATTGATGGAAGAAAGATGGGACAGTGCCATCTCCAATGTGATGACTGTTTGAGGATATGTTGGGTTGCGAATCTTGAAACCTACTAAGTCACTTAAGTCTGTTTGTAAGGATAGTTTTTTCTTTTCTATCAATTGCATTACTGAAGTGGCTGAAAATGATTTTGAGATGGAAGCAATTCTAAACAAACAATCATCAGTAAGGGGTTCTTTGGTTTCAAAGTTTTTGTACCCAAAGGAATGGGTATAAATGATTTTGTTGTTTTTCACCACCGCAACGGACAAACCCATTACTTTGGATTGTTCCATAATGGTTTTAATACCGGCTTCTGCTTGATCCGATTGGGCAGATCCATAAAAACTAAGCAAGATCAGACAACAGCCGGAAACTAGTACACTCTTCTTGATGTTCATATACAATGATTAAAATATTTCAATTAGCGTTTCACCAACATCATGATGCACCCAATTAGCGTTAGGGCCATGACTAATTTTCTATAGTGTTGGTCTTTGATTTTTCCTACCATGGCCTTGCCCTCCCAAAAACCCAATGCCAATGTAGGAATTAGTACAACGTCAATTTTTAAACTGTCTACAGTTATATTCTTCCAATAAAAAACCTGAAAGGGTAATTTGAATAAATTCATGAACAGAAAGATCCAGGCAGCTGTGCCAATAAAATCGTTCTTAGACATGCGCATAGCCAAGAAATAGAGGTTAGAAAATGCGCCTGCTAGATTTCCCAACATGGTGGTGAACCCCGCCGCCAAACCTGTAGATACAGCAAACAAAGGATTATCAGGAACCTTTTCAGATTTTCGGTATTCCATAAACAGCACTATTACTATCGTGATCATGATAATCACTGCCATAATTTTACGGAATACCGTTTCATCCATATCCTTACCCAAGTAAACGCCAAGCAAGATTCCCACAATCATCCATGGAACAATTTTCCAAAAATGATTCCATTGCGCGTGGCGATTGTAATAAGAAACAGCTGCTATATCGGCCAAACATAATAGTGGTAGTACTATTCCAGTAGAGGATTTGCTCCCAAACACAAATGCCATTAGGGTCACACTCAACATGTCTACCCCTTTCAATCCAGCTTTTCCCATTCCAATAATGAAGGATGCCAATAAAATCATCAACCACTGGGATAAACTGAATACGGTGATAAAATCCATCTTATTTAAATTTTCTGATGCTGCTGATCAACAGCATGGCCAAAACAGCTCCAATAAATGCAATACCCATATCTTTTTGTGCGTCCCAGATATCGCCTTGGGTGCCAAGATAAGCTACCCCTTCTGCAGGAAAAAATATATCGGCTACCAGCCATTCAATTAGTTCATAGAGGGCAGAGAAGGAAAGCGTGATTTCAACTGGCAAGACCCAACAAACCCAATTTGGCCATTCAAAGTGATTTTTAAAATAGTCCCTCATGGGATAGGTTAACAGAAAACCAAAACTAAAATGCACAATTCGATCATAATAATTACGGTTCAAATGCAGGCTATCTTTTAGCCAGTAGCCAAAAGGATTTTCCGCATATGTATATTCAGCTCCATAAATATGCAATAAGAGATAGACGGTGATCATGGTATAACTCAGGTCACTAAACTTGAATTTTGCATGACTGATACTGAGCCCAATCAAAAACAAACAAGTAAGTACATTCTCTGTATACCAATTGGCCATATTTGGTGTAGAGACAAATGTGCCAATCCAGAATAGTAAAAAAACTAGGGCAAGTATCTGAAGTAAGCGGTTTTGTTTAAACGCCAGTCTCTCTAGGGAAGATGCTGTGGTAAGTGACATGGTTTAAGATTTCCTTTTGAAGATAGCATAATAAATCTCCGTTCTTACTTCAAACCCAAATTTTTTATAGACGTGTAGGGCCGATGGATTGTCTTGTCTTACGTGTAAAAAGGGTTGTTCTCCTTTTGAAAAAATGCGCTCACAAGCATGTTGTAATAAAATGCTGGCATAACCCTTTCCCATTTGATCTGGCTGGGTACAGATGGCGCTCACTTCTGTAAAACCTTTTGCCTTCATTCTTTCTCCGGTCATAGCCAATAATCTAGGGCCTTCAAAAATGCCATAGTAATTCCCAAAATCTATGGAATGTTCATAAAATGGACCAGGTTTGGTGAGTGCAGTTAGGTCTAACATTTGTTGTAATTGCTTTTTACCAAGCTTTTGGAGTTTTAGTTCTGGCAATGATTGTCTTTTAAGAACAGGACATACCATTTGATACAGCGGTATTTCAAAAAGCACTTCATAACTTTTTGGGATTTTAACGGGACTGGCAAGAGGAACAGAAAAAGTTCTTCCGGCTGGGAGCCGCTCTTCCAAGATGTTTAGGTCTTTGGAATCCCAGTTGTTTAATCCAACAAATGAAGCAACATCGGCTGGAAAATATTTGAGCTGCTCATCCCCAATATTAAAGCGCTTTTGTCTTCCGCTTAAAGCAGTCCAAACTGGATTGTCCAAAAGGTGCATCATTTGGCAAATCTATTAAAGATGCCTTTAGAAAATAAAATTCAATGAATTATCTTGTAGGGGCTATGCATAGAACAATATTTACCGCTTTTTTGGGGCTTTGTTTTTTTATCTCAAAGGCCCAATATAATAGTACCCTCATCCAAAATGTGCAACTAATAGATGGCATGGGCCTTCCTGCAAGACAAGCCAACGTGAGAATCAAGGGTAATCAAATTGAAGCCATTGGTCAATTAAAAGCCTTGCCAAGCGAAACAATCATAGATGGTGCAGGCAAAACATTGGCTCCAGGTTTTATTGACACCCATAGCCATATTGGGGGCTCATTGAAAAAACACCCCGATGCATTGGCAGACTTAAATCAAGGTGTAACCACCATTATTAGTGGGCAGGATGGCTCTGGCGATGAAATTGACAGTATTAAAATTGGTATCAAAAAATTGCCTATAGCCGTGAATATAGCTACATACACTGGCCACACAGATTTGCGTGAAGCTGTGATGGGAGAAAAGAATTTGGGGCGTGCTGCCACAGATACAGAGATTAAACAAATGCAAACCCTTTTGGAAAAAGAAATGCGCAAAGGTTCTTTGGGACTTTCTACTGGTTTGGAATATGCTGGCGCTTATTTCTCGTCTAGAAAAGAAGTATTGGAATTAGCCAAAACAGCTGCTGCATTCAAGGGAAGGTATATGAGTCATTTGCGAAGTGAAGACGTAGCACTGGCAGATGCACTAGATGAAATCATTGACATCGGCCGACAGGCCAAACTGCCTGTTCAAATTTCTCATTTTAAACTGGCACTTAAAGATGACTGGGGTAAGTCTCCTCAAATTTTGGCACAACTGCAAAAAGCAAGAGAAGAAGGCATTGACATTACAGCAGATTGTTATCCTTATGATTTTTGGTCTAGTACCATTAAGGTCTTATTTCCTAAAACAGATTATACCAATCCCGTAAGTGCGCAGTATTCAGTGGACCATACTTTTGACGCAGAGAAATCTATTGTTACCAGATTTGCAGCCAATCCTTCTTACGCTGGAAAAACAGTTGCAGAAATTGCGGCCATGCGCAAAGAAACTGCCGCGCAAACCATCATGGGCCTAATAGCAGAATCTACAGCATATGGTAAAGCAAATCCGGAAGCAAGTGGATTGGAAGGTATTATGGGAAAGTCTATGACCGATGAAGACGTGGTGAATATTCTAGCATGGTCACATACCAATATTTGTTCCGATGGCTCTTATGGCGGGCATCCCAGGGGATTTGGTTCCTTTGCTAGGGTACTTGGTCATTATGTTAGAGAGCAGAAAATCATGCGTCTTGAAACCGCCATTCAGAAAATGACCAGTTTGGCGGCTGAACAAACTGGGATTAAAAATAGAGGCATTATTGCAGTTGGCTATTTTGCAGACCTAGTCTTATTTGACCCAGCAACGGTAAAAGACAACGCATCTGTAAAATCGCCACAGGCTTTATCTAGCGGCATTCATAAAGTTTGGGTAAATGGGGTATTGGTTTATGAAAATCAACAACATACCAAGCAATATCCTGGGGTTTTTATAAGCAAATAATTATTTTGAATTTTCTTCATTTTTTTGATTTTCGACATCTCTTTTGACTTTTGACTTTTGACTTTTGACTTTTTTAATATGACCGACGATAAAAAATTTCCAAAAGCCATTGTTCTTACCAATGGATTACTCACTCATTCTGATGCCAAAACTGCTCACGGATTGATTCGTGGGTCAGATAGATTTCAGGTAGTAGCAGTGATTGATCATTTGGAAGCTGGAAAAGATGCGGGTGAAGTATTGGATGGAAAGCAAAGAAACATTCCAGTTTTTGCTAGTGTTGAAGAAGCTTTAAAAGTATTGAACCAGATTCAATATTGCATTATTGGCATTGCAACTGTTGGCGGAAAATTGCCAGAAGACTTTTTACCTGTATTGGAAACATGTATTAGAAATGGTATTTCAATAGTTAATGGGTTGCACGAGTTTCTCTCTGACCTGCCTAGCATGCAGGCATTGGCCAATGAATATCAAGTTTCACTGATTGATGTTAGAAAACCCAAAGCTAAAAAGGATTTGCATTTTTGGACCGGTGAAATTTTTAAGGTCAAAACACCCATAATAGCAGTGATTGGCATGGACTGCGCCATGGGTAAGCGAACTACTTGTAGACTTATTAGACAAGCTTGTGAGACAGAAGGCATCAATGCCCAAATGATCTATACGGGTCAAACAGGATGGTTGCAAGGTGGAAAATATGGGTTTGTATTTGATAGCACTTTGAACGACTTTATTTCTGGCGAATTGGAGCATGCCATATTAACCTGCAATCAAGAAACAAATCCAGACCTGATTTTATTAGAAGGACAATCAGCCCTGCGCAATCCGAGTGGCCCTTGTGGTTCAGAGCTCTTGGTTTCTGGCAATGCCAAACAAGTAGTATTGGTGGTGGCACCTAAGAGAAAACATTATGAAGAGATTCCTGAGTGGGGAGAGATTCCTTCTGTGGCTTCTGAGATAGCTTTGATTAAAATGTATGGCTCTAACGTAATGGCAATTGCTATTAATACGGAACATTGCAGCAATGAGGAAGCGTATCAATTCCAAACTGCATTAGAACAGGAATTGGGATTGCCAGTTGTATTACCTCTGCAAGAAGGAGTAGGCAAACTGATTCCACTATTAAAAATTCTGATTAAGCGTTAAGATGAAAATTAAATCTATACAGTCCAGTCTGCATCATTTACCCTTAACCAAACCCTATACCATTGCTTACAAAACCATGGTAGATACTGAGATTGTATTGCTTGAAATAGCATTAGAAAACGGCATAATAGGTCTTGGTGCTGCTAACCCTTTTGAAGACGTTGTTGGAGAAACACCTCAGCAGACATTTGAACTTTTGCAAGGCGGATATCTTGACAGCTTTATTGGCAAAGACATTGAAGACTTTTTAGACTTAATCATTCAAGCAGCTGGTCATTTTGAACACAAACCTGGAGCCATTGCTGCTATTGATATTGCACTGCATGACCTTTATTGCAAGTACAAAGGGATTTCAGTTTTAGATTTTTATGGAAAATGCATGCAAGCCTTACCTACTTCCATTACCATTGGTATTAAACCCGTGGCAGAAATGTTAGAAGAAGCTAGGGGTTATAAACAACTTGGGTTCAAAATCTTAAAAATCAAAACAGGTTTGAATGTTGATGAAGATATTGAACGAGTTGCCAAACTTTCTGAACTATTTGGCAATAATATGTTGATAAGGGTAGACGCTAACCAAGGATACAATCTAAAAAACTTGCGCAAATTTATTCATGCTACACAGCACTTAAAATTAGAATTGATTGAACAGCCATTAAAAGTAGGAGAAGAAGCCGCTTTATTATCTCTAACTGCTTCTGAACAAAATATGATAGTTGCTGATGAGTCACTGATCAATTTAAAATCCGCTATTACATTATCCGCTGCACCACAACCCTATGGAGCTTTTAATATAAAACTCATGAAATGTGGTGGCATCATGGGAGCAAAAGCCATAGCAGGTATAGCAGCTAATGCAGGTATAGATTTATTTTGGGGATGTAATGATGAAAGTATCATCAGCATCACAGCAGCACTACACTCTGCTTATTCCTGCAACAATACCAAGTGGTTAGATTTGGATGGCAGCTTTGACATTGCCAAAGATTTGGTGGAAGGTGGTTTTCAATTAAAAGATGGTTACATGCATCCACTTGGACTTCCGGGTCTTGGACTTAGTAGCATTATTAAATAAGACCCGTTACATACAATGCAGTTATATTAGATACGGGCTTTGAAAACCCAATTTTTTCAGCCCAATTTTAATCTCTGGACAACTCATAAATAAATCCCAAAGCAAGCCGCTTCTGTAATTTTCCATCATCACCACAATGGGTCCGTGGTCAATAGCAAGATAACGCGGCAGATACCAATTATCGGTTTCACTAAACGCATCATAGAATCCATATACACCAAAGAGTTTATCCTTTTTAGTACTATACCAATGCATCATGGCAGCCATGGATTGTTTAGGGGTATAAGGGAAAGCTGACAAGGCAGCCGTTGGCGATATGACTCCTAGGTCATCTTGTTTTGATGGTCTGTGTGCGGCATAGCCATTTACAGAATAACTAGCGGTAAGCCCCCAATTATTAGAACCATATCCTTTGAATTTTCCTGGATTATCAACACACCACTGGTAATTGATTAATGACTGATTGGTATTCTCTTTCCAATAGTCTGCATAAGTGTCTTTTAATCCCCTGGGGTCTAAACCCAAATAAGAATACTGAGACCAAAACAAGGGTCCACCATTCACTTCATTTCCTTGATGATGCAATTGAAGTGATATTCCTTTATAACGCACACTGTCTGCTTTGATTTTGCCATTGTCTGCCCATCCTTGGTGATAGACTTCCGCAGGAACGCCATGTGTAGGAGAAGCTGCAGCCAACACATACATAATCAAACATTCATTATAACCTCGCACTGGAAAATTCATTTGCCAAGCATAGTCTGGGCTCCAATGCCAGTACAAAACATTTTGGCCATTTCTATACCAATCAAAATCCACTTCCTTCCATAATTTATCGGCCCTGGCCGCAAAAGCTTTTTCGGCTTCAGTTCCATGTTGAAAATACTGCCTCAGGCAAAGTAACCCCTGAAGCATATAGAAGTTTCTACCAAGTCACCACCATTGTCTTTTGTACCAAATGGTCTTACTTTTCCTGTTTCACCATACCACCAATGTGGCCAAGCTCCTTTGAATCTGTCTGCAGTTTCTAGAAAATGTAAAATCTTGTCTAAGCGTTCCACTCCTTCTTTTCTGCTAATATACTTCCTATCAATTCCCACTAATAAAGCCATCACTCCAAAACCAGATCCGCCACTTGTGACAGTTGTTTGATCATTTTCTGGATAGTTGCCATCAAGGTGAATTCTTTCTCTACCCATACCGCTAATGGGTTCGGCACCTTTTCTAAAATATTCAAAACTGGCTTTTTGTACTTGGTTGAAAACAGCTTCCTCCTCTTTACTATTAAATTTATTTAAAGACTTTATTGGAGTATTTGTTTGAGAACAAATAGTTAAGGGAAAGGCAATGGCGGCAATTAAATATAATTTCTTCATACAATCAATAATATCAATCAAAGTATTTGAAACATCAAAGGGCATCAAGCTTAAAATACCCCAAATATAATTCGTCCTTACGCTCTTCTAGTATTGGACTTAGTTCAATGGCATATTGCTCCTTGGTATATTCAGGTAGAATTTCATCAATGGTATAGAGATCATCAACGTCTACTCCGTATTTATCATCCACGTGCGAGCTAGCGCCTTCAAAATGAGTATGTTTAAAAAAAGCTGTTTGTTTAGCTTGTTTAATGGCTGCTGCTTTGTCTGTAGCAGCAACCACCATTTTATAATGAAACTCTTCAAACTCGTCTTGTTTGTATCCGCCAAGATTAATGAAAAATAGCTGGTGCGATGCTACAGTTGTTTGAGTGCCCCTTGGCACAATATGTATTTGTTGTCCATCTACTTGATTTACTTCTCTAAAACCATCCACATGCATTCTCCCCTTGACTTCAGGCCAAAACCGATTGAACTGGGGAATCAAATCCTTTAAGGTCTCGGCAATTCCAAAAAATAGATCGTGCTGTTCAGTATGTCTACCCTTTGGTTTTCCTCCCAGTAATACCATATATAATTTCAAAGCCATAAGATTCAATTGGATATGAAATTATGGGTTATCTTTTTATATTGAAGATTCTAGTTTATATAAAAAGATATTTTTATTTTCAATGATGCGAAAAAAATATCTCTTATGCTTTTTGCTATTTCAATTTCTATGTAATGTTTTATTTGCCCAACAAGTAGTCACATTTAGAAATCAAAATTGGCAAATCTGCAATGAAAAAGAAGCTTTATATGTTTCCGTTAATGAGCCCGAAAATGGTTTGTGGCACAGAAAGGACTATTTTCTTTTAAGTAAGAAGTTGCAAATGGATGGTTACTATAAAGACTCTGCTAGCACCATTCAACATGGAAAGTTTATATATTATTATCCCAACAAATCTGTTGAAACCATTTCCTATTTTGAAAACAATCAAAAGCAAGGTCAATACCTTAGCTTTTATCCAAATGGCATGATGCGTGATAGTTTTTATTTTAAACAGGATATACCTATTGGCATCTGCTCCGGATGGTATCCCAATGGTTCCATTAGGGTAGAAATGCAATTAGATAGTCTTGGAAAAGGAAAGGGCCTTGCTATTGGTTTTTTTGAAAACGGAAATACCTCTTTTAAAGGATTATTGAATGAAGGACTTAGAAAAGCCGGTAATTGGTTCTACTATCATGAAAATGGCAATAAAGCTTCTGTTCTTCAATTTCCCAAAACAGATAGTTCCATTACAGTCAAACCAAGGATTAAATTTGATCTATTTGAAACCATTTATTATGATAGCACAGTTAACTACTTCAATACTATTTGCTATAACCAAGATGGTATACAACAAGACGGTTGCCGATTACTCAATGATGGGCCTGAGTTTAAAGGAGGCATCAAAGCATGGACCAGTTATTTGGAGGAAAAGATGTTTGATATTACCAGAACACTAACAGGCAGCCCAGGTTATATTAATATCAAGTATCGGGCTTTCTTTATGATCAATGCCAAAGGTGCTACTTCCCAGATTATGCTAGACAACGCTGTTGAGGAAAAAATGGATGAAAAAGTAGGAGATATTATTCGGAATTCTAAAAACTGGGTACCGGCTAGACACAATAATAGAATCATACCTTTTTTACACACGCAGTCAATGACTTTTATGCTAAACTCATATTGATGCAACAAAATCACCCCGCAATAACTAGAATCCAATCAGTAGATTTTTTTAGAGGCCTCACCATGTTCCTCTTAGCTGGTGAAGCAAGTGGATTGTATGAGCATCTTAGAGCATCTGATTGGGTGTTGGTAAAAGGCCTAGGGCAACGGCTAGATCACCACGAGTGGCATGGACTTTATTTCTGGGATTTAATACAACCATTTTTCATGTTTATTGTAGGGGTCTCAATTCCTTTTGCTGTGGCCAATAGAATTAAAGCCGGTGAATCAACTAAAACCATTACCCAACACGCATTCAAGAGAGCAGGCTTATTATTATTCTTTGGATGGGGCTTGTATTTTGTGTACGCAGGTCATTTGGTATTTAGGTTTCAAAATGTATTAGCGCAATTATCGGTTACTTATCTAGTTGCATTTCTAATCAGAGACAAATCATTCAAATTTCAACTGGGGTTCCCATTGGTTTTGCTTTTCCTCATTGACCTTGCATATAGATATTTTCCTGTTGAGGGTTTCAACCATCCATGGGTGGCATATGAGAATTTGGGTGCTTGGTTTAATAACACCATTGAAGGAGTAG
>Ga0136644_10000628_pt1 | contig 28157 bp, 24 predicted proteins | sample C_130820_EF_Meta_FD_94780 | JGI IMG/M metagenome (GOLD analysis project Ga0136644, IMG submission 94780) | Freshwater microbial communities from Lake Croche, Canada to study carbon cycling - C_130820_EF_MetaG (v2) (version 2) | ecosystem: Environmental > Aquatic > Freshwater > Lake | place...
CGACTCCGGTTCTCCCGGCTGCTGCGTTCCGGCACGTCATCCATGACGCGCTGCAGGCCGTGTGGCCGCAGCCTGCTCTTCGCCCGGTCACCCTGACGGTGCATGGCATGCGATCCCGGCGCGAATTCATCGGCACGGTGGCGGCCCTCGCAGCCGCCACGTCGTTTAAGCCGGGCGGCACCGCGGAGCCGAAGGCGCAGCCAGGCACCACTCCAGAGCCGAAGGCGCCGCCAGCCGGCCCCCGCCTCACCGGCCTCGTGGATGCCCACGTGCACGTCTGGACGCCCGACACCGTCCGCTATCCGCTGGCCGCCGGCTTCACGGTGGCCGACATGCAGCCGCCGAGCTTCACGCCCGACGAACTCCTCGCCGCCTGCCGGCCGCACGGCGTCGCCCGCGTCGTGCTCATCCAGATGAGCTTCTACGGCACCAACAACTCCTTCATGCTCGACGCGATCGCGGCCCGTCCCGGCGTGTTCTCCGGCGTCGCGGTGGTCGATCACGACCGGGCGGGCGTGGCCGCCACGATGAAGGATCTCGCGGCCAAGGGCGTGCGCGGCTTCCGGCTGCTCGCCGGCCGCGACGTGGCCGACGTCTGGGGACGTTCGGCCGGCATCGACGAGGCCTGGCGGTGCGGCGCCGACGAATCGCTGGCGATGTGCCTGTTGGCCGACCCGGAGAGCCTGCCGGCGATCCACGAACGCTGCCGGCGGTTTCCCCGCACGCCCGTCGTGATCGACCACGTCGCCCGGATCGGGATGCGCGGGCCGGTGGCGGATCGCGACGTCGACGCCCTCCTGCGGCTCGCCGAACTGCCCGGCGCGGCGGTGAAGGTGTCGGCCTTCTACGCGCTCGGCGTGAAGAAGCCCCCCTACGACGACCTCGCCCCGCTCGTCCGCCGGCTCCGCGACGGCTTCGGCGCCGACCGGCTCATGTGGGCCACCGACTGCCCCTACCAGCTTGGCACCGGGCACGGCTACGGCGAGTCGATCGCGCTGGTCCGCGACCGGCTCGACTTCCTCTCCGACGCGGAGCGGGCGAAGATCCTCCGCGACACGGCCACCCGGGTGTTTTTCCGCGGGATTCCCGCTCCCGGCTGATCAGGCTCCGACCAGCCCGCGCCGCCAGTGGCGGATTGCCGTGACGGCGCGGTCGACGTCCTCGGCGGTGGTGTAGCCGTGAACGGCGATGCGGATCCGCCCGGCATGGTGCATGACGCGGATCGCGTCGCGTTCGAGGGCCGCGTGCAGCGACGCCGACTCGGGGTGACGGAAGGCCACGATGCCCGACGGCCGCGCCGGATCCGCCGGGCACATGGCCGCGAGACCGAGGTCGTCGAGCGCCTCGCGCACCCGGGCGACGAGCGGATCGGCGTGGGCCGCGACCGCGTCGATGCCGACCCGTTCGAGGTAGGAGAGCCCCGCCTCGAGCGCGTAAATGGCGGCGAAGTTCGGCATGCCGACGGCGAAGCCGGCCGCCCCGGGCTTGAGGTCGACGCGGTCGAATCGATCGGCGTCGAAGGCGTTGGCCACGTGCAGCCAGCCCCCGGCCCGCGGCCGCACCCGGTCGCCGGCGGCGGCCGCGAGCCCCACGATGCAGCCGCCGTGGATGCCCAGCGCCCACTTGTGCGTGCTCGAGATGACGACGTCGGCGCCGGGGCAGAGCCGCTCGATGCGGCCGAGCGCCTGCGTCACGTCCACCGCCAGGACCGCCCACGGGCTCCGCCGGCGCACCGTCGTGAGCACGGCGTCCCAGTCGAGCCGGTGGCCGTTCCAGAAGCTCACGAGCGACACCTGCACGAGCCGCGTCCGCGGGGAGAGCAGCGTCGCGAGGTCGTCGACCTCGAGCGCCCCGCCGCGGGCACGCCACAGCCGCACGTCGGCCCCCCGCGGCTCGACGAGCCAGGGGGTGACGCCGGCGGGGAAATCGAGATCCGACACGACGATCTCGTCCCCCACCTCCGGCCGCACCCCCTGCGCGAGCAGGTTGTAGGCCTCCGACGAGCAGGAGCAGAAGGCGACCTCGGCCGGCTCCATCCCCACGAGCCGGGCCGCCACCCGCCGGCAGGCCTCGGCGCGGGCGAAGTGGGCGTCGCGGCCGTTCATGCCGGCGCACTTGTCGTCGAGGTAGGCCCGCACGGCGTCGAGCGTGGCCCGCGGCGGGATGCACTCGGCGGCGGTGTTCAGGTAGGCCTGCCCCACGAGCGCGGGGAAATCGGCCGATCGCGAGGCGGCGGTGAGCATGATGCCCTGCAGGGGACGGGCGTCCCGGCGGCCGCGCCGCCGGGATTGCGGCAGCATACCCGTGGACGGTGGCTCGTCGCCCCGGCGGCGCGACAGCCCCAGGCCCCCGAGGCCCGGGGGCCTGCCCCGCAGTCGTCAGGCCAGCACGCCCGTGTGCACGCTGCCGGCCACGTCGGTGAGCCGGAAGTTTCGTCCCGCGTGGCGGTAGGTGAGCCGCAGATGGTCGAGCCCGAGGATGTGCAGGAGGGTCGCGTGCAGGTCGTGGACGTGCATGCGGTTCTCCACGGCGTAGTAGCCGTAGTCGTCGGTGCTCCCGTAGCGGAAGCCCCCCTTCACGCCGCCGCCGGCCATCCACATGGTGAACCCCTCGGGGTTGTGGTCGCGGCCGTCTTTCCCCTGCATCACCGGCGTGCGGCCGAACTCGCCCCCCCAGAGCACGAGCGTGTCCTCGAGGAGGCCGCGCCGCTTCAAGTCGGCGAGCAGCCCGGCGATCGGCCGGTCGACCTCGGCGGCCTTCTCCGTGTGGCCGGCGAGCAGGTCGCCATGCTGGTCCCACTGCACCTTCGCGTCGCTGTGCGTCACCTGGATGAACCGCACCCCCGCCTCGGCGAAGCGGCGGGCGAGCAGGCACTGGCGGCCGAAGTTCTCCGTGACGGGATCGTCGAGCCCGTAGAGCGCGAGCGTCTCGGGCGTCTCACCGGAGAGATCCTGCACCGTCGGCATCTCCGTCTGCATCCGGAACGCCAACTCGAACGACGTGAGCCTGGCCTCGGTGAGCGGGTCGGCCCCCCGGCCCGCCGACTCCTCGCCCGCCAGCTCGCGGATCAGGTCGAGCTGCGTCCGCTGCACGCCCTTCGACCAGCGGGGATTGGCGATCGAGGCGACGCGGGCCTCGCTCGACGGCTTGCTCGCGACGCCGAGCGGCACCCCCTGGAACTCGGCCGGCAGGAACGCGGCGCCCCAGTTGTTCACGCCGCCGTGGGCGAGCGTCGGGCAGATCGTGATGAATCCGGGCAGGTTCGCGTTCTCGGTGCCCAGGCCGTAATTCACCCACGCCCCCATGCCGGGCCGCACGAACGTGTCGCTGCCGGTGTGCAGCTTGAGCACCGCGCCGCCATGGGCGGGATTCGTGCCGTGCAGCGCGTGGAGGAAGCAGATGTCGTCGACGTGCCGCGCCACGTGGGGAAACAGCTCGCTCACGGGGATGCCGCTTTGCCCCCGCGGCGTGAACCTCCAGGGCGACCCGAGCAGCCGGCCGGTCTCGGCGAACTGCACCCGCGGCTTGGCGAACGGCAGCTCCTTGCCGTCGTCGGCCGTGAGCTTCGGCTTGTGGTCGAACGTGTCGACGTGCGACGGCCCCCCCTTCATGAAGAGAAAGATCACGCGGCGGGCCCGCGCGGGGATGCCGTGCGGCGGTGCGGCCGGCCCGACCGCCCGCGGCGTGGCGCCACCCGGTTCGACCGCCTCCGCCCGGGCCACGCCCTCTCCGCCGCCGGTCCCGCCGAGCTCGCGGAAGAGCGCCGTCGCGGCGAGCCAGCCGAAGCCGACCGCCGACCGCTCGAGCGCGGCCCGTCTCGACAGTGGCGTCGTCGTCGTCATGGTCGTCATGGTCGTCATCGGCCTCGTCTCCGGTCGTCGCCGCCGTGCGTCACGTCGGCCCGCGTCCCCGCTGGCCGCCGCCGCCGCCGCGCGTCCCACCGCTCACCGCACGATCACGAACTCGTTTCCTGCGATCATCGCCTGCGCCACCACCGTCCAGGCCGCCGTCTCTCCGTCGACGACGGCGGGCCGTTCCCGCGTGAGCTGTTCCTCGAGCTCCGCGGCCCGGCGGCACACCGTCGCGGTCTCGGCCGCGGTCGGCCGCCGGCCGAGCAGCCGGCGGAAGAGGAGCGTCGCCCGCGCCGCCACGTCGGCCGGCTCGGCCGCGACGACGCTGCGGCCGATCGCATCGGCCGCCTGCATCGGGCCGTCGCCGTTCATGAAGTGGAGCGCCTGCGAGGCGATCGTGGAGGTGGAGCGGTTGCCGTTGCCGACCGCGCCGTCGGTGCAGTCGAAGAGCCACATCGCGTCACTGATGTGGTTGCGGATCACCGGCAGGTAGAGGGAGCGGCGGGGCACGTCGTACCGCGTCTCGTCCTTCGAGGTGTGGTCGAAGATGAAGGCCCGGTTGGCGGCCGCGAGCAGCGTGCCGCCGAGCCGCCGGTCGAGCGTGCCGGCGGCGGCGAGCATCGCGTCGCGGATCGACTCCGCCTCGAGCCGCCTCACGTCGGTCCGCCACCAGAGCGTGTTGTCGGGGTCGACCCGCCGCGCCACGTCGGCCGTCGGGCTCGCGGCCGGATCGCTCGACCGCCGCCACGCGGCCGAGAGCATGATGAGCCGGTGCATCGCCTTGAGGGAATGGCCCCGGGCGACGAACTCCGTGGCCAGCCAGTCGAGCAGCGGCTGGTTCGACGGCGGCTCCCCCACGAGGCCGAAATTGTCGGTGGAAGGCACGATGCCCCGGCCGAAGTGCCACCGCCACAGCCGGTTGACGAGCACCCGGGCGGCGAGGGGATTCCGCGGGTCGACGAGCCACTCGGCGAGTTCGCGCCGACCACTCGCGGCCCGGGGCACCGCGACGGGACCGTCGATCTCGAGCACGGCCGGCACGCCCCGCGGCACGCGGCGGCCGAGCGCGAGATGGCTGCCGCGGACGTGGATGCGCGTCTCCTGCGGCGCCGCGTCGGCCACGCCCATCGCCGCCGGCAGCGGCACGAGCGCCTTCTCGAGCGAGTCCCGCTCCTTCCGCAGGGCCGCGAGCGTCGCCTTCACCTCCTCCGGAAAGTCCTCCTCCGGCACGGCCGCGGGCTTGGCGGCGGCCGCCGCGCCGGGCGGAGCCGGCGGCTGCGGTGCCGGCTGGGTCGCTGGCTGCGTCGCGGCGAGTGCTTCACGCGTCTTCGCCGCGAGCGTCGTGATCTCCGACTTCAGGGCCTCGATCCGCGCCTGCATCCGCCGGTGCGCGTCCTGCTCGGCGGGCGTGGCGAGCACGTTCTCCCGCCAGCGGGCGAGCCGCTTGAGCGACTCCATCGTCTCGGTGCTCTTGAGGATCCCGGCCAGCGCGTAGTAGTCGGCCTGCGTGACGGGATCGAACTTGTGGTCGTGGCAGCGGGCGCAGCCGAGCGAGAGGCCGAGGAAGGCCCGCCCCGTCGTGTCGATCTGCTCGTCGATCACGTCCATGAGCAGCTTCGTCTGGTCCCCCTCGGCGAGAAACTTCGGACCGAGCGAGAGAAAGCCGGTCGCGACCCGCAGCTCCACCACGCGGGCGGGGTCGGCGCCGCTCCCCACGAGCAGGTCGCCGGCGATCTGCTCCCGCACGAAGTCGTCGAACGGCTTGTCGTCGTTGAACGCCTTCACGACCCAGTCGCGATAGCGCCAGGCGTTGCCGTGGGCGACGTTTTCGTCGAGGCCGTTGGAGTCGGCGTAGCGGACGACGTCGAGCCAGTGCCGTCCCCAGTGCTCGCCGTAGTGGGGCGAGGCGAGGAGCCGGTCGACGACCCGGGCGAACGCGTCGGGAGACTCGTCGGCGATGAAGGCGTCGATCTCCTCCGGCGTGGGAGGCAGGCCCGTGAGATCGAAGCTCGCGCGGCGGATGAGCGTGGGCTTGTCGGCGGCCGCCGCCGGCTCGATGCCCTGCCCGGCCATCGCGGCGTCGAGGAAGGCGTCGATCGGATGGGCCGCCGGCGCCGGCAGCGGGGGACGCACCGGGGGCGAGAGCGACCAGAACCTCCGCGCCGCGGTCAGATCGATGCCCGGCCTCACGACCACCTCGATCCGCCCCTCGGGATGCACGGCGCCGGCGTCGATCCAGGCGGCGAGCGTCGCGATCTCGTCGGCCGGGAGTCGTTCCTCCGGCGGCATGGCGAGCGTCTCCTCCACCCGCCGCACCGCCTGCAGAAGCAGGCTCGCGTCGGCGTCACCGGGGGCGACCGCGGGCCCCGACCTCCCGCCGGCGGCGATGCCCGCCCGCGTGTCGAGCCGCAGGCCCGCCTCGGCCGTGTCGGGGCCGTGGCACGCATGGCATCGCCGGGCGAGGATCGGCCGGACGGCCGCGGTGAAGAATCCGGGGTCGGCGGCCGCCAGCGCCGGGCCGTCGGCGGCGGCAGGCGGCGACACGGCGGCGGCCAAGGCGAGCGCGGCGATCGCCAGCAGGCTGCCACGCGGAGATATGCCGCAGTCCACACGCACGAGCGGAAACCCCTGCACGCGTCGTTCGAAGCCACGCCGACCCGGCCGAGCCACCAGGCACCCCGCCAACCCCACACTATACATCGGCCGTCGCCACCGAAGGCCCGGGGCGGGGCCCCTCCTCGCACGGCCGACTCGGGCCTGACGCCACACGCGTCGGGCGTCAGGGACGGCCGCGCGGCTCGGCCGTGCCAGGTGTCCGCCCTCCTGCCGCCGGCGCGGAGGCGGCATACCCCTGATGCACGGTCGCGCCGCGTCGACATGGTGCAGCTTGCCCACGCTTCGCGGCCGGAGATCCGCGGAGCCGCCGTGGGCGGGGCGACGGGCCGCAGCCTCGCCGCAGACCGACCCCTTTCCCTCCCCGCCGCGGCGGCGACCACCCCCGCGCGGGATCGCGAGCCCTGCCGCCGACGCGCCGCGTGCCCGCGACGATCGGGCGACTTGCCCGAGCCGTAGAATCCCGGCGCGAACACCGCGGTGTCGACGCCCACCGCCTCGCCGCGGAGCCGCGCCGGTCACACGCGGCGTGCACGGATCAACCTCGGCATGCGCGACACGTCGGCATGCGCGACACGGAGGATTCGCATGATCAGGCGGTGCTTGCCCCGGCGGCGCGTCGGAACGATCGCCGCGGCGGTCATCGCGCCGCTCGCCCTCACGACGGCGCCGCTGCAGCGGTCGGTCGCGGCCGAAACGCGTGCGTGGCCGCCGACCGCGGCGACCACCGGAGCCGCCACGAGGTCGTGGACCCCGCCGTTCGCAGACGACCGGTGTGGGGATGATGGCGCTGATGACGGCGAACGGCGGCTGTACGTGACGGGCATGGTGGGCTCGTCGCTCTCGCCCCCCGTCGGTGGCGCCGCGACCGGGCCGTTGGGCAATGCGACCGTCTCGGGGGAAGGGGCGATCGGCGTCGCGATCCCGCAGACCGTCGGGGATTGGCGGTTCGAGGTCGAGGGACGCCATCGCCCCGCCGCCCGGACGGCCGGCACTGCATCAGCCGGCATGGCGGCGCACGGCACCGCAGGCCGCGGCGCCGCGGACGACGCAACGCCGGCCGCCGCCGGCTGGGCGACGACGGCCAACGCCTGGCGCGACCTCCCGCTCGTCGGCCGGGTCGCGGCGTATGCCGGCGGCGGGATCGGCTGCGGCGGCGGCCCGGGGGAGCCGCGCGGCGGCACACTCGCCTGGCAGACGGGCGGCGGCCTCGCCTGGGCGTGGCACGACCGGCTGACGCTCGACGTCGGCTACCGTCTCCACGGACAGGAAGCGATCGGCGGCCGCCCGTCGGCCGCGCCGGCGGGCGAGGTGCTCTTCGCGGTGCGTCTCTACGAGCCGTTTCGCCGCTGGGGGAAGGAATAGCGGGCTCCCGGCGCGTCCGTGCGGGCGGGCTGGCGCCGTCCCGTCAGCTGGCCGTGGAAAAAGTCCTCCGGGACTTTTTCCAGGTAGGAAAACCTCCGGTTTTTCGCGGGTGCTGCGCACCCGGCACGTCATGGATGACGTGCAGCAGGCTGTTGGTCCACAGCCTGTCAGCGGAGCGTCGAATAGTCGGTCGGCACGAGGAACTCCGACACGACGCCGTTCTCCTTCTCCGTCAGCGACCCGCCCGCCTTCTCCTCCGACGCCGCCTTCGCCTGGATCCAGACAGGATCCTGCCGGAACGCCCCGAACGACTTCTGCGCCGCCTCGACGCTGTCGTGCGCGAGCAGGTAGACGAGCATCCGGTCGGCGTGCGGCTGGTCGGGGAGGAAGTTCCAGTAGATCAGGTTCGTCATCCCGTGCTTCGCGAAGAGCCCCATCGTGTGCTCGCGGAAGCGGGCGTTGAGCGCCGGGAGGTTGCCCGCCGTGGTCGTGTAGGTGCGCAGCTCGATCGCCCGGCCCGCCTTCCCCGGCGTGGTCGGCAGCTGCGGCGAGTAGTCGGTCGTCCGCATCCGCCGCGACACGATCCGGTCGACGAGCTTCCCGTCCTTCTCCGACGCGGCGTGCACCTGCTTCCAGTCGGGGTCGTCGAGGAACGCCTTCCATGAGGCGTCGGCGGCCGCCGCCGAGGCGTGCCTGAGGAAGTACACGAGCTTCCCCTCGGGATTGTCCCCCGCCGGCACGAAGTAGCCGACGTTCGTCATGCCATGCTTCGCGAAGAGCTTCGTCGTGTGGTCGCGGAAGCGGGCGTGGAGCGCATCGAGCTTGCCCGGCGCCGCGTAATAGACCCGCATCTCCCACACGCTCGCGTCGGCGGCGGCATCGGCCGCCCGGACGGCGTTGGCGGACACAACCGCCAGCAGCATGCACCACACGGTCGCGGACAGGAATCCTCGCAGCATCGCGCATCCCCCTCACAACAGAGAAAAAACGGCGCAGGATGTCCGCGCGGGGCTACCGCGGCGGAATCGGGGCGTCCCGAAACCTGCGCTTCAACTCACTGATCTGATCCATGTCGATGCCGGGTGGCTCGTGGTCGAGGAACCAGTCGAGCGCCTCGATCGCCGCGGCGCGACGGCCCGCCTCGAACCGGGCCACGGCCAGCAATCCGCGGTCGCGGGCCTCGTCCGGCGACACGGCCACCACCGCCTCGAGATACCGCAGCGCCGCCTCGCGGTCGCGCGATTCCCGCGCGATGCCGAGCAGGTTGCGGAGCACCCGCTGCACGATCTGCCGCGGCGCGACGGGGAGCAGCTGCTCCGGCCGCAGCTCCTCACCGGCCACCGTCCGCACCTTCGCGGCCGCGTCGTCGCGGGAGAGCGGCGTGCCGCCGTCGAAGACGTCGACGAGCTGGGGCGCGCCGCCGCGCGGCCGGTGTTCGACGACGAAGTGACCCGGCAGGCCGATGCCGACGACGTCGAGCCCGATCCGCCGGGCCAGCTCCATGTAGAGGATCGAGAGCGTGATCGGCAGCCCCTCGCGGTCGTCGATCACCCGGCTCAGATGGCTGTTGGCGGCGTGGTAGTAGTCGGTGCGGCTGCCGTGGAAGCCGTTCTCGGCGAAGAGGTAGCGATCGAGCGCCCGGCGCCGGGCCACGTCATCGGCATCGGCCGGCAGCGACGCCGCGATCTCCGCCGCCATCCGCTCGACCTGCTCGACGTAGGCGTCGATGTCGAGATCCTCGTCGTCGACGAGGGCCACCAGGAGCGCCGCCCGCAGGAGGTCGCACGCCTCACCCTTGTCGACCTCGGCCGCCAGCCGCGCCACCGCGTCGGCCGTGCGCAGGTCGGCGGCGAGGAGCCGCAGCTCGTCCCCCCGGCGCTCGAGCTCGGCGGCCCGCGCGCGGAGCGCCTCGGCGGCCGGCACGGCGTCGGCGGCGAGCGGGGCGAGGCTCCCCGGCGTGGACTGCTCGAGCGGCGGCAGCGCCTCGATCGCCGCCCCGAGCCGCACGGCCGCCGCCGCGTCGGACCGCGGCCCCGTGCCCGGCGGACCGACGTGAAAATGCTTGAACAGCGCCTCGGTGTCGCGGAACTTCGCCAGCCCCACCTTCCCGGCGGGGAGACGCTCGTCGTCGACCGCCGCAACCTCCTCGTCGTTGACGTGGCAGGTGAACCCGCCGGGGACCATCCGCACGAGCAGCCGGTTCCACTCGCCGGGCCGGTAGCGCGGGCTCGTGACCTCGCGCAGCACCTGCCACTCGAAGACGGTCGGCCCGTCGAATCGCACCACCCGCAGCTTCCCGCCGGTGGGATAGAAGCCGTAGTGACGGTCGCCGCCGTCGGCATGGAAGACGAGACCGGCCGCCCCCGCCTCGTCGTCGAGCTTCACGCTCACGGCGAGGTCGAACGGCGTCTCGGGGGGCTTTCGCTCGGCGAGGCAGAGCGACCGGCCGCCGAAGCCGGAGCCCGCGCCGCTCACGGCGATCAGCCCGCCCCGCTGCTGCCAGCGGGCGCCGGCGAGCGTCGTCCAGCGGGCGGGATCGAGCCGGCCCATCGTCAGCCACCGCGACATCGGCACCGGATTCGGCTTCTCGAGCAGTGGCTTGAGCGCCGCCACCCGCACCGCGAAGCCGAGGTTCTTGGTGACGAGCGACTTGATCGTCACGACGCCGATGACGCGGCCCTCGCCGTCGACCACCGGTCCGCCGCTGTTGCCCGGCTCGATCGGCATCGCCAGCTGGATCATCGGCCGCCCCTCCACCTCCCGCACGCCCGACACGACGCCCCCCACCACGCTGAAGGTGAGCCCGTGGGGATTGCCGACCGTGACGACCGGCAGCCCGTCGGGCGGCTCGGCGTCGTCACCCAGCGGGAGCGGCACGAGCGGCTTCGCGGGCTTCGCGATCCGTAGGACCGCGAGGTCGTTCGCCCGGTCGGAGGCCGTGATCTCCGTCACCGCGTGCCGCGAGCCGTCGGCCAATTGCACGGAGAGCGGCCGCCCCTCCCCGACGACGTGGAGGTTCGTGGCCACGAGCCCCTCGGCGTCGACGACGAACCCCGTGCCGAGCCCCTGCTGTCTGCCGTCGCGGCCCGTGAAGGTGACGACGGCGATCGCCGGCCGCACCTGCCGCGCGAGTCGCTCGACCGACGCCGCGGGCTGCGTCCCCGGCTCGGGCTGTGCGGCCTGCTCCGGCTGACCCTGGGCTCCCACCGGCGGCGTGATCGCGCCGAACAGCAGCACCGCGCCGAGCGACACGCGCAGACGCGGTCGGAGGAACACGGGCGGTCGGCCGGATGCGTTCATGGAGGAGAGTCTACCCCGCCGCCACGAAACCCGATCGATCCGCCGGCCCGTCCGCAGGGCGGCCGCCTCCCGGCGTCAAGGCGGCCTCCCGCCCGGCCCGTCAGGCCAACTCGAAGAGTGCCTCGATCTCCACGGCGATGTCTCCCGGCAGCGAGCCCATGCCGACGGCGCTGCGCACGCCGACGCCGTGATCCGGCCCCCAGATGTCGGCGAACAGCTCGCTGCAGCCGTTGACGACGTGCGGGTGCTTCTCGAAGTCGGCCGTGCAGTTGACCATCCCGAGCACCTTGATCACCCGCCGGACGCGGTCGAGGCTGCCGAGCGACGCGATCAGCGTGGCGAGGATCGTGAGCCCCACCTGGCGGGCGGCCTGCTTGCCCGCGTCGGCGTCGTGCTCCCGCCCCACGCGCCCCTTCACGAGCGATCCGTCGGGGAGCACCGGACCGTGCCCGGAGACGTAGACCTGCGAGCCGACGACGAGGCAGGGCTTGTAGACGCCCGCGGGCTTCGGCGCGGCGGGCAGCACGAGCCCGAGCGACTCGAGCCGGGCCTGGGGAGACGCGTGCGACAAGGAAGAGGCTCCTCGGAGAAACGACGGGCGGAAACCGGCCACGGGACGCGGGGCCGCCGGTCGAGGCGGTCGCAACTGTACGCCAACCATGCAAAGCGAGCCAGCGCGTCGGGCGAACCAGCGCGTCGGACGGCCCTCGTTCCGTCAGCGGCCCGGCCGCGCGGCGCGCCGCGACCAGGCCTCCTCGATCGCGTCGCCGGCCTGCACGAGGCCGTCGGCGGGCTCGAGCCGGCGGGCCGCGTCGCGGCAGCGGTCCCTCACGGCCGCGTCGCCGAGCAGGCCCGCGACGAGCCGCCCGAGCCGCGGCGCGGCGAACCGGCGCCGCGGGATCGCCCGCCCCACGCCGAGCCGCTCCACCCGCGATGCGTTGTCGAACTGGTCGAACCCCATCGGCATGATCACCTGCGGGATCCCCGCGTGGAGTGCCTGCGACGTCGAGCCGATCCCGCCGTGGTGCACGAGCAGGGCGGCCCGCGGCAGGAGCCAGCGGAACGGCACGAACGGCACGTGCCGCACCCCCGGCGGCAGGCGGGCGGGAATCTGCTCGGGGAACCGGGTGAGCAGGAGCCCGCGCATCCCCAGCCGGGCGCAGGTCGCGGCCGCCGCGCGGAAGAATCCGTGGGCGAAGCGGTGCGCCGACCCCGGCGTGAACACGAGCGGCGGCGGCCCGGCGGCGAGGAACGCGGCGACGTCGTCGCCCGGCTCGCTCACCCCCTCCTCGCTGTAGAGCGGAAACCCCACGAGCCGCGTCTGCGGCGGCCAGTCCGGCTGCGGCGGCGCGAACCACTCGGGAAACATCGCGAGCACCGCGAGCGGCGAGTGCATCCACTCCCCCGCCACGCCGCGGACGGGCGGCAGGCCGAACCGTCCGCGGAAGGCGTCGAGCCAGGGGCCGATGCTGCGATCGATCACCAGCGAATCCACCAGCCGCCACTGCAGCCGCCGAAACCAGCCGGGGCCGCGATGCACGAGGAGCCCGGGCACGCGCGGCCCGGCGAAGTCGCTGCGGAAGAGCGCCGGCGAGAGGTGCACGCTCACGAGCGGGATGCCGTGCGACTCCTGCGCCACGCGGGCGCCGAAGGAGAGGCTCGATCCCACGACGAGCGTCTCCCCCGGCACCGCCCGCTCGACGATCGTGCGGTGCACCGGCTCGAGCAGCGGGCGGATCGCGAGGTCGATGATCCGGCCCGGGCCGCGGAGCGCGTGCCAGATCGCCGGATCGCGGATCGTGTCGCGGAAGTCGACCTCGGGGAGCGGATCGACGAAGTCGAGTCCGGCGGCCTCGACGAGGCCGCGGTAGTAGCCCGCCGCCACCACGGTGACCCGACAGCCGCGCCGGTGCAGCTCGCGGCCGAGGCCCACGAAGGGATGCACGTCGCCGGAGCTGCCCAGCGCGCAGAGGATCACCTGCCGCGGCCGTCCGTGGGTGTTCACACGAGCGGCCGGATCACCCGACCGGTCTCCACGAGGGGATGCGGCCGGCCCGACGGGTCGGCGAGCAGCGACGCGGCGGGGTCGAGCCCGAGCAGGTGGTAGAGCGTCGCGCACACGTCCTGGAACGACACCGCGCCGCCGGTGACCTCGCCGGCCCAGCGGTCGGTGCTGCCGAGCACCTGCCCGCCGCGGATGCCGCCGCCGAAGAGCATGGCGGGCGTGACGGCCGGCCAGTGGTCGCGGCCGCCACGGCCGTTGATCCGCGGCGTGCGGCCGAACTCACCCCACACGACCACCACCACCCGCTCGAGCAGCCCCCGCTCCTCGAGGTCGCGCACGAGCCCGTGCAGGCCCGCGTCGAGGATCGGCAGCAGCTGCCGCATCCGCGGGAAATTGGCGTCGTGCGTGTCGAAGTCGCTCAACGAGAGGCTCACGCACCGCACCCCCGCCTCCACCAGCCGCCGCGCGAGGAGAAACTTCCTCGTCGCCTCAGGGCCGTCGCTCGTCTCGCCGCGGGCCGCGGCGGGGCCGCGGAGGGCGTAGCGGTCGAGCACGGCGGGCGACTCGCGCGACAGGTCGAGCGCCTCGGCCACGCGGCCCGACGTGAGGATGCCGACGGCCTGCTCGTTGAACCGGTCGATCGCGGCCACGCCGCCGTCGTCGGCGACCGACCGCTTCCAGGTGTCGAGCGACTCGAGCAGCGTGCGCCGCTCGCCGAGCCGGCGCACCGACAGGCCAGGCGCGAGTGACAGCGACGTGGAGTAGCCCGTGCCGCGGGCCGCCAGCTCCCGCTGCATCCCCTCCTCGAGCTTCCGCTCGAACATTCCGCCCAAGTCGGGGCGGAACGGTGCGTGGGCCGCGCCAAGGAAGCCCGGGCGGGCACTGTTGCGGGCGAGCCCCCGGCCCTGCATGCAGTCGACGAACGTGGGCGCATGATCCCCCGGCCGCCCCCAGAGCCGCGACAGCACGCAGCCCATCGCGGGCCAGCCCCCGAGCGACCGCAGGCTCGCGGCGTCGAATCCCGACTGGCATTGAAAGGCGTCGTGCTGCCCCGTGGAGCCCACCACCGACCGGACGAAGGCGATCCGGTCGGCCACGGCGGCGATCCCCGGCAGCAGTTCGCAGACCTGGATGCCGGGCACCGCGGTCGAGATCGGCGCGAACTCGCCGCGGACCTCCGCGGGGGCGTCGGGCTTCATGTCGATCGTGTCCATCTGCGGCGGACCGCCGTCGAGATGGACGTGGATCAACGAACGGCCCGCGTCGCCGCCGGCGCGGTCGGCGGCCCGCAGCATGTCGGCGAGCGTGAGGCCGGCGAGGCCCGTCACACCGGCGCGGATGAGGGAGCGGCGGGTGCAGGGCCCGGACATGGCGCGATTCCCCACAGGCAGGCGACGGCCGGCGGAAGCCCGCCCTCGAGCGGCTTCCGCACCAATCTCCATAGGCTACCTCACCCGCGGGGGCCGCAGGAAGCCGGCCGCGCCCCGGGGCTTCCGCGTCGCCCGGGCCGCGGCGCGGCCCGTGGCCACCGGCAGTTCTCCACGGCCGACGCCTCCTCCACTACATTCGGCCCCATGCGGGCGGTCGTGCAGCGGGTGAGCGAGGCGGGCGTGACGATCGGCGACGAGCGGGTCTGCCGGATCGGCACCGGCCTGGTCGTGCTCGTCGGCGTGGAGGAGGGTGACGGACCCGACGATGTGGCCTGGCTCGCGGGCAAGATCGCGGCCATGCGGATCTTCGCCGACGACGAAGGGAAGATGAACCGCAGCGTCCGCGAGGTGGAGGGCGACACGCTCGTCGTCAGCCAGTTCACGCTCCACGCCAGCACCCGGAAGGGAAATCGGCCGAGCTTTCTTCGGGCGGCCCGGCCCGAGGAGGCGGTCCCGCTCTACGAGTCGTTTCTCGAGGCGATCGCCCGCGAGACCGGCCGCCCGCCGCTGCGGGGCGTCTTCGCGGCCGACATGAAGGTGAGCCTCGTCAACGACGGCCCGGTGACGATCCTGATCGACTCGCGGCGGCGGGAGTGACCGCACTCCGGCCGAGGTCGCTCATGCCCGCAGGTCGGCCGTGTGGACGATCTCGTGGACGGGGCCGCCGCGTTCGAGCCGGCTCGCGACGAGCGACACGGCGGCCACCTCGGCCCGGCCCCCGTCGATGTCGGCGAGGCGGGCCACCTCCGCCGCGAGCGCGGAATCCCCGCCGTTCGCCGGGCCGCCGCGGCCGCCCCGCACCCGGCCCCCCTGCACCCGTCCGATCGTGACGTGCGGCACGAACCGCCGCTGCTCGATCCGGAATCCCAGCGGCTCGAGATCGGCGGCGACCGCCGCGTGGACCGCGACCAATCCCGCAGCGCCCTCCCGCACGCCCAGCCAGATCGTCCGCGGCCGCCGCGGGTCGGGGAATCCGCCGACGCCGCCGATGCCGATCTCGAACGGTGCGACGCGGCCGCCGGCGGCGTCGAGCGCACGGCAGACCGCCGGCAGGTCGGCCGTGGCCACGTCGCCGAGGAAGTGGAGCGTGATGTGGAGCTGCGCGGGATCCACCCAGCGGGCCTCGACGCCCGCCCGCCGCAGCCGCTCGATCACCCGCGCGGCCGCCGTCGTCGTCGCGCCCGGCGGCTCCACCGCGACGAAGAGCCGCAGATCGGAGGACATGGCCTGTCAGTCGCCCCAGCGCCAGCGCGGAGGCTCCCCTTTCCAGAAGCAGATCAGGATCAACGTGGCCGTGAGCGCGATCACACTGCCGGCGAACATCGGCGGCGACCGGTCGGGGGGAAACGCCCACGACGCCGCCGAGAGCAGCCCCACATATTGCCCGAAGACGACCCACCCCTCCCATGTCACGGGCGGGCCCCAGCCCCAGCCGAACCGCTTCATCAGGAACCAGTAGCGGGGCGGCGGTGTCACGGGCTGACGCACGGCAGGCGGCGCCGCTGCAGGCGGACGTGCTGCAGGCCGCGGTGCAGGATCGTGCTGCATGGCATCGGACCGGAGGTCCGTCTCCCTCACGCCACGCCGTGCCGCTTGAACCACTCGAGCAGCCGCCGCCACCCGTCGGCCGCCTCGGTGCGCCGGTAGGTGGGGCGATAGTCGGCGTGGAAGCCGTGCGGCACGTCGGGATAGAGCACGATCTCCGAGGCTCCGCCCCCCGTGGCGAGCAGGCCCTTCATCCGTTCCACCGAGTCGACGGGGATGCCGGTGTCGGCGCCGCCGTAGAGCCCGAGCACCGGGGCCTTGAGCGTTCCGGCGACGTCGACGGGCTGAAGCGGATGGAGGTCGTCCTTGTCGCCGACGAGCCTGCCGTACCAGGCCACGCCCGCCTTCACCGCGGGGTTCGTGGCCGCGTAGAGCCAGACGATCCGGCCGCCCCAGCAGAAGCCGGTCACGGCGAGGCGGGCCGGGTCGCCATGGCCGGCCGTCGCCGCCCACGCGGCCGTGGCGTCGAGGTCGGCCATCACCTGGCGGTCGGGCACCTTCGCCACCACCGTGCGGATGATCTGCTGGATGTCCTCCATGCCGGCGACCTTGCCCTGCCGCAGATAGAGCTCCGGCGCCACGGCGAGGTAGCCGAGCTTCGCCAGCCGGCGGCAGACGTCCTTGATGTGCTCGTGGACGCCGAAGATCTCCTGCACCACGAGCACGATCGGAAACGGCCCCCCCTGCGCGGGCGCCGCACGGTAGGCGGGGATCTCGCCCCCCTCCACCGGGAAGTCCCCGCCGGGCACCGGAATCCGCACCTCGCCCGCGACGAGGCCGTCGGTGTCGGTGGTGATCGTCTCGGCGGAGACCGGCTGCACGGCCAGCGCGAACCCGGCGGCGAGCAGCCCGACGGCCTCGCGACGGCTCACCACGGCGGAGGACGGCGGGGCAGCATCGGCCGCGGCGGCCGTCGTGGGTGACCTGGGGGAACGGTGCATGGGCATGGGGTGAAGTCTCCCTGCGGTCGGTCGGAGTGAGTGTTCGCGGCACGGGCGCCGGCGCGGGATGATACCACGTCGCCCGCCGGCCCCACCGCCATGACTCCCGCGGAGCACCCATGATCCGCGGGCGTGCTGGTGCGGGGACGCCGTTCGGAAAGCAGGGCGGCCGCACGCGCCAAAGCAGTGAACCGTCTCAGTCGAGATTCACGGCGTCGGCCGCCGGCCCCGAGAACGCGCCGACGTAGTGGAGCGAGACGGCGGCCATCAGGAGCCCGAAGGCGATGATGAGCACGAGCACCACGCCCATCATGCAGCCGGCGCTGGCGTCGTCGGCCTTGAGCCCGGCGAGCCGGCCCGCCTCGGCCGCCGTCGCGTCGGCGGCATCGCCCCCCTGCCCCGCCGCCTCTCCCGTGGGCTGCGACTGATGGCGGTTCACGGCGCCGTCGAGCGCCAGGAGCAGGCCGCGGGCGTGGCGGAAGAAGAGGATCGGGAAGAGCACCGCCACCGCCAGCGACGCGGCCAGCGCGACGTCGTGCGGCAGCCCGAGGACCGCCACGACGAAGCCGTAGAGCAGGCCCGTGCCGATGACGGTCGCGCCGTAGTTGACGTAGATCGATCCGAGGTAGAAGCCCGGCTCGCGCTCGAACGACAGCCCGCACCGGCCGCAGCCCGGCTCCATGCGGAAAAGCCCGCGGAAGAGCCGGCCGCCGCCGCACCGCGGACAGCGCAGGAGCGCCGCCCAGAGGAGCGGCCGGCGGCGGGGAGCAGGCTCGTGGTCGGTCATCGGCTGGCAGGCGTCGCCGAGAGGCTCGCAAAGGCTCGTCGATCCCCGAGGATCGACGCCCCAATCGTAGACCACGCCGGCATCCGCACCCGGGCGGTGCGCGGCGGGCCCGACGGCATGCCGGCCCCCGGGCTCTCTCCCCTGCCACGCCGCCATTTCCCGCCGCTCGCGGTCCGCCGCTTGCAGACGCGCGGCCGCGGCCGCCATGATCGCCATCGGCCGCAACGTGACGCGGAAACAACGCCGGCCGGCGGCTCGATCCGGCCGCACCCGACGTCTCCGGGAGCGACTCCCCATGGCAGCCGGCGGCAGGATCACGCTCGCGGATGCCCGGCGCATCGGCGATCGGCTCGGCGTCGACTGGGACGCGATCGATCCCGCCGAGCTTCGCCGCGGGATCGAGGTGGAACTCGAGTTGGCGGGCGGCGGCCCCACCGCCACCCCGGAGCCCGCGACGGCCGCGGATGACGACGTCGCGCTGACGGCCGGCCGCACCGCCTGGGAGCGGCTTCGCGAGGTGCCCGACTACTACACGCGTCTCGACGAACTCGCCGCGGCGGCGGAGCAGCACCGCTCGCGTCGATTCCGGTTCTGATCGATCGAGCATGGCCGTCGCGGCATGAGGCTCGGCGCGACGTCGCCGCGCTGCATCGCCGCCCCCTCACGGCGTTCGCCTCACACGTCGTGCGCCGTGGGAGCGACGCGGGCACGATCGGGGCGACAGTGTCCCCCTGCAACGAGCCGCGTCCGTGATGCCGCGCCGCCGCGACAACGACGGTGAATCGGGAGGCGCACGCCACCACGGCGCGCGATCACCGCCGCCGCCCCTTGCCTCCGGGCATCGCCCCGGCGAATGATCGACCGTACGCGGGAATCGGCGGGTGACCTTCCGGTCGCCGGCAGGATGCGTCGCGTGCGGCACGACGGAAGACGAGCGCATCGGACACCGCCAACGCGGAGCCGGGGCGCCGTGTAGGCCGACGTGGGTGGAACTCCCGACGGGAGTCCGTTCACGGCGGCCTTTCTTTTTTCTTCCCCCCCACCGAAGTCGCCATGGCCGGCGCGAGATCGGAGATCTCGGCATGCCCGGCCCGCTCCCGGCGCGCGTACGCGGCATCCACCGCAAGTCGCCCCGCACGATTCCCCAGTTGGCCACCGTCTGCGCCGTCGTCGCCTGCGCCGCCATGCTGCCGCCGGCCGCGACGGCATCCGCCACCACGATCACGTTCTCCGACTACGGCATGTCCATCAAGGGCACGGCGCTCGCCGTGTCGGCCACGCTCGCCACCGCGGCCGATGCCGGCGGCCCGAACAACGCGCTCCAGATCACGCTGCGGAGCGTCGGCGCGCCGACACAATACGCCTCCGACGTCCTTTCGAGCTTCTACTTCAACCTTGCGAACCCCACGACTGGGCGGCGGCCCGTGCTCACTTACGTGTCCGGCACCGGGCAGGCGTTCGAGGTGCACGCCGGATCGGCGATCGACACGCCCGTCTCTTGGTCGCCGCAGATCTGGACGGTGGGGTCGACCACCGCGTCCAACCTCGTCGCCGTGAACCCGTTCGACGAGGGCTGGCAGTTCAAGACGATCATCCCCCCGCCGGCCTTTCCGGGCCTCGGCTTCGGCATCGGCACGGTGGGCAACTCGAACATCGCCGACTTCATCCCCGGCGCCACCGGCAGCTTCGACGGCCGGGTGGTGCGCGGTCGCGAGCCAGCTTCGATGATCAACCTCGGCATCTACAGCGTGGGGGGCGGTTCCGACATCGATCCCGCGGGGGTGCTCGACGGCGCCCGCCTGGTCCGCACGCAGGCGGTGTTTCGCTTCCTGGCCGACGTGGATCTCAATCCGGTCAACCAGTCCTGGGTGCAGGGGAACGTGACGTTCGGCTTCGGCACGGGCCCCGACATGGTCCTGCTCCCGGAGCCGGGCACGCTGCCGATGGTGGCGACCGCCGGCGTCGTCGCCCTCGGCTGGCTCGTGCGCCGCCGCATCCGCCGGCGGAAGCCGCTCGGCTGACATGCGGCCGGGCCGCCCCTTGCTCGACCCGCAGGAGGGCGGTATCTCTCACTGCGTCCGCGGGATCGCCCCCGCACGCGGCCCCGACCGTCCGTGCGCCCTCGCCCGCGCTGGACCAGTCCCCCTCATGAATCGTCTCTGGCTTCTCGTCGCGGTGCCGCTCGCGGTGGTCCTCGAGCGCGCCGAGGCGCATCCCGCGGTCGTCTTCGCGGCCTCCCTCGCCGCCGTCATCCCGCTCGTCGGCCTGATGGGACGGTCCACCGAGCGGCTCGCGGCGAAGCTCGGCCCCGCCCTCGGCGGCCTCCTCAACGCCACGCTCAACAACCTGCCGGAGCTGATCATCGGCACGGTGGCGCTCGCCAACGGACTGACCTCGGTGGTGAAGGCGTCGCTCACGGGGGCGATCCTCGCCAACCTGCTGCTCGGCCTCGGCGTGGCGCTCGTGGCCGGCGGGCTCGAGCACGGGGACCAGCGGTTCGATTCGGGCAGGCTGCGGATCAGCTCGTCGATGCTCATGATCTGCGCCTTCTGCTTCATCGTGCCGGCGGTGTTCTCGCTCGGCACGCCCGACGGCACCCGCGACCTGTCGCTCGAGATGTCGTTCGTGCTCGTGGCGATCTACGCGATCAACGTGCTCGCCACGCTGCTCTGGGGCCGGTCGGGCACGGGCCTCGTAGCCGACGAGGAGTTCGTCGACGAGCATCCCGACGTGCCGGCCTGGCGCAGCGTGGCGGCGCTCGTGGCCTCGGCGGGGATGCTCGGGCTCGTCAGCGAGCTGCTCTCCAACGCGCTCGGGCCGACGGCCGTGCAGCTCGGCCTGTCGAAGACGTTCAGCGGCCTCGTGCTCCTCGGCGGCGTCGGCAGCCTCGGCGAGATCCTCTCGGGAGCCCACTTCGCCCGGCAGGGGCGGCCGTCGCTGCTCCTCTCGGCCACGGTGGGCTCGACGATCCAGTTGGTGCTCCTCGTGGCGCCGCTGCTCGTGTTCGCGGGCCGCGTGCTCGGCGTGCCGATGGACCTCGCCTTCACCGCGTTCGAGGTGGTGGCGATCGTCCTGGCGGCGATGATCACCCGGGAGCTGATCCAGGACGGCAAGGCCAACTGGTTCGAGGGCGTGCTCCTGCTCGCGGTCTACGCGATCCTCGCCATCGGGTTCTTCCACCTGCCCGACTGACCGCGGCCGCCCGTTTTCATCCGTAGGAAAAGGTCCGGAGGACTTTTTCCACAGCCTGCTCACGCCATGTCGCAGACGTTCGGGGGCGCGCCCTCGACGAACAACGAACAACTCGGCGGTGGCGGTGTAGGTGGCTTCCGCGGGGGTGAGAAACGCGGCAAGGATCCGGCCGTGCTGCCAGCCGGCCATGGAGAGAGCCTCGCGCCAGCGGCCGGGGAAGCCGCCGCGGCGGCCGAAGACGACGCCGGTCGGGGAGCCGAGGCCAGTCTCGAGGGTCACCGGGAGGCTGTCGGGGTAGTACGGCGGCCGCGAATCCGCCGCCGTAATCGGGCTGTTGACACCTCCGTCCGAGCGTCATAAGCTCCGCTGTGGGTAGGGGGGGATGAAGCATTCGCTTCAGGGTGCTACCCCCTCGTAGGATCGCTCGAGTTCCTTTCGGAGGTGTCTCCATGCCCCGCACATCGTCAGCCAGCAATGCCACCCGCCCCGGCTTCACGCTCGTCGAATTGCTCGTGGTGATCGCGATCATCGGCACGCTCGTCGGGCTGCTGCTGCCGGCCGTCCAGAGCGCCCGGGAGGCCGCCCGCCGCTCGAGCTGCTCCAACAACATGAAGCAGCTCGGCACGTCGCTGCACGTCTACCACGACGCCCGCCAGCAGCTCCCTTACTCCGCCAACTCGGTCAAGTGCACCGGCAGCTGTGTCTGGTGGTACGAGCCCTACCGCACCTGGTACGTCGACGTCATGCCGTTCATGGAGATGACCGACTACTACAACCAGCTCAACTTCAAACAGCACATCAACAACAACACCCTGTCCGACGGCTCTACCGTGGGCAATCAGACGATCCTCAACAACAAGCGGATGAAGAACCAGGAGTGCCCCTCGAACCCCAACGCCCGCGGCTGCAAGAAGGCCGACGGCGGCGGCTTCTCCGAGATGGGCAACTCGGCCGTGAGGTGCTACGCCCCCTGCAACGGCGCGCAGCGGTGCGACGGCAAGCTCAACGACTGCGCGACCGACGGCACCTACTGCTCGCTGTCGGGCTCCGACTGGAACTTCCTGGAACCGCAGTACAATCCGGGCATGTTCGGCGGCCGCAACGCCTTCCGCTGCGATTTCGCCTCCGTGCGTGACGGGCTCTCCAACACGATCATGCTCAGCGAGATGCGGGGCGACCTGCTCACCTGGGGAGGCGTTTTCTCAGGCAATTTCCAGGGCTGCCCGACCGGGATGCAGATCAACAGCGCCTCGACGAATCTCGCCAACTCCGGCGACTACAAGAATAACATGGGCGCCGGCAGCTACCACGACGACGGCGCCTGGTTCTGCATGGGGGACGGGTCCACGAAGTATCTGGCGAACGCGACCGACTTCGCCCTTTATAACGCGCTCGGCGGCAAGCGCGACGGCATATCCGCCCGGCTCGAGTGACAGGAAGGAACGTGATGTCGACGCATGATCATGGTGCCGCTTGCCGGGGGCGTTTTCGTCTGGCCCCGCTCGCCCTCCCCCTGCTTGTCGCCATGGCGATCGCCGGGTGCGGGCCCAAGCTCACCGGGCCGGCCGGCTCGGTTCGCGTTTCGGGCAAGGTCACCTGCGGCGGGGAAACGGTGCCGACGGGCACCCTCGTGTTCCAGGGGGCGAAGGGGGGAAGCGTCACGGCCCGGATCGGCGCCGACGGAACCTTCACGACGATGCTCGTGCCGGGCGATCACACCGTCGCCGTCAACGCCAAAGACGGTGTCGACACGATGGACGAGAAGGGAAACCCCGCGCCCGCCCGGAGCCTCGTTCCGGAGAAGTACGCCTCGGGCAAGACGTCCGGCCTCACCGTCACGGTGACGTCCAAGGGCGAGCCGCTCGCCATCACGCTCGACAAGTAGGCCGCCGAGCGACAGGGCGAGGCGGGATGCCTTGTCCGTCCGGGGCCGGAAACCTGCCGCGGTGCTTCTCCATCGGCACGGGCCGCGGCATGCACGATGAAGCGACGCGGCGACAGGCGGTCGTCACTCGCCCGCCACGGGCCCGCTCGCGCCGGCGGCATCGAGCACCACACGCAGGCCCACGTCGCCGGGACGGCCCGCCGTGAAGGCGTAGCGCACCGCCGAACGGCAGTCGTCGGCCGTGGTGCTCCACGATCCGCCGCGGGCGTCGTGGGAGTCGCGCAGGGCCTGGCCGGGGGATTTCGCACCATCCGCCACCAGCCCCTGCGGATGGTCGGCCGACCAGGCGTCGCACCGCTCCCAGACGTTGCCGTGCACGTCGAAGAGCCCCCACGGACCGGGCTGCTTCAGGCCGACCGCGTGGGGATGCGGTTCGGCGGCCGTGTCGCCCCCCGGGATCGGCATCCCCTGCTCCCGGTCCCACCCGCCGCCGAACCAGCCGTGATCGCCGAGCGCCGCCGCATCGTCGCCGAAGGAATAGCGCGTGGCCGTGCCGGCCCGGCAGGCGTGCTCCCATTCCGCCGCGACCGGCAGCCGGTAGGTCTGATCGCGGCCGATGCGGCCGGCGGCCCGCTCCCGCCCGGTGAGCTTCCCGCAGAACGCCCGGGCGTCGGCCCAGGAGATGTTCGCGGCGGCCACGTCGTCACCGGCGATCGAGTGGCGATCCACCTTCCACGGCTCCGTGCCCATGATCTCCCGCCACTGCGCCTGCGTGACCTCGGTGGCGCCGAGCAGGAAGGGCTTCGTGAGCGTGATCTCGCACGCGAGCCGGCCCTCGCCGAACGTGAACGTGCCCGGCGGGATCACGACGAGCGTCATGCCGAGGGAGTTCGTCGACGTCACCGCGACACCGAGGTGCCGCGCCCACGCCTCCTGATGCCGTCGGGCCTCGGCCGAGTCGAACGGCGCCACGGCCGCCGCCGGAGGGGCCACGGGGCGCGAAGCCGCGGGCGGGCTCGCCGTGGCCTGCTGCGTCGGCGCCGGCGTGTTCGGCCCGGCGGTCGCGGCCTTCGCCTCGATCGCCCCTGTCACGTGCGCCGCGGCACCGTCCGGCGGGAGCGACGGCGCCTGCGCACGCGCGACGGCCGGTCGCCCGTCCTTCCGCCCACCGAGCGCGAGCGTGCCCGCGACGACGACGGCGATGGTGCCCGCGATCCCGCCCGCCACCGCCGCGACCGTCGCGGGCCGCCAGCGGGCCGGGACCACGTCGCGGCCCTCGTTCCCCTCCCGCGCGGCGGGCCCCACCCCGCCGACGTCGCGGTCGGCGGAGACCGCGGACGCCGCCATCGGCCACGGCGTCGTCTGCGTCGCCTCGCCCACGGCGGCCTGCCGGGCCGCCGCACCGTCGGCGGCCGGTCGCGGGCCGCCGTCAGGCCCCATCAACGCCCCCCGGGGCAGCGCCTCGAGCGCCGCGATCACCTCCTCCATCGACTGGAAGCGGTCCTCGGGCTTCTTCGCCACCATCCGCTGGAACACGCGATCGAGCGCGGCCCCGGCCGCCGACGACGATTGCGGCAGCGTCGGGGGAGGCGACTGCATGTGGGCCATCATCTTGTTCATCGCGGTGTCGCCGGCGAAGAGCGGTCGCCCCGCGAGGAGATACCAGAGCGTGACACCGAGCGAGTAGACGTCGGCCCGCGCGTCGGCGCGTCGCGTGTCGAGCGCCTGCTCGGGGGCCATGTAATCGACCGTGCCCATCACCTGACCGGTGCCGGTGAGCTGATCCTGGTCGGCGTCGGACGACTCGAGCCTGGCGAGCCCCATGTCGAGGATCTTGACCGTGCCGTCGCGGTCGAGGAGCAGGTTGCCCGGCTTGACGTCGCGGTGCACCACGCCCCGGCCGTGGGCGTAGGCGAGCCCCCGCGCCGCCTGCAGCACCCAGTCGACCGCGCGGCCCGCCGGCTGCGGCCCGTCCTCCTTGACGATCTGCGCGAGGGTGCGGCCGTCGACGAGTTGCATCACGAGATAGTGGGTGCCGCCGGCCTCGCCGGCATCGAACGCCGTGACGATGTTCGGGTGCTCGAGCCGCGCGGCCGCCTGCACCTCGCGCTCGAATCGCCGCACGGCCTCCGGACTCCGCAGCGCCGCCTTCGCGATCACCTTGAGGGCGACGACGCGGCGCATCTTCCGGTGCTCCGCCTTGTAGACGTGGCCCATGCCCCCCTTGCCGAGCACGTCGAGCACGACGTAGGGACCGAGCAGGAGTCCGCGGGCCTTTCCGCCGTAGATGTGCTTCGCCTGGAAGGACGTGAGCCGCCCGTCCTTGACCAGCCGGCCGGCGAGCGGCGCGGCATCGGTGTCGGACGCCTCCTCCACGACGTAGCCCGCCAGCACCTCGGCGGTGAGCAGGCCGCTGTCCTGCGCGGCCCGCATGAACTCGGCGACGCTGACGGGCATGGGGGGATCTTCCGACGAGAGGGGGCGACGCTGGTCTCGGCAAGGGGCCGTGCGTGCACGTTCTTCGCATCGTACCCCGGGAGACGACCGCGCCGGAGGGGGCCGGCGTCACGCTCCGCCCGCCGGGGCGTGGCATCGCCCGTCCCCTGCGACCGCGCCGACGGCGTGATCGCGGCTGGGATTGCCGGCGGAGGCCGCGACGGGGGACAACATGGCATGCCTACCCGCCCACCGACCCGCGTTCCGACCGACCGGAAGGCGGAGGCCGTCGGCGCGGCCTGGACCGTCTACATCCTCCGCTGCGGCGACGGCTCGCTCTACACCGGCATCACCAACGACATCACGCGACGGCTCGCGGCCCACGCGGCCGGCAGGGCCTCGCGCTACACCCGCTCGCGGCTTCCCGTCCGGCTCGTGCACACGGAGTTCGAGGGCACGAAATCCCTGGCGCTGAGGCGCGAGGCGGCGATCAAGCGGCTGCCCCGGGCGGCCAAGCTGCGGCTCGTCACCCCGGCGGCGCCGCGCGCGCGGCGCCGCGACGCCGTTCGCCCGCGGCACGAAGGGGGCCGGGCATGAACGGGTGGGTGGCCGCCGGCATCGTGGTGGTCATCTTCGGCGTCCCGGCGGTGCTCGTGCGTCTGCCGGGAGCCGACGACACCGACGCCCGACCGTCCGCCCCCCCGCCTCCGGTCGCGGACGACGTGCCCTTCGAGTCGGGGCGGGCATGCTCCCGGCGCCGCCGAGCGGTCGCCGCGGGGGGCCGCGAAACCGGCCCCCGACAGCGTCGTTGAAGGAATGTGCCGGAAGCCAGCCCGCTTCCCGGCCGGAACGGAGGCGGATCGAAATGCCCCGCATCACACGAGCCCGCATGCCGCCCGCGCGTTGTGCCGTGCTGCTTCTGATCGCGGCCCTGTGCGGCTCCCTCGGCGCGGCGTTCTTCCCGCCGGCGCGACGGTCGACGGCCGCGGATCCCGCCGCGGTGGAGGAGACGGCACGAGCGGAGGACGCTGCGGGCGGAGCGCGGCTCGTGGCCGGGAACGTGCGCTACGGGGATCGTCGCGTCGGCGCCGATCGCGGTCGCGACGATCCCCCCGGCGCCGCCGCAGGAGCATCCGTCGACGAGGCCCCGGACGCCGCCCGCACGCTCGACGTCTACGGCCCCGCCGCCGGCGCGGCCGCCGCTCCGCGGCCCGTCGTGCTCTACGTCCACGGGGGCGGCTGGCGGCATGGCGACAAATCGATGGTGGGCGCGAAGCCCGTGGCCTTCGTGGGCCGCGGCTGCCTCTTCGCGAGCGTCAACTACCGGCTGCACGAGCCGGTCACGCCCCGCGAACAGGCCGGCGACGTGGCCCGCGCCGTGAAGTGGCTCCACGAGCACGCTGCCGGGTTCGGCGGCGACCCCGGCCGCATCTTCCTCGTGGGCCACTCCGCCGGGGCGCACCTCGCGGCGCTCGTGGGCGTCGACGAGCGGCTGCTCGGCGAGGTCGGGCTCGATCTCTCCGCCCTCGCCGGCGTGGTGCTCCTCGACGGCGCCGGATACGACGTGCCGCGGCAGATGGCGGCGGCGGCGCGGTTCCCCGCGCTCGAGAAGCTCTTCCACACCGCATTCGGCGACGATCCCGAGGCCCAGCGGGAGGCCTCGCCGATCACCCATGTCGCCGCCGGCCGGCGGATGCCCCCGTTCCTGATCTTCCACGTCGGCATGCGACAGGACAGCCGTGAGCAGTCGGAGTCGCTCGCACAGAAAATCCGGGCGGCCGGCGGCCGGGCCACGACGGTCCACGAGCGCGGGAAGAACCACCTGACGATCAACCGGGAACTCGGCCACCCCGGGGACGAGCCCACGGCACGGGTGTTCGCGTTTCTCGAGGAGCACCGCGACGACGCCCGGCGCCGGGCTGCCGCCGGTTCACCCGCCGTCACGGACGCCGCCCGTTGACCGCTCACCACTGGCTGAACGGTCACTGCCGACCGCCTGCCACGCCGCGTGCCGGCGATCGCACCGCCCGCGCAGCCGCGCACGAGCCCGCCGACGAGCGCGGGCCACGGCCGGCTCGTCCGCGGCCGCGGTCGGATCGCGAGTGGGTCCGCGTGGCCGCGCCCCGCTCAGCGCTCGAGACGCTTGAGCGCCTCGAGGGCCGCGATCGCCTTGTCGGTGCCACCGAACGCCCCCGACACGCTCTTCGCCGCGAGCAGGTCGTCGAGCGAGATCTCGCTCTCGCGGCGGCCGGCGCCGGCGGGCCTCCTCGCCGCGGCCGCGTCGGCGGTTTTCTTGCCCTGGCGACGCTTCCGCAGGGGGCGATAGCCGGCGGCCTTGAGGGTTTGAGAGACCTGCGCCGCGGAGACCGTCACCCCCTCCTCGCCGAGGATGCGCACGATCTCGCTCGGACGGGGCTTCTCCCCCTTCGCCTTGATGATGGAGGCCACCTTGCGGATCAGTCCCGCCTTGCTCGTGGCGTCGTCCGCCGGCTTCCCGCCCGTGTTCTTCGTCCGCACCTTCCCGGCCGGCGGCCTCTTCTTGCCCTTCCGCGCCGGCTTCGCGGCCTTCCGGGCCACGGGCAGCGCCCTCTTCTCGGCCGCGGGCTTCGCGGCGGCGGTCGCAGCCTCTGATTTCTTGTCGGCGGGCTCGGCGGTCATGGGTCGCTCCGGAAGGGACGGGGGATCGGGGAATCATGCAGCGTAGTGCGCTCCGCGGCGGCCGGAGTATAGGTGCCCCGCGACCGCACGCCCAGCACCAACGCTGTCGACGAGTCGTTCATCCGCGAAACGACGCTCCCGCACGTCGC